>Ga0209212_1002917_pt1 | contig 23452 bp, 19 predicted proteins | sample RifGroC2_FD_183996 | JGI IMG/M metagenome (GOLD analysis project Ga0209212, IMG submission 183996) | Groundwater microbial communities from Rifle, Colorado, USA - Groundwater C2 (SPAdes) (version 2) | ecosystem: Environmental > Aquatic > Deep subsurface > Groundwater | place: Rifle, Colorado... | reverse complement strand
GTTTGCCGTCAATGTCGTTACCGTTGTCGAACCGGCGGTAAGCGAGCCTGTGGTTATGGCGGTGGCATTAATATTTGTTGTATCAATATTTGTTGTATTAACGTTGGTGCCGCCCGATAAGTTGCCGACAAATCCACTGGTAGCAGTTATCGTGCCTATAACATATAATGCAGTGCCAGGGGTGGTCGTACCGACGCCGACATTGCCGTCATTTCTAACATACAAGGTTGATGTGCCTGAAGTGTTCACAACATGCAGTGATGCGTCGGTATTTGCGGAGGATGAACCGGCGATGTAGAGCATGGCGCCCTGGCTATTTGAATTGATGCTGACCGTTGCAGAGCCCACGTAAATCGTGCTTGTCCCGCCAGCGACAGTCGTTCCCCTTACCACATTGAAGCCGCTGGACGTCCCAAGCATTAATTCCACGTCTGCCGCACAGATTAATCCATAACCCATTCCAAAAACTGTAAGGTTTAATATGAATGTGAATAGAAATGCTTTAAAAATAAATACGATCCTTATTTCCGTAACTCCTTATTAAAAAACGTACGTTTTTCTTCTATGACATGTTGTATCTAAAACATGTGCGAAACTATCGTTATTTAAATCACAAAATCTAAAATTCAATATTCCGCATTTGAGTTTAGTATTCAGGGCAGTACCCTATAAAATAAAAAAAGCCTTACTGTAAAGAATTTCATTTAGAACCTCTTCGGCAGTAAGGCTGTCTTCTGAACCATGTCTCAAAACTCGGAACTTAAAACTAATTAAGACCCTTTACTTTGCGCCCCCTGATCACTCAGGGTTTGCCTTTATCTATAGACATTATTTTTGTAACAATACTTTGTTAAAAAATACATCAAAGCTAATTTAACCCTTGTATTATAAAATTGTCAAGCTTTGATTTGCCTAAAAATCACAAATCCTTTAATTACTTTACATTAGAGCATTTTAGCATTTCGATGCTTAAATATCAATAAATTTGTAGTTTAAGCTTATATTTTTGTAATTTTTTAACAAAGTAATGTTTCTAAATATCCTCTGTTATTTGAATTTATCCAGGATTTTAGATAGGTTACTCTATACTATATTCCTAATTCCTAATGGCTTTTTACAAAATCCTTTTACTGTCACAAACATACGAATCATCTCTCTCGTAAGTATATTAGCTTATAGAGTTTAATTCGTCAATTAATTTCCAGATAAAATTAAAAATAATTTTTTTACTATCTTAATAAAATAGTTTTTACACATAAGGCAAAAATATTTTTTACAATAACTCGAATTCCGCTATCTATAAGGCTTTGAAGCATGTTTTAGCCGTGCCCAACTTTTGGCACTCTTCCGACTAGTTAGGGTTAGGTTAAACTCAATCTTATTTATTACTTTCTTTATCTGTAAAAAGTATTTATAATATGGGTTTTGGTTTAAACAAACTCTATTTTTCCCATATGTAACGAAATAGGAGAATGTGCATGTCCAATGAGCAGTGTGTAAATAAGAATATGTTTAGCATCAACGAACTTATCTCACTTATCAATACCGAGCAGTATGATAAGCTGGAAGATGAGTGGCTGAGAATTGTCGAATCCAATAATAAAAATCTTCAAGAACTTCTCACTGTGGTTGATTTACTCGCAAAACGTGAGGAAAGGAAACGTGCACATGATTTCCTGAGGCTGCTAATACCACATTACAAACAAAAAGAGCTTTATAAAGACGTCTTAGAAATATTGAGAAAGGTATTGGATTATAATCCAAAAGAAAAGGGGCTGGCAAAAGACATCGCTGAATGTTATTCAAACATCTATAAAGACCGACCGTATACAAAGGTACTTATTGAAAAAATAGGCATAGAAACCGCAACCGATATTAATAAAGCCATAAAAACATTGGAAAAATATTTCTATCTGGACAGTGGAGATTACGTCTATCACAAAAGCTGGGGTGTTGGTGAAGTAGTCTCTGTTAACATAGAAGAGGAAAAAATAAATATAAATTTTGAAAAGAAGAGCAACCACAGCATCGCCATGGACATTGCCCCCGACATATTGCAGAAGCTGGACAAAGATGATTTATTGGCAATGATCTACGCCAAAAAAGACGTATTGAGTAAAATGATAGAAGAAGACCCTGTAGGTTTGATTAAACTCACTTTAAAATACTTTAAGGGCAGGGCATCTGTTTCTAACATAAAAAGCCGCCTAACGTCCGGGGTTGTGCCGCCTGAAACATGGAGCAAGTGGTGGACAAGCACAAAAAAAATATTAAAGAAGGATCCTTATATAAAACTCACCGAAGGCACCCCCGCCGCGTCTTTTCTTGAACTCCGTTCTTCGCCAATAACACATCACGAAGAGATACTCAAAAGATTAATGAATACAGAGGATGCCAGCAAAAAGATAGAAATTGCCAAAAAGTATGTCTCTGAAATAAAAGACGCCGAATTGTGCAAAGAAACCCTGAATGAAGTTGCAAATCTCATTATAAAGGAAGCCGACAAATCATACGGAACAAACATTTCTCTGGCAATAGAATGTCTTCTGCTTCTTGAAGATATCCAGGATTTTCTCAAAGCAGAACCAGGGAAATACAAAAACAATGCGGAGTCGTTTATTCGCGCAGAGGGAAATCTTTCGGAACTCGTTAATAAGATGAACATATTGGAATACAGGAAACAGGCGCTCCATCTAATCAAAAAGGCCAAACCTGAAAAATGGCAGGAAGAATTTGTTTCTGTTTTTTTTGTTAACGACGGCAACTTATGGGAATTCATCATCAAAGACCTGATCGCCGAAAACAAGAAGGATTCTCTTGAAGCAATATCCTTAAGAGTATTTAATCATTTCAACGCATATCCAGAACATTATATCTGGTTTTGCAAAAATGGAATACATGGTCGTTATCCGGAACTATATCAAAATATTGATCCAGCCATAATGTTCAACAGATTAATCGAATTGCTGGACAATGTCCATTTTAAGATCCAGAAAGGGCGTAATGGAGATTTAAAGATCTTACTTAATAAAGTCATAGCGCTCGTAGAAGATAAAGGCATTGATTATACCACCAGAATTCTGAACGACACTAATGCAGAATCTATTTTTAATATTGTCTCAGCTTGTAAGGGTTTAGAGGATTGGTTCAAGGTTTCTATTGAAAATACTATTAGAGATCGTTTCCCGGATCTATTCGAAGAACCAGGATTAGCCAAACTTGACGAAACTAAAATCTATGTCACAAAAGAAGGTTTTGATAAGAGGAAAAAGGAATTTGACCATCTCATGAATGTAGAGTTTGCCGAAAATGCGAGAGACCTTGGCGAGGCAATCAGCCACGGCGACCTCCGTGAAAATGCGGAGTACAAGGCGGCACGTGAGAAACAAGCCATGCTTATAGAAAAAGCTGAACGCATGAAAGCAGAACTGCAAAAGGTTGTATTAATAGATCCACGTTCCATCAATACAGAAATAATTTCACCGGGTACAAAAGTTACCATAAAGTACCGGGGAAAAACAGAATTAGAAATATATACAATATTAGGACCATGGGACATTGACATCGAAGAGGGCATTATTTCATATCTATCACCAGTAGGAAAAGGGCTGTTAAATAGAACGGTTGGCGAAACGGTAACAATCAAACTGCCAGAAGGTGAATCCATCTATGAGATTATTAAAATTGAGAAAGCGTTGTAAATAAATTAAGATACCTTCGCCAATAGCTTTTTCTGATGTAAACAAACTCATTACACACACCCCTGTTTCCCCTCTTTTAGAGGGGAAAATGCCACAACCTCCCCTCTATTAGCAGGCAATGTCATTGAATTAAGGGAGAGAGCTTTTCTCCTTGAGATAAAGCCCGAAGGGCTGACAGAGTATAGCCATGGGATAAGGATTTAATAATATTTTTAGCCCTGAAAGGGCGACACATTATCTTAATTCAATAACATTGCTATTAGCAGGACGGACGTCCCCGTCCGTCATTATAATGTCAGGCGAGGACGCCTGACATACCTTTGGGGCTGGGGGTGTGTTAACAATTTGCTAAACCTCACCAAACCAGCACAACCAGAAAATTCAAAATCCCTACACTTTAAACCAGGCTGGATTACATAATGATGCAAAACCCAACAATTTTTTACACAACCGGGACGGTCGAGCTACCAGTTTGAAATTCATAAACATTAAGATAGTCCCCCTTACCAAAGGGGGATACAGGGGGTTGTGTTTTCTTCTTGAATAACAGGGCTATTTACAACCCCCTTTGTCCCCCTAGTTTATTCTAGTCAAGTATCTTTTATAATAATTATAATAAATTAATATAGTGTGATTGTGGCTAACGGAAGGAGGGCGTAGCCCTACTGGAGTTAGCCACAATCACCGCTATTTTCCCTTTCTGTCTAATTTTTGCTTTCCGTATTTTCATGGAACACCTTGCCCAACCCTAGTACTTTGAGGGTCTCAACTGAGCCCTGACCTTGCCTCATTGGGGCTTATGGTGCAGGCGATAAAGTTATCCATGCTTTTTTCGAAGGTCGACCCATGCCGCCTTTATGGGGGATTTGATAATCTTTACCGCCTCCACGAATACACAGTTTAAGCTACTTTTTTTAATGGTGTCTCCTCGTAGTTCCTCACATACTCACTCTGATCACGTATCAGCGCAAACAAAACCCCTAACAGCTTTCGTGCTATTGCAATCAGCGCCTTTATTCGCGGCATCCCTCTCTGAATATACCTCTCATATAGCTCGTGCATGATCCTTCCCTTCTGTACTACATTTATTGCCGCATAGAACAGCAGCTTCCTCATCAACGAACGTCCTCGCTTCGATATATGGCGATGCCCCTTCCGGTATCACCATACTTAAAGAATTGCCAATCTCTATATCGAATATATACTACTTGCTTCTCTTGTGCTATATCAAACGCCACTATCAAGGTTTTCTTATTGATTTTCTTCCACTTCTCTGTCTTAATATCTTTCACAGCTATACTCCTTTCTTTGACTTGAATTTCTCTAACTTACTAAACATCTTCAATTCAAGAAAAAGTATAGCTTCTTTATCAAAAGCTCAACTACTTTCTACATTATAGCAAACTTTTCTAAGGGGGGAATTCCATAAGTCCCCATTAAGAAAGTGGGATTTGGGGGATTGTAACTCTGCGTCATCAGTATCCTTTGCAGTGAACTATTACTATAATTCTCAAATACGAACGAATTAAATACGGTTTTATTTTCCGGCTGTTGTTGTTATAATTTTTTCATGGCTCTAAAATTCAATGACAATCTGCTTCCTACACTCCCCATTATGGAAGACCTCCCGGTGGATAGGATTATTGGGATTACATCAACTATTCCCATTGAGATCGTCTTCGCTGCGGGGTACATACCGATAGACCTGAATAACATTTTTGTCTGCGACCCGTCTTCTTACAAAATGGTTGAAGATGCCGAATCGGCTGGTCTCCCGAGAAATACCTGTGCCTGGATCAAGGGCATCTATTCGGCTACCAGGAAATATCATATCAAGAAGGTTATCAGTGTCATTCAGGGAGATTGCAGTAATAATCAGGCGCTGATGGAGGTTTTCCAGTCGGATGGAATTGAAACAGTTCCCTTTGCATATCCACACTCAAAGACTGACAGGACATTTTTGCATGATCAATTGGTGATGCTTGCCGATAATCTGGGAGTAGATTATTCAAAGGCAGAAGATATGAAGAAACGCCTTGACGCAGTTCGGGCAAAGGTGCATGAAATTGACAGACTCACATGGGTAGAGAATAAGGTAACTGGGGATGAGAACCACATCTGGACGGTGTCTGCAAGCGATTTGATGGGAAATTATACCGTCTTTGAGGAACGTGCTGAACGATTTATAAAATTGGCAAAAGAACGTGAGCCAATTAAACAAGAGCTTCGGATTGGCGTTGTAGGCATACCGCCGATATGTGAAGACCTATACTTGTTTCTTTCTTCTGTTGGAGCTCACGTTGTGTTCAATGAGATTCAGAGGCAGTTTAGCATGCCATATCACACAAAAACTTTGGTTGAGCAGTACAGCGAGTATACTTATCCATACGACATATTTTCGCGCATAGAAGATATTCAGCAGGAAATCAAGCGTCGTAATATAAAGGGGCTTATCCATTATGTCCAGAGTTTCTGCCACCGTCACATCCACGACAGTATTATTAGAAAACATATCAAGTTACCGATTCTCACGCTGGATTGCGACCGTCCGGGACGATTAGACGGAGCGATGAAGACCCGCATCGAGGCGTTTGTAGAGATGTTGAAATATAGTGAACCAGAAACATTTGTAGAATTTGGACAACATGAACATAGAGAACGGTAACCATACTAGACGAAATCAGAAAGCAATTATTGTGTTGACTAATGTAAAATATTTGATAAAAACGGTAAGATTAGTATACTTGATTTAACGATCAACTTGGTTTAACATCCTTGGTGGGATACAAAAATTCTTTGTTAAACATTTTACCAAAAGAGGAGGACGGAAAATGAAGAGATTATGGCTTTTTTTAATAATCATATTGTATGTGCCAGGCATTTCTTATGCACAACAAATAAATTTAGGAGAAGGTGTTGGCAGTTCGATAGGAGATGCAACACTTAGCATTGTAAGTGCAAGCGAGGCGGTATCAAATATAAAATTAACTACTGGCAACTATTCTGTATCAGGAAAGGTTACTGATAAAAAAAATAACAAACCTCTAGCGGGAGTTTTAGTTAATCTAAGTGATAATATAACAACAGCAACTTACACTGATAGTAAGGGAAGGTATGCTTTTTCGTATTTAGACAGTGGCGATTATACAGTTACACCCACGCTGGAAGGCTATGAATTTAAGCCAAATTTCCGGGACTTAACAATAACAACAGTGGATCAGAGTAAAGTTAATTTCAAAGCCAGAAAAGTAAAAAGTCCTCTTTTGAAGGAGAATGTCTCGATAACCTCATCACCTATGTTGTACATCCAAAAAGATGTTGTAACATCGGGTTGGCCTTATGGGGAACCGGATGCAGAAGGTTATTTTTTAATGGAAGGATATAAAATGAGACTTTATGATGTCGAAGATAATATCCTTACTAATATGCCGGACGAATCTAGCGCTGTTGTAAAGATCGAGGTCAAGGTGGAAGAGCAGTATACAGATGGGTCCGTTAATGGCTCTATTTTTGCGGATACCTCATTTTCAATTGATGGTCCAAGCTATCCATTGGTTTTCAATGGGACACTTAACCTTACAATGGCTTCAGATGAATTTGGTACACTCAATGGGACTGTTGAGATACAGGACTGTGTGATAGATGATGGAGAAACCTTCTTTTCGTCGGGGAGTATGTATGTTACTACAAAAGGTTCTATTTCTGATGCTCAGGGTCTGCCTGTTGGTTTTACTGTAACACATTCTACAAGTGGTACACTGAATGTAACTGGTGATGCATTTCAGGGGACGCTTTCTTTAACTTACAATGTAGTAGGTTCTCCAGTACCGGTTAGTGCTACGGTCCCTATGACACTAACTGTCAATGCGGATGGACATGGATCTTATTCCACCGATGACCCGTACGTAGGAAGCGGCACTTTTTAATAACTTCAGTGTTCAGAAATTTTAAAATAATCAGTCGCCAAATCACCGATAAAATATCCGTAGGGGCAGGTTTGAAACTGCCCCTGCATGTTTTTAATTACTGACCATCCTGCCGATAACTCTGAAAACTACGAGGATCATACCGACAGAAAAGAAGAATATAGTCACAAAGGTTAGAGGAATGCTGGGATTGTTTTTGACGTTTACGAGGACGCCTGGCACGGAATTAATGTCCGCAAATGTAATCTTTGATCCATTGATTTCCTTTGCATTATTCTCTCCGATAGGCAGAAAGGTCTGTTGGGTTTCATTTTTGTCTGTAGTAGAAATTAGTTTTACTACGGGATATCGATATTGTGGCGGCATGTATAAATCAGCGACGCTTATTCTGCCATTATTCACATTAAATTTTTCATCAATCTTCAGATTACAGGTGCGATCGTCTATCTTGAGAACTACGCCTGATGCAATCCAGCCATAATCACGCATGAGGATTTCAAGTATTCCGTGCTTTAGAAGAACGGGATTGTTGTATCCGAGTGTGTCTGATAATTCAACTCCATCCTTTCTAACAGTAACAAATGCCGTAATCTTTTTAGGCATTCCGTTTGGATAAGAACTTGTTTTAAGGTCTGTAACCTTCATTTCAACGCCGCCCAAATCAGTCCAGGCATCTGCTACGGATACAGGCGGTTCCGTTGTTGAATATAGCCCGCCTATAAGATGTGCAATTAAAGTGATTACAAACCCAATGTGTACAATGGATGCCCCGTACAGAGGGATTTTTTTTATGCCACGTTTTACCTTTCTGATAATGGAATCAAGTGTGCACAAAAAGGCATTGATGCCATAGAGAATACAGGCCAAAAATAAAAGATAAAACCATAAGTGAATTGGTTTCTTGTGGTTGAAAAAGAATGAAATATCTTCGCCCGAAAGTCCGATATACTGGTTGGGTTGGTAGTTCATAATAAGGCTGCCTATAATAAGCAAGCCGGTTACAGTAAACCCAACGATAATACCCATTTTTTGTGATTTAAAAATATTGTAAATTATTTTCATTTAGAATGCCTAACATGAACAAGTCGAATTAAAACACTTTAATTATCTAAAACTATGAGAACTGCCAATAAGAAAACTGGTGCCTACATAAGTCATTAATAATATTATAAATCCTAAAATAGCCATAGGCGGTTTGAATCGCTTTGCTTCCTGCCAGTAATCAAGGTGCAGGCATGTGGCGTAGAAAAACCATATAATAACAGACCAGACCACCTTGGCGTCCCAGAGGAAATATGATCCCCATGCAACATATCCCCATAGTCCTCCAAAGATCATTGATATTGAAAAGACAATGAGGCCGTATTGAAAACCTGAATCTATTATTTGATCGTATAGTCTCTTTTCGCCTGATGCAAAATAACGTGCAACTGCCGCAGCCATAGCGCTAACCCATAAGGCGTAACAAAAGAACGACAATGGAACGTGCAATATGTACCAGATAGTGAGCATAAGTGGAGGGGCATAACTTAACCCTTTTGGAAAAATTGCGGCTGCTACAAAGAAACCATATCCAATGGCGAATAAAGTCATACGATAGATATGGCTTTCTGTTCTGGCATAAATGAGCAGGATGATAAATGTAGCGACGGCGAAGGCGTTAAAGGATTCATACTTGTTGGTTAAAGGGAAGTACTCTATTGATATGCCGCGTATTGTTATAGTTGCAAGGTGAAGGATAACGAATCCCAATAAAATAGGGAATCGCAGTTTCCATCGTGTAAATCCCAGTATCCAGTATGCTGAATAAGCGCCAAAGCAAATCCAGTATAAGATTACGGATATTTGATTGAGAAAATGAGCGGTGTCCATTAGTAATAGTTTAACGTTAGAGCATACAAAAGATGTGGAGGAGGTAAAAAAGATAGGCGGGAAGTTGTGAGTTATAACCTCTCAGCTTCTCGCCCAATTAATCTTGATACTGCATTTTCCGCGGTGAGATTAACTGACATTCGTTATTGTAAAGTAATCTCTATTTTTGCCTTTTCCCGTAAATCTTTAATCAGATTATTCATTTCAATGGCGGTTAATTGTTCACGTACCCTTTCTTTTACCTCGCTGAAACTCACATCCTTAGCGGGAGTGCGAGCTATAACCTTTATCAAGTGGTATCCAAATTCTGTCTTGACAGGATCGCTGAGCTTACCTACCTCCATGGAAAAAGCAGCATTGGCAAATGTTTCTACCATAACGCCGTGCCTTGGGAATGAGCCTAAATCGCCGCCAGTTTTTCCTGTCGGGCAGTCAGAATACTTTTTCGCTAATTCGGCAAAATCAGCTCCATCGTCAAGTTCTTTCCTGATGGAATCAATCTTTGCCTTTGCCTTATCCAGTTCATCCTGTGTCTTCATTCCCTTTGTGTCTACAAGTATATGGCTCGCCGTTACAGATTCACCATTAAAAGTACTAATGTTTTTCATGAAATAATCTTCCAATTTTTTATCGTCAACACTTTTGGATACGAAGTTTTCTATCGCTCCCGACATGTTGATAGCAGTTTTCAATTCATCAATATTGCTACCCTGAAGTTCCAGAAATTGTTCTAATGTTTTTTCTTTTGTTGCAGGATTCTTTTTGATGTTCTCCCGCATTTTGGCAATTTCCTGTTCAACTTTTTCGCTTGGGAAGCTCAATTTATTTTCTGTGACAAATTGTCTCAGCAAACATTGCGCGACAAGTTGTTCAGTGATTTGTTGTTCCATAGAAGGCAATGCGGCTGGATTTACGTGGTTTTTAAAACGGTCTAAAATATTATCCAAATCTTTGCGAGAAATTTTTTCGTTATTAACTGTGGCGATTACTTTGGTAGGATCGGCTTTTTCCTTCTTGCCGTGGACGCCGCTCATACCGTGTCCGCCACCTTCTGTTTCCATTCCTAACCCATGCATTTTTTCCTTGTCTTCTTTATTAAAGTCGACGTTCTTGTGTGTTTTTGCAAAGTCTTCGCTTGTTTGGCTGCCTAATTGAGTGACACCCTGTTCATTTTTCCCACAGCCAAAAATACTGAGAGACAATGCTAAGAAACTTGGAAAAAACATGAAAACGGTAATTCTTTTCAACATAACTACTCCTTAATTAAATATGACTTTAGCTAGATACAAATAAAAAATATATTACATGGAGGTATGCGAGGTATGCTTTCTTCCATAATAATTCGTGATACGTTTTAGGGGGTCTTCCTTCAGGTTTGAAATGTAGTCCAATGCGATATTAATGATAAAGTGAATAGAAATCCCAGGGTTCTTTGTGTTTGTTTGCTTTAATGCCACATAAATTCCAGAGGTAATATCCGTTATCATTTTTGTTTACGCATAAGAAATTTTGAAAGTATGACATTCATAATTAATGCTTATAAACAAAGCACAAGTCGAATAAGTTCCATATCGCAAGATTTTGTTTCACATTATGTCTTTTAATGTGTTGCTTTTTCAGGACGATCTTTATTGCGCCGTTAAATGGGCGAGGTGGGAGTCGAACCCACACAACCTTTAACGGTCAAAGGATTTTAAGTCCTTCGTGTCTGCCATTCCACCACTCGCCCAACGGTATTAATCTAGCCACGAATTTACACGAATAGGCACAAATGAAAAGAAAAACACAAACACCTTAAGGAGAAAGGGAGAAGTGGAAGAAGTGGGAGAAATTGAGACAAAAATTTTACATTAGTTATTTCCCTCAAATATTCCCCTTTTCGTCATAATTCTTTATTCGTGTAAATTCGTGTCCATTCGCAGCAAATATCCTTTTAAAAAAGGCGGCACTGGGATTCGAACCCAGGATAACGGTTTTGCAAACCGTGGCCTTAGTCCACTTGGCGATGCCGCCGAATTTAATTATAGAATAAAAATTTTATAATACCATCATAATAAATATAAGGCAAGATGTTTTTAAACTGCCAAAAGTGCTTTACATGCTTTTGCGTTTCGTTGTTTCTAGCCCGGTTTGTAAAATTACAAAAGAACTGTTTTTGAAATCTGTCATAGTTCTTGGGCTTGACAAACCAAATAAGTAAGGTCTTTTTTCGCCGTCCTTTTCGGAAACAAGTATGCGATCCCTTGATAAAGTAAGTAGATATTGCACAAGTGCGTCCAGCTCTCTTTCAGAAAACTTATCAAAGCCGGGCATCTTATTTCTTGCGCCATAGAATTTGAGGTCTGCAGGGTTTCTGATAAACTCCTTTAACCATGTCTCTGACAAATATCCCGTCAAATTTGGCGCCATCTTTTTTGCATCTTTGTCACCAAATGGATGACATATAACACAATTCCCCTTTAATACGAGATCTTTTCCACTCTCTATGCGATCATTATTTTTGTTTAATAAATCGCCAGACTGACTTAACAAAAATTCAGTCATGTCCAGCAATGATTCATAGGGGAGTGATACAGGCGGCATTACACCTGATTCCTTAAAATATTTTGCGTCTTTAGGATTCTTTAGCAGTCCTGATACCCATTCTCTTGATCCAAAATTAGTAAAATCTGGTCCATTTTCACCTCCATCACCCTTTAGCTTATGGCAGCCAACACAACCTTCTTTAAAAATCTTTTCGCCAAGAAACACAGGATCGTTAAGAAAGATTGACGTGCCACCCTGAGGTGGTATGCCTCTGGCAGCCAGTTTCATAGCCCTGGCGGCCTGCTTCTCCAAATCTTCTTTTTGATGTTGAATATGTATGTCATGGCTATCATGATAGACAGCAATAGTTGTTAGAGCAACAACAGCTACCAGCCCTGAAAACACGGCGCTGAAAAAGGGTATCCTTTTTGATGGATATTTCGACGGGTTTATATCAATAAATGGCAAAACAAACAGGAATATTACTGCCAGAGTCGGAATAATTACTGTGCCTACGATTAAAAAATTGCCCTGGCAATATTTTAAAAGCTCGAACAAGAACAGGAAGTACCACTCCGGCCTGGCAAGGAAGTTGGATGCTGGGTCTGCTGGCGCCAGAAGTTCGGCTCCTCCATTCCAGAAAACCCATCCGGCTATTATTGCATACATTCCTATTGCAAACACAACGTCTTTAAATATCTGGTATGGCCAGAATGGGTCAATGCGGTTTTTTAATACCTCCTCGCTTGTTTTCCAATAGGGAGTTACACCATGTTTGCGGAAAAGCAATATATGTATAAAAAGGAAAAAGAGAAGCGAAATGGGTAACAAAAATGTATGAATAGCGTAAAAGCGGGTGAGCGTAAAGTTCCCATAATCAGAACCGCCCTGATGTATTATCTTTATATAATCACCAATTATCGGGATAGTTCCAATGATGTTTGTGGCAACCTGTGTAGCCCAGTAGCCCTTTTGATCCCATGGAAGGAGATACCCGGTTAAACCGAAACCCATCAGGAACAAAAGAAGAATTACCCCTGAAATCCAGTTTAGCTCACGCGGTTTTTTGTAAGCGCCGAAGATGAAAACCTGGAACATATGAACGATAGCCAAGATAATCATGGCGCTTGAACCAAAATGATGCAAGCCGCGCACAAACCAGCCAAAGGAAGTTTTTTCCTGAATATAATAGACGCTTCCCCATGCTGATGTTGATGATGGCGAGTAAAAACCTGCCATTATTATTCCAGTAACTACCTGGAGGATGAAAAGAAATACAAGCCCGCTTCCAAAGACGTACGACCACTTGGCTCCGCCGTGTACCGGCTCATCCAGCGCTACTTTCAGAAAATTACTTAAACCCGTTCTATCTTCTATCCATTCACGAAATTTATTTGCCATAGATTATTAACTTACCTCAGAAATATTTTATAGCTTTATTTTGCAAATTTGCTTTTTAGAAAGACTGGTTTATGCAAATTTTCTATATCTTACTAAGACGTTATTATTTTCGATTTTTGTGTCAAATGCATAAAGGTCACGTGGGGAGGGCCCTGAAATTTTCCTGCCATTTACGTCAAAGACACCTCCATGACATGGACACAAAAATTGATTTACATCTGCTCCCCAGTCTATACCACAGCCAAGGTGTGGACAATTTGTAGAGAATACATTTAACGTATTATCTTCCCGTCTCACTACCCATACAGACCCCATGACCAATCCTTCAAAAATATTCCAAGCGTCAATCTTCGAAGATGTGATGGTCGTCTTTTTGGGAACGCCAATAGGGAAATCATCCAACTTACCAATATTGATAAAGTCTTCAGTTCCGTAAACAGTTTCTTCCAACCATGGATGTACCGCCAATCCAACAATTGGTGCCGCCACACCGGCTGCTAGAGTACCCCCTATTGCATACGATGCAATTTTTAGAAATTTTCTTCTGCTGTTTTCCACTTTTTTACTTCTCTCCATTGAAAATATTTAATAAACGACTATTTTTATCTCTTAATTATACGTTCAGGATATAGATTAATTTTTGCTTTCCTGTAAGTGAGATAAAACGAAGCGTACCCAAAAAATGATAAAGATGGATTCAGTTTGCGAAACCCATCCTACTAATAATTAAAAGTAGGAATTCTATAAATTTTTAGTCTAAAAATAAAGTCAATTTTTGAAAAACAATCTAGCTTAAAGATAATTCAAATGCAATGTCCACCTCGTTTTTGACCTTCAGTGTTCCCAATAAAGCCTTATAAGGTTTTACTCCGAAGTCTTTTTGTAAGATGGCAACCTTTCCTTTCAAGTCGCTACCAATAGTAGTTTTTACATCAAACTCTAAAGGACGGGTAACTCCGTGTAATGTTAAATCTCCTTTCACGCGGCAAACCCCTTCGTTTTCCTGGATACCAGTAGAACGGAAATTAATGGTTGGGTATTTAGCCGGATGCAGCACATCCTTGGAAGTAGCTTCATCAATATCTGCCTTGTCTTTATCTTTTAACGTGTCAGGCTGGCGTTGTCCATCTTTCATGGCGCATATTACCTTTAACGAATTTGCCTGAATTTCCGCTTGTACGCTTGCTGAATTGGAACCAGCGGTTGGAACATTTAAGTTAACTATAAAATTAGTTGCTTCTATCAATAGGTCGTGAGCTACAGCGCTAAGGAATCCTTCTTTATAAGTATAGACACATAGTTTCCCTGAATTCGCAGTTAAGTTATAATTACCAGATTTTAAAGGCATAATCTCCTCATTGTTTTGGACAAGCCAGAAACAAAAATATTTTGGATTTACGAATTATGTTATGAATTACGATTTTAAATCTTAAACCCCAAATCGTAAATCGTAATTTCTTGAAAGCCTCAAAAAAGGAAAAAGAAACAAGTGTTGTGTTGTTAGAGGCTTAATCTTTAAAATAAGTTTTAATATCCCAATTTCCACCCAAAATGTCAATACCTTGCAATTTTCTATCATTTCACTTGACTTGCAAAAACATTGCCTATAAAATCGAATTTTAATATAAATTTACGCTTAGGAATTTTAAAGTTAGTACTTGATGTTCTGCAGATTAACGACTCGTTCCCAAACTCTGTTTGGGAACGCAATTTTTAGCAAAACTTCTGCTTTGAATGAAGCAGGGTATCGCTAATGGTTTCTCTGAGAGTGGCAAGAGAGTTTCATTCTGATGATGAACAACCCCCTCGCCCCCCCCCTTGGAAAAGTGGGAATTGCGGACATGTAGGATGGGTTAAGCAAAGCGTAAAATGTTTTATAATAAGCTGTAACCGAAGAATGTGGCTTAAATAAAATTATTCTGTATTATTGATAAATAAAAATTTATTGAGGGGAAATTAAAAATGCTTCGTTATAATAAACGCCGTAACACTCTTGAACCCGAAGAATATATTTTCCATTTACAGGATTCGGCAGAGCCCAATCTCATCAGGGAAGTCTTCCCCTACGATAAAATACCGAAAATACCGTTTAATTATCGGCTCAATCCTATGAACATGCCCGATGAGATATGGATTACTGACACGACCTTTAGAGACGGCCAGCAATCCCGTCCGCCTTATACGATTAAACAAATTGTAGACCTCTACGACCTGATTCACAAGCTAGGCGGTAAAAAAGGGCTTATACGTCAGTGTGAATTTTTCCTGTATAATAAAAAAGATCAGGAGGCAGTCAGAAAATGCATGGAGCGAGGCTATAAATATCCGGAGGTTACAGGATGGATAAGGGCTGTAAAGAGTGATTTTAAGCTGGTCAAGGAGATGGGGCTTAAAGAGACAGGCATCTTATGTTCGGCATCGGATTACCATATATATTTAAAATTAGGTAAAACCAGGAAACAGGTTGTGGAGATGTATCTGGATATTGTAAAGTCTGCGCTTGAAGTTGGCATCGTTCCACGCTGCCACTTTGAGGATATTACCAGGTCAGATTTTTACGGTTTCGTTGTGCCTTTTGCCCAGGAGCTTATGAAACTGTCCAAAGAAAGCAAAATGCCTGTAAAAATTCGCGCCTGTGATACCATGGGGATGGGCGTCAGTTACCCGGGTGCCGCCTTGCCCCGCAGCGTGCCTGGCATTGTTTACGGTCTCAACCACTTTGCCGGAGTCCCTTCTGAATATATGGAATGGCACGGCCACAATGATTTTTATTTGGCTGTAAGTAACGCCACATCCGCATGGCTTTACGGATGCAGCGTTATTAACGGCACTTTGCTGGGTCTGGGAGAACGAACGGGAAATACACCAGTAGAAGCGCTTGTGATTGAATATATGGCTTTGCGGGGCGAGGATGAATTAATAGACACTACGTTAATTACGGAGATTGCTGACTATTATAGAAATGAAATTGGTTATGTAATTCCTCCGACTCAACCTCTTGTTGGTTCGGAATTCAATGTTACCCGCGCTGGCATACATTCAGATGGATTAATGAAAAATGAAGAAATATACAACATTTTTAATACGAAGAAACTCTTAAATAGACCGATTGGAGTTGCAGTTACAGACAAATCAGGCGTATCTGGCATTGCACAGTGGATTAATATCTTTTTCGGATTGGAAGGTAATGAGCAAATTCCTAAAAACCACGAAGGAGTTGCAAAGATTAAGGACTGGGTGGAAAACCAATACATGGAAGGACGCATCACTTCTATTTCTGATGGAGAAATGATTGAACAGGTACGTACCCATCTCCGAAATGCCATTAAACCTGAGAAACTGAAATAATCTGAGGTTTTTATATAAATCCGCATAAACTATAGGCTCTCAATGTGTATAAAATCTCCTCTTAATCCACCTTCTGTAAAGGGGGAAAGGAGATTAAAGTTATTCTTGGGCCAATACTCTTGAAGTTATATGAATTTCAAGCAAAAAACATCCTTAAAAAATACGATGTCTGTGTTCCGCGTGGTGAAGCTATATCTGATAGCAATGAAGCCTCAGGCATTTTTCACAAAATTGACTGCAAACGTTGTGTCATAAAGGCACAGGTACTTGCAGGGGGGAGAGGCAAAAGCGGCGGTATTCAATTTGCCACTACGCCACCTGAAGCCCAATCGTACGCAGCGGGTATGCTTGGGACTCGCCTTGTAACACGCCAGACCGATCAAAAAGGTATCGAAATTAAATATGTTCTCATTGAAGATGCTGTTTCGGTTAAGAAAGAATGGTACCTCTCCATTACTATTGACCGTTCTCTTCAAACGCCAGTTCTGATAGTCAGCGCTGAAGGCGGGGTAGAAATAGAAGAAGTAGCCAAAAGAATGCCTGACAAAATCATCAAAGAACCATTAGACGTATTTTCTGGATTGCATCCTTTTCAGGCGCGTCGCATTGCCACTAAATTAAACATTTCAGGTATACTTTCAACAAGACTTACCAACCTTGTTACAAATCTGTTTAATGCGTTTATTAAAAATGATTGTTCGTTATTGGAGATTAATCCACTAGCCGTGATGGAGGATGATGAGTTGTGTGCACTAGACGCCAAGATGGATATTGACGACAATGCCTTATACCGTCACCCTGAATTTTCAAAAGAAATAATGGCTATATTAAATCAAGACCTTTCTCCATCTGAAGTTTTAGCAAGAAAACACAGGCTTAGTTACATAAGCCTCGATGGGAATATAGGGTGTCTTGTTAACGGCGCAGGTCTTGCCATGGCTACAATGGATATTATCAAACTACATGGAGGAGAACCTGCTAATTTTTTAGATGTTGGAGGCGATGCATCCGTAGAGCAGGTGACACAAGCGGTCAAGATTATTTTATCCGATCCAAAAGTAAAGGCTGTTTTGATCAATATTTTTGGTGGAATCATGAAATGTGATGTCATCGCATCTGGTATTATTCAAGCCATTAAAGAAGTGGGCATTCACATTCCTTTGGTGGTGCGCCTGGAAGGGACAAACGTTGATATAGCCAGAAAAATGCTGGATGATTCCGGTTTGAATGTCATTTCCGCAATAGACATGAAAGAAGCGGCAGGCATGGTCGTGAAAGCAGTTAAAGGTTGAGGGATGAAGGCTAAAGGCTTGCATATGACATCGGGAGTTTTCTCCTGACAGGAACAGAAATTCCCGCTTAACAAAGGAGGAACTTTTGCATTTACACATAATTAAAGGAATTTAACATGTATTCTATCAATAAATATTTGTTTAAAGAATTTAAAATAGCACCAGGACACAGGGCAAATTACGCCATCCTCTGTAATCCCGAGTTTAAAGAAAAACAATGGGGTATGAAGTATTCTCCCGCTAACGACTATTCGAGAGAATATAAGATACTCCCCCTCTTTTTGCATCCTCAAATTCCCGTTAGATATGCAGAAGGGACGGATATGATGCACAAGGATAATAATTCGGTAATAGGCCAGAATTATCTTGTTATATCCCATTTTGAAGGGGAAGATGTCGTTGAATATTACAAAAAGAAGGGTTTGACGGATCAAAGTGAAATCGGGCGTGTGATTCAATATTTTTCCAGCGCTATGTTGCCCCTGCATCACATGCATTCCAAAGGATACATTCATTCTGATATCAAGCCCGGTCACCTCATCCTGAACCCTGTTACGGGTACGATGGCGCTCATAGATCTAGAATGCACTATTAAAATAGGGGAAATTATCTGTGGTATGAGCAAGGAATATGCCGCGCCTGAACAGAAAGAAATGATTCGGTTATTACGCAGTGGAGAGAGTGAAAAGTCTGTACTGAAAAAGATCAGGATGGACGCCTCTTCTGACTTGTATTCCGTCGGTTTGATTTTTTATCGGGTAATAACGGGAAAATTATGGCAGGAGGCTGCCATCCCTCCCAATGAAATCAACAAGGACATTCCGGATAAGCTGAACAAGGTTGTCTTAGGACTGCTGGAAGAAAACCCTGATAACCGTATCCAAACCGCAGAAGCTTTTAAAACCGAACTAGAAGCAGTGTAGTTATAGTAATGCAGATTTCGCTGATAACACCAATATGTGCCGTAGGGGTTTAAGATTTTAAACCCCTACTATGATAATCTGTATACAAATTTATAAAACCTTGCTTTTTTAGCAAAGATTTTTAAGCTGGTTTTTTCAGTAAATTATATTACCTCCCCTTTGTCCCCTCCTTGCGAATGAGGGGATTGAGGGGTGGTCAATTTGGTTGTGGCTACGCCACAGTGCACTTATCCGTGTCCAAAAATTACTATGAAAAAACCTTTAGCACGAAAAATAATAGAAGAACATCTCGTTACAGGCACATGGCAGGTAGGGACTGAGATCGGCATCCGCATCAACCAGACCCTTACCCAGGATGCCACAGGCACTCTTGCCTACCTGGAGTTTGAGTCCATGTACGTTGGTTGCATTAAGACTGAACTCTCCGTCAGCTACGTTGACCACAATCTCCTCCAAACAGATTACAAAAACGCCGATGACCATCGCTTTCTTCAATCCATTGCCCAGCGTTTTGGCATCTATTTTTCTCCACCGGGCAACGGTGTTTCACATCAGGTGCATCTTGAACGCTTCGGCGCACCAGGCAAGACGTTACTAGGTTCTGACAGCCATACCTCTATGGGCGGCGCCCTTGGTATGATTGCTATCGGGGTGGGTGGGCTGGACGTTGCTCTGGCGCTGGTGGGCGAACCTTTTTACTTTCAGGTTCCAAAAATACTCGGCGTAAAGCTGACTGGGAAATTGCCTCCCTGGGTTTCTGGCAAGGATGTAATCCTGGAAATGCTCAGGAGACATACCGTCAAAGGGGGTGTAGGTAAGATTGTCGAGTATTATGGCTCTGGAGTAGATACGCTTTCTGTTACTGACAGAGCCACAATAGCTAATATGGGCGCAGAATTGGGCGCTACCACTACGGTTTTCCCTTCAGATCAAAGAACGTTTGAATTCCTTAAAAGACAGGGTAGAGAACAGGTCTGGAGGGAACACAATGCCGATCCAGATGCAGTATACGACGAACACGATGAAATTGATTTAAGTACACTAGAACCGCTGATAGCCTGTCCTTCTTCACCCGACAACGTTAAAAAAGTTTCAGAGGTGGAAGGAACTCCTGTGGCTCAGGCTATTGTGGGTTCTTCTGTTAACTCTTCGTTTCGTGACCTCATGATCGTATGCAAAGTTATGGAAGGAAAGACGGTTCATCCCAACGTAAGTTTCGAAATCAACCCCGGAAGCCGTCAAGTTATCGAGAATGTGGCTGCATTAAACGGCGTCCTGACGCTCATTCATACCGGTGCTCGTATTCACCAGTCGGGATGCCTGGGATGTATTGGTATGGGTCAGGCCCCGGCCGGCGGTACTGTTTCCCTAAGGACGTTTCCAAGAAATTTCCCGGGTCGCAGCGGAACAGAGGGCGACCAGGTCTACCTGTGCAGTCCTGAAACGGCCGTAGCCTCCGCCATTTTTGGGAAGATTACAGACCCCAGAAAATTAGGGGATTACCCGCAGGTTAAAGAACCCGAACGTTACCTGTTTAACGAAAACCTTATCATAAAACCACTGCCCGTAAAAAAACGGCATACCATAGAGATTATAAGAGGCCCGAATATTGCACCTTTCCCCAGCCTGAAACCCTTGCCGGAACATTATGAAGGAGAAGTTATTTTAAAGGTGGGTGATAATATCACTACCGACCACATCATGCCCGCAGGGAATGAAGTACTTCCCTTAAGAAGTAATATACCCGCCATTAGTGAGCATGTCTACGAAAAGGTCGATGCATCGTTTGCGAAGCGATGTCAGGAAAAGGGTGGAGGAATTATTGTCGGTAGTGAAAATTATGGGCAGGGTTCGAGTCGTGAGCATGCCGCCCTTGCCCCACGGTTCCTTGGTATTCAGGCAAAAATAGCAAAGAGCTTTGCACGCATCCACCGATCCAACCTCATCAACTTTGGCATCGTCCCTTTTTTATTCAAGAATTCTAGGGATTATGATTCCATATCGCAGGACGATTCCCTCCGCATTCAGGACATGAAAAAGGCCGTTAAGGAGGGACGGGAAGAAATAAAGGCAGCGTGGAGTAATAAAGTAACAAAACAGGAAAAGGAGATTTTGCTTATCCTCAAGGCAACAGAAAGAGAGCGTGAAATCCTCATCAACGGAGGCCTATTAAACACCGTTCGCGGCAAACTCTTTATCTCTTGCCCTGTTGAATGAGTCCCGATTAAAAGGAAATGAGATAAAAAACGGGATTTAAATTTCTCCTCTGTTGAATGTGCCTATCAAAGAATGCTGTGATTTATAAATTATCGGTTAATCCTTTGTAATATTTAATCATCTCTATTTCACAGCATTGTCCGGTTAGGAATTTGCATGTACCGGCTTTTGTCATACCCGAATGCTTTTATCGGGTATCCAGAGGCTCGTCCATCCTAGATTCCCGCTAAAAACATGCGGGAATGACAGCTTTAGAGCAATGGAATAAGATGCGCAAAAACTTAATCGGACAATGCTGTCTATTTCACAAGTATATTGTTTTTAATTGAAATAGGTTTGTAGTTTTTCAGATTTGATAATTAAGAGAGGAAGATTCTATATGCATGGATGTCTATTACAGGAAACAGTGTTATTTTATCAATAACGCAAGTATGAATTAGAAGGTTTTGAGATTAGTATATATTTAAGGTATAACGCCAGCCTTCAGCGGAGCAGACGTGTTAGCGGCCGCGTCCGCTGGAAGGCATTGTTATACGATGGTTTCACTTGCTACTTTTCTCTGACAATGGCATTTCGATTTGCCTTTGCTTATATTCGTCCAACTCCGAGCTATGCCAATTCTCATGCAGCTTTACTTCGAGCCATTCTGTCATTTGGATGCATGACTCATATGACTCTAAGAAGTATTGAATATCTACAGGTAGTTTCATGCCAGATTTTACTCTTGCATGTGACGCTGACTTACGGAGATATATGCCATTCGCGATTCCGCGGTTATGTATGTAGATATCTCTGGTTGCCTTGACTTCAATATATTTATGAAAGGCCGGGCATTCAAGCAAGTTTATCGACAATATAGTTTTAGCTGATTCTGAGAACTCTTCAGGGGATTTGTACGCAAGTTCATTCAAAAAACTATCAGTTGCTCTCAAATGAATCTCTTCAATGGAAACAGCTTCAAGAATGGTTGTCATTGGAATATTACGTTTATTACCCAATTTCTGCGGATACTTCATGATAACGGCACGCATAACATCCCCTAACATGGCTTCTAAAATAGTAACCAGTTGGACAATTCCGTTAACTGACAGCTGGTGAAAAGCAAGATATTGATATCGTCCAAGAAGCTCCTCTTTTTTGTAATTTCGTGTGCTTTCAATTGCAGTTTTATCAGCTCTATAACCTATTGGAAACGTAACACTAATTTCATTTTGTGCGGACGCTTGCATTCCTCGCGCAGCAATGTCGAACGCTCCATAGGTCAACTGCGCAAGCTCGCCTTGATCAAACAGAGCTCGTCTTGCCTCACCGACAATTTTGTACAACTGATTACCTAAGTTCTCCATGCCTTCCTTTTAATCGTATAACGCTGCAAATCAGCCGCGCCGCTTTTTGGCGTCGGCTGAATTTGCCTTGTTATGTTCTTTTTTTCCACCGCCGTGGATGACGACTGCCATGCATAACGGCAAGTACCACAACCAAGCCTTCATCGACTCGATAAAATATCCCAAAAGGAAATCGGCGCACTACAGCACGGCGACTTTGCCTATACACTACAGGGTAAATATTCGGATTTTCTGAGATTGTATCTAATGCAACAAGAACGTCATCAAGAAACTCTTGGCCGAGACCTTTACGTTGCCTATCATACCACGTCGCAGCATCTTCGATATCTGCTTCCGCTTCTGGTCGAAGATAAACCTTAAGACTCACAATCGTTTCCTAATGTCTGATATTGCTTCACCGGCTAAGCGGCCTTTAAGTCCGTCCGATTCGTAAGCATTCAAGCGTCGATCAAGTTCCTCTTTTTGTTCATCGGTTAATGGCAATGCCGCTTGATCAGTAGCAATGCTGTCCCAGATATCCTCAACCAGTCTTATCCTCTCTTCAATCGGGAGATTACGTAAATAAGCTGTCATCGTTACTTCCTCCGTTTATATTTTAACAGTATTTGACTCAGAATATTTTGAAACATAACGAAAAAGCTGAGTTGCTCCTAACAAAAGTAGCAACCAGGTTTGAATAAGATAAACTGTCTATGCTTAACAGTAGCTTGAATTGAGACTCGCTGTTGGGCGTCAATCTCCAGAGGCTTGTTAGATTTTTCTTCATCGAATATACGTTTTCCATATCTCTTGCGATAAACTCCCCAATTGCCTCTATATCTTCTAAAGCGTCAGGTGACCAAATTATTTTGTAATCCATTTTGAAAGTCGAACTTTGGCTTCCTCGTTGGAAATACCTTT
>Ga0209212_1002914_pt1 | contig 23454 bp, 16 predicted proteins | sample RifGroC2_FD_183996 | JGI IMG/M metagenome (GOLD analysis project Ga0209212, IMG submission 183996) | Groundwater microbial communities from Rifle, Colorado, USA - Groundwater C2 (SPAdes) (version 2) | ecosystem: Environmental > Aquatic > Deep subsurface > Groundwater | place: Rifle, Colorado... | reverse complement strand
GGAGTCCACTGTGAATTTAGTATTCGCCCTTGCTGCTATCTGATAAAATTCTTTCCAGTGCAAAAGCTGAAGTTCGTCAATCCTCGAGGAAGGCAACCCTGCCTCTTTCATGATATATGCTCCCAGTTTTTCTGAATCTTCCCTGACACCTGACATTATGGAAGAACCACTCAGGGCAACGGCTTTATGGAACAATCCTTTGGCCAGGGGCATGGCGGTAAGAGTACATACCTTTGCGCCTCCACCGGACTGGCCCATGATAGTTACATTACCCGGATCACCCCCATAATTGGAGATATTATCACGTATCCATTCCAGGGCAGCAACAATATCAAGCATTCCTGCAATTCCCGATGCTGCGTATTTTTCCCCGCCAATTCCTGAAAGATCCGCAAAACCAAGCGGGCCAAGCCTGTGGTTCAGTGAGCAGAAAACTATATCTCCAAGGCGGCACAAATTTTCCCCATGGTATTCAGGATGTTCGATCGAATTACCGCTGGTGAATCCTCCTCCATGAATCCATAATAATACCGGTCGTTTCATATTGTCTTTATATCCTGGTGTCCAGACATTTATCCCAAGGCAATTTTCACTTACCTCATCATAATGCCAGCAATCAGTAAAGGCAAGGTACCTGTTCGCATAAAAATTATCCAGCAGCTGCGGCGCTGCATTGGGCCAATATACAGCAGGATAAACATCTTTCCATGGATCCGGTTTTTGAGGAGGTATGAACCGGTTTTTCCCGGTTGTATCCGCACCGTAAGGTATGCCTAAAAAATTATAGATATCCTTATGAATGAAACCTCTGACTCTTCCGTATGAAGTTTCCGCAACGGCAATGTTATCCCCTATAAAAAGTATCTGCCCATCCTCCCGTTTATTATCTGAGGATGTGCATTCCGCCAATGAGATGGCGGTAGCTCCAAATGTAAGTCCTGCTGCACCGGCCCCTGCATTTTGAATGAATTTCCGTCTGTTTGTTTTCATAATAATATTTTAATAAATAATCTTAAGTATCAGTCTATGAAAATATTAAACTGCGTCATAAACTTAGAATCGCTCATCGTTAAAAATCATTTTGACATTTTTTCTCCCAGTTCTTCAAGCGTTATTCCCTTGGTCTCAGGAAAATATTTCCATACCACAATTGCCTGTATGATCATCATAACCGAAAAAAACATAAATCCGTAGCCGACACCTGAATGTGATGTCTTTGCGACAACAGGAAATAAAAATGTTATTAAGGCGGCAAAAAACCAATGGGTAAAACTCCCCAGAGATTGACCTTTCCCGCGAACACGGTTTGGAAAGATCTCTGCAATTAATACCCAGATCACCGCACCGGTTGAAAAACCAAAAAATACGATATATAATAAAAGAAAAACCAATAATCCATAGCCTGAAAATTCATTTGTATAAAATGCTCTGGCCACCAGGCCAAGGCATATTGACATACCAATAGAACCGCTAATAAGCAGTATTTTTCGTCCCACCCTATCTATAAGGACAAGTCCAACCATAGTAAAAATTGAGTTTGTTATTCCAATCAGAATTGACTGGAACAATGAATCGGAGTTGGAGAGTCCGCTTAGCTCGAATATACGCGGAGCATAATATAAAATTGCGTTGATCCCGGAGAACTGGTTAAACATTGCCACTAAAAACGCAATAGATATCGGTTTAAAGTAAACCCTGGAGAACAAAGGCTGCTTATTATTCTCTCCCTTCATCATGCTTAACCTGATCTCCTCTATTTCCTCATCAATGGAAGAAACTTCAATCTTTTCCAATATCAATTTTGCAATTGCTATTTTTCCGATTTTGATCAGGTATCTGGGACTTTCGGGAATTAAAAATAGTAAAGAGAAGAATATGAAAGAAGGTATACCGGCAACTCCAAGCATAAATCTCCAGGGCTCTGAACCAACATCCCTTAAAAAGTAGTTTGAAACATAAGCAATCATAATCCCGAATATGACATTAAACTGAAACAATGCTGTCATGCGCCCCCTGATCTTTGCAGGCGATATTTCAGCAATATAGGTTGGTCCTACCACTGATGAAGCTCCTATTCCAATACCTCCAAAAAAACGAAATATTATAAATGAACTCAGATTATTCGAAAGGGCACTGCCAATTGCTGTAACTACATACAATCCGGCAATTAAGAATAGGATCGGTTTTCTTCCATAACGGTCTGCCGGTCGACCGGAAATTAATGCACCTGTTACAGTTCCTATTAAAGCCGAAGAAATCGTAAAACCATGCATGAATGATGATAGTTGAAATAATTCCTGTATATGTTTTTCAACACCAGATATTACTGCAGTATCAAAGCCAAACAGAAACCCTCCCAGAGCAACAATTATGGACCAGAAGAAAACTCTGCTATTTGTTCTGTTTTTCATTTTTTATGGTATGATTCGGATTTAAATTGTTTGCCATTTTTATCAAGTAACCAGGTGTCAATTTTAGTCGTTCCGGTATTAAGTTCAAAGGTAAACTTCGCATCAGAATTTACTTTTTATAAAGCGCAACTACCTCAAAGTCAATAATTCCTGGAATAGTAAACTCCAGTATATTGCCTTTCTGTTTAAAAGGGACTTCTTTATTGTTTTTAAGAAGTTCAATTTTATTAATGGTGGCTCCTTCCGGTATTTCCATCATAATCTTCTGTTCACCAATAGGGTAATAATTCCTCATAGATGGCTTAGTCATGTTTGGATTTGTATAATTGAGGATATGCAATGCAAAACCAGCCTCGGTTTCCCAGGCAAATATTTCTATGTTTCCCATACCCTCGACTTTAACCGGCGAATTCCCCTTTAACATCCAGCGAATAGATTTTTGAAGTAATTCACTTAAATCTTTGCTGCCATAAACCCAGGAACATCTGTCAATATCGGTTGGAAAATAAACAAGCCGTGATTGTCCCTTCTCCCTGACAATCATACCTGGATTTGTACCACTTGTTCCAGGATAATTCATTTCCTTTCTCGGATAGGCATACACCATTTCCGGAATTCCATTCGGGTATGGTGGTATAACAGATAAAATATTTGACCCGGATGCTGCCATAGGGGTATAATATTCTCCCCCTGGAATCCTGTTGGTATTTCCAAATCCTTCAACAATCTCATGGTTCCCGTCAATTGACATGTAAAAAATCTGACCCGAAGGGCTTGTATATTCAGGATTTAAAGCGACATCCAGTAATCCTGAAAAAGGAAATTCTGTCCGTCTTTCACCCCATTCATTATAAAGTCCTGTTTCAAATGTCAGAAGCAGAGAACCTCTGTTCTTTACATATCCAATTATTGCTTCAATCTGCCTGTTGCTCAGAAGGGCAATGTTTTGAAGAATAATTGCCGAATAATTTTTCAGACTCTCAGGTTCAATGTCATCCTCATGTACAAGATCAAACAGAAATCTGCCTTCTAGCAAAGCATAATATATGCCGTGCAGGTAATCTGTGGATGATCCTTTATCCCCTCTTGCTCCTGCAACAGTACCATACCCAGATGGTATGCTGCCCGGTGCATCATATAATTCAACCAGTTTCTGAGAAAATACCACTCCCAGTCTGGCAAGTGATCGTTTATTAATGAAGTGTCTCTGGTTCCTGGCAAGCCATTGATAGTATTTTTTCCCAATCTCACGCCACCTTTTATCCGGAAGCTCACTTCCCATCCAGACCAGCCATGGTTTCATTCCGCTTGAAGTAGTCTGTGCCAGCCATAAATTAATTTCAGGTTCTGAATTTGTTGAATGCCTCCATGGGCCGGTCTTTGTGCCAACAACATTTGTAACAGGCTTACCTTTCATAACTGCATAAGCTACTCTTCCCTGCTGGGCACAATCCCACACCGGTGTATTCCCGCTCCTGCCCTGGTGGTCGGTGGTAATCCATTCAGCCAGGTTGCTTATTTTCATTAAATTCTGAACCGCATTGATACTGCCTCCGATGTTAATATTATATATACAATCTTTCCTTTTTTCTTTTACGGTTTTGTTCAGAATATTGCATATCTCAAGTATTCGCTTCATAAATGTTTCACTCAATTCTTTTCCGGTCAGAGGTCCAAGTTTTTTGCAATTATCACAACTACATAAGTAAGGACGGCCTGTATGAGGCCAGCTGTTGGTAAAAAATCCGTCAACATCGTAAAGCGAACTGATCTCTCTGATAATCAATGGCATTTGTTCATGTCTGTAATTTGAGAAGAGGCACGTCCGGTATACCCATGGAGTTTCTATGTGTGAACGTGGAGTTCCATCAGTGTTCCGTTCAAACCACTCAGGCCGTGATTTAAGGATCTGCTCGTTTCCCCAGTTAGTTTCAATCCGGGCAACCACCCGGATACCTTTCCTCCTGCATGCTTCTGTGTACTCCCCGAAAAGATCGCGGTCACCAAGAAACTGACTACGGTAGTGATCGGATAATTTGGTCGGATACATTGCAATAAAACCACCGGCAGTCAGTACGATTGTATCAATCATAATATCCGACCAGTAATTTACCCACTCATTAACATCAAGCATGACGGGATCATGTTCGTTCAGGTTATGCTGCACACACCTGTTCATTTTCCGGTGCCAGGGCTCGGACAGATCGGATTTTTGCATGAAGACGTGACCTGGATCTGTATTTATAACAACAGCCAGAGCTGCAGATGTATTTAAGAATTCCCGCCGACTTTGCATCATTTGAATTCCTATGTAAATAACCTTTTGATTATTATTAGTAATTGACTGAATTTGGCACACATATATTCAAAGATCTAACATGTATATCTCCACATGTATCTGTCATTCATTTGGTATCGGGTTCCCATATCTTACTTTTCTGCGCTTCGAAGAAACCTTGATTGGCAGGTTTCAGCTTCCATATCTCGAGCTTTTTAATTGTCGTAGGGGCTCCGAAGGTATAGGCGTCCAGACCATTGTTACTCTGATAGTTCATGTAAGCGGCAACAATTGCCTGTCGGTCATTGGCAAAAACCTCGACAAGGTATTTATCGATAAATATCCGAAGCTGGACATCCTCATCTCCTGGCAGATCGGCAACAGCGAATGGGGCTTCGACTATACCGACCCGCAGTGTACTGGTTTCAGGACGGATCAGGATAGGAAGACCGCCACCTTTCCCATCGGAAAAGAGGGTGAAGCCGAATTGCTTATTGTCGGACTGATCACGTGAGATAGTAGCCCGGATCTCGAAAGCTTCACCGTTCAGTTCTGTGATTCGCTGACGAGCTGTACCACCGTTGCTCACTTGTGGGGGAGTCACCGTAATAGCGTTCACAACAACCGGCTCATAACGAAGCGATTCGAGCTCGCGCAGTGGTTTGATCCGAAGGACGCCGTCGTCCGGCAGATAAAGTTCCCGGGGAAGGGACTGGACAGATTTTAAGTTGATTGCAGGATTGAGTGTGCATAACCAGGCCCACATTACGCGGCGGCCATCCCTGGTTAGGACACTCTCCGGGGCGAAGAAATCGCGCCAGGGCTCGGTAAATGTCTGGCCTTCACGCCGCCATGTCATCCGACCGTGTTGTTGAGGTATAAACTGTTCTGCCTTTGTATCCCAGTCGCCAATGTAATACCTGCATCCGAAAGGGTGGCTGATGCAGAGAAGCATCCATTTCTTTCCGATTGGGAAAAAGTTCGGGCATGATATATCTTCACCCTGGGCCACATCGGATGGTTCGTACTTCAGGAAATCGCCAATTAAGGTCCAACTCTTCAGGTCCCTGGACTTGAAGACTGGAGGGTCCTTCCCCCCGGAGATGGCGTAATAGGTATCACCAATAAGGAAACAATCGGGATCCCAGTGGCGCATCTCCGGTTCTTTCCCATCAGCCGTGCGCACATCGACCGGATAGGGCTTTCCCCAGGCTGACAGACTTTTGTCTCTTGCAATGGCGATCTGGTTGCGGTTTGAACCCTGGCCATGGTAAATAACAGCAGGACTGCCTTCTTTAGTCATAAAACCAGTACCGCTAAACATACCGTGACCCGTGAATGAGGGCTGCAGTTTTGTACTCTGCCAGCTCCAGTGCAACAGGTCCTGACTCGTAACGTGGATAAAAGAGTACGATTGCTTATCGATCCAGGGATGACGCAAAATATAATGTAAATGGTACGTCCCATCAAGATAAAAAGCTGCATTGGGATCCCCGGGAGAACTTTCACCCCCAGGATGCATAAGGTGAAAGTTCAGGAATTCAACACTTTTCGTTCCTATTGTATCTGATGTTTGACCGTTAGTGTTTGAGGTAAAATACATCAGAAAAAAAGTTATCAGAATAACCATACACCGTTTCATAATACTATTTTTTTACTTATTTAACGTGAGTTCGACATAAGAACAAATTACTAAAATTGACTTTGTGTTACTTCGAGTCTATGGTACTTTAAATATAACTACTCAAATGGTTTATCCGGTATGAAAAAATAATCAATGTGGTATAAAATTCTGACCGGAAAGTCAGAATCAGATTCTGAAAAAAGTCGGAATTATTTCCTGTACAGTTCGCCTGAAATCATTAAGCAGATTATGTTCACAAATACTTTGTTATTCCTCCTTAAATTAATAGTTTTTCCTCTATAATATGAATGATTTTATTTAAATTGACACCAGATTAAGGAGTTTGTAGCGTCTTTGATTCATATACCATAATATCTGGAGATGTGAAATTACAGAATAAAATTGCGGTTATAACCGGAGGTGGCAGCGGAATAGGTGCCGGTATTTGTCATCATTTTTATTTGGAAGGAGCAAAAATAGCCATATGTGACATTAGTATTGACAAGGCCGAAAGAACTATCAGTGAAATAAATGGTAAAGAAAATTTCTTTCTGGCAGTTGCGACTGATGTTGCGAAAACCGAGGAGGTTGAAAATGCCGCATTTGAAATTGAGAGGAAATTTGGGAGCATAGATATATGGGTTAATTGTGCCGGAGTTTCGCATATAGTTCCTTTTCTAAATTGCACTGAAGAATTATGGGATAAAACCATAACCGTGAATTTAAAGGGAACTTTTAACGGATGCAAAGCGGCAATCAAAAGAATGATCGGACAGAAAAACGGGGTGATACTGAATATGTCTTCCCAGTCAGGGAAAAAGGGTTCTGCACAATATGCGGCATATTGCAGCAGCAAGTTTGGTGTTATCGGATTAACACAATCTCTGGCCCTAGAATTCGCTGAATATAATATCCGTGTAAATGCATTATGCCCGGGTATTGTATTTACACCGCTGTGGAACAATATGATGGAGAGTTATGCTGCAAAACGGAATATCAAGACCGAAGATGTAAGAGACTATTTTGAAAAAAATATACCTCTTGGCCGCTTATGCACGGTCGAGGATGTTGCAAAAACTGCAGTTTTTTTAGCCAGTGATGATGCGTCATTTATAACAGGTCAATCAATCAACATAACAGGCGGAACCATAATGCATTAAATATGGAATGATGTCGAGTTATAGACAGTAGTTCCGGAAATGGAGAGGATGAGAATCAAGTTACTGTGTAAATAATTAACCTATAGTATAATAACAAATATGAATGAAACAAGGAAAATTGACCTTACCTGCTTAGGAATCCTGGTCCTTGACGTAATAGCAAAGAAAATTAACCGATTCCCGAAGGCAGGAACAACAGAATACTTCGAATCGATTAAGTTGCACCCCGGGGGATGTGCTTATAATACAGGTGTCGGTGCAAAGCGGTTGGGTTTGAATGTCAGCATCCAGGGTAAAATAGGAAATGATCCATATGGAGATATTTTACTGGATTTTTTAAAAAACGAAGATGTTTCGGCAGATCATATTGCAAAGGGAAAAGAATGCACCGCATATTCTTTTGTAATGGTGCCCGACAATGGACAGCGCAGAATTTTTCATACTCCCGGTGTCAATGATACATATTGCCTGGATGATATCAATTTCGATTCAATTAAAGAATCAAGGGTATTGCATATTGCAGGAAGCTCCCTGATGCCAAAATTGGATGGCAATCCGACGGTTGAATTGCTGAAATTCTGTAAAGCAAACAACATATTGACCAGCATGGATCCTGTTTATAAAACTGAGATCGCAGATGTTATTGTGCCTGCCCTCCCCTATCTCGATATCTTTCTTCCGAATAATGACGAGTCTGAACATATAACAGGGCTTAAGAAACCGGAAGAACAACTGAGTTTTTATCTTGACAAAGGAGTTGGAATAGCCGGAATAAAAATGGGAGAGAAAGGCGTTTTGATATCTGACAGAAAAGAGAAATTTAGAATGGGAATTTACGAAGTAAATATTTCGGATACCACTGGTGCAGGTGATTCTTTCATAGCAGGATTCATTTACGGACTGCTGAACAAATGGGATCTGGTCACCTGCTCTAGGTTTGCCACAGCCACCGCTGCACATTGCATTCAGTCGGATGGTGCTACTTCAGGGATAATTCAAGCTGATGAAGTATTAAAGTTTATAAAGAATCAAGATCCTGATGGATTACAAATAAGCTTTATGAACCAGGCGATAACAAAAAAAATAGTTTGAAATGCCATTAGTTACAGATTATAACCATGTAAGGGAAGTTCATGATGAAGCCAGGGAACTCGGTGTTGCATTACCGGTTTTTTGTGCTGAAGATCGTGAAACGCTGGAAGCGATACTGGCTTCGGCACTTGAATATGGAGAGAAGATTGGAGTTAATGATCTGCCGGTCATCCCGGCATGGACCAGCAGGTATCCTCCAAGAGGACAGATGACACTTGTGAGCCATTGCGGAAATGCAGTACTGGGAAATAAGTTAATGTTTTCTGACCTGGATATCTTTACAGGGGATAACAGTCCATATAAGAATTTAAGAGTGATGCCCCACCTCGATCATGCATTCCCGTGGCTTGACCTGGATATTCTGGAAGGATTCACCGATAAATTTGCATCTGTAATGTTCGATGCAAGTGAAAGACCGTTAGAGGAAAACATAAGATTAACCTCCGGGTATGTCGAAAAATTCAAAGGAAAAGTCATTGTTGAAGGAGCCGTTGATGAAATATTTGAAGCAGGCGGGATTAATTTAAAGAACGAATGTACAACAGTCGAACAGGCAGAGAAGTTCCTGCGAGAAACAGGGGTTGATCTGATTGTTCCCGATGTTGGAACAGAACACCGATCCACATCAGACCGGGTATCGTATAACTCAGTGAGAGCGAGAGAAATAAGCAGCAAACTAGGAAAAGTAATGTGCTTACACGGATCATCCTCTGTTAAACCAGACGATCTGTCAAAGTTAACTGGTGACGGATTTATAAGAATTAATATTTACACAACTATTGCAGTCCATGGAGGTCAGGCTCTGACAAAAAAAATCCTTGAAAACCTGGGTAATATTTACTCTGAAAAAGATCTGAACGCTTTTATCGGTGCCGGTATATTAGGGAATAGTGTGCTAAAAGAAGATTTTGGAGAAACCATATATCCTCTGCAGCCTAAGCTTGCAAATGTGGCTAATCCGCTCAGACGTGATGCATGGTTTGAAGCGGTAAAGAACAGGTGTCTCTTTTTTTACGAAGTTTTTAATTATAGAAATTTTGCGACCTGAATAAACTGGCAGACTAAAATAATAAGGTCTGGTTAAATCAAAATATTAAGGTCGTGAAAATCAAAGTGTTTTGTTTAAATGAAAAAAATGCTTGCGGCTGTTTATTATGGTATCAAGGATATCAGGGTCTCTGAAACTCTGATACCAGCCCTTACAGATGATAATATAATTGTAAAGGTTCATGCATGCGCAATTTGCGGAACAGACCTTAAAATCTATAATTCAGGAAATCCCAGATGCAATCCACCCAGAATCCTCGGGCATGAACTTGTGGGTACTATAGATAAGGTTGGTTCCAATGTTATCGGATTAAATGTTGGAGAACGGATAACATTAGCAACCACAGTTGCCTGTAACAGTTGTGAAATTTGTGCTCTGGGACTTCAGAACATGTGTCCGAATGCCAAACCGATCAGCTATGATTTTGATGGTGGATTTGCAGAATACCTGGCAATTCCACCTGAAGCAATAAAAGGAGGGAATTTAATCAGGGTACCGGATAATATACCTGATGATTTTGCGGCGCTTGCAGAACCTGTCAGTTGTGCAATAAATGCCCAGAATCTTGCAGGAGTTGATAACGGAGATATTGTACTTATTATTGGGGGAGGACCACTTGGAGCTATTCATTCACAGGTTGCAAATATAAATGGAGCTTTAAAAGTTTTAATCAGCCAACGTAGTGAGCCCAGAGTGAGTATGTTGAAAAAATTACAAAATGCAATAATAATCGACGGAAACCAGAATATAGGAGAGATAGTAAAGAAGGAATCCAACGGACTTGGAGCTGACATAGTTATTGTTTGTGCACCAGGAAGAAAGCCTCAGGAAGAATCTGTTTTATATGCAAAAAAAGGAGGCATCATAAGTTTATTTGCCAGCCTTCCGAAAGGAAGCTCTGAAATAACATTTGACAGCAGAATCATACATTACAATGAACTCCATATAATAGGGGCGTCAGATTCCCGGCCTGAACACGTGCAGGAGGCAATAAACCTGATGGCTGACAGGAGACTCGATCTTGCGAATATAATCACTCATAAAATTAAACTCTCTGATTTTCATAAAGGCTTAAAACTGATGCAGGATAAGGAAAGTCTAAAAGTCCTGGTTTATCCCGGAAACATGTGACTTATTTCCTCACAGTTCATCAACATTTACTGCCATATTGAATTCAATTCAAAGATCTGCAAGCGTTCAGCCACGACACTCTCATTTCTGCAAATAAGTTCAAGTCCGTAATCCTTTGTTAAATCTCTCGAAATCGGCATATAAACTCTTCCATGGTTAACGAATATCTCAATTGTATTCCTGTCGACAATAATCTCCAGGTAAAGTTTATCACCTTCAAGCCCTGCTTTGGCTTTTTTATCCATACAGGCAAGTTCTCCCGAGGCAGCATCATACAGGACTTCCGTTCCATGAATTTTAAATCCGATCTGAGACTTTGTACCCGGTCTGAAGTCACCTTTAATATGATAAAGTTCACCGGTAACCTCATTGATTGGATTGTTGCCAGCTTCTATTGCAAGATTCTCCTTCTTCCACTCTTTTTTGTGAAGTAACTCAATTTCCTTAACGGGTTCTGTGAATAATCTTACTCCCTCTTCCATCTTCCTGAGAGTAAGTTGAGTCGGGAACAACATACATTGATTGAATGGCATTCCGGGAGTGGTTACGCGGCCCCATGCTATCTGGATACGGCGACCGTCTTCAGATGGAATATTGTTGAAAATCTGAGAAGCATAAAAACAGTTACCGAAGTTGTTTGGGAATCTGCCGTCTTCGGTTATGAATTCCTTTCCATTAAATGACCCTATAACATATGCTCCGTCAGCGGCGTAAAGTACCCATTTTGATTTTGATTGTTTACTACCATCTACCTGCAGTTCAAATATCTCCGGACATTCATAGAATCCTTCAATCTTTGACTGGTAAGTCCAGTCTTTAAGGTCTCCTGATGTATAAAATGCGATCCAGCGTTTTCCCTCTTCTTCGTGGTACACAGCCATAACCCAGTGCTTTCCGGATTCAAACCAGATAAGTTTGGGATCACGTCCCTGATGTTTAACAACCGGGTTCTTTTCGTACCAGGTAAATGTTCTTCCCTTGTCATTGCTGAATTCAATAACTTCTCCGCGGCCACCGCTTGTATATGCTGCGATAATCCATAATGGCGGAACCAGACCAGACACCCATACCATATTTCAGCGGATAGATGCCAACCGGAAGTTCTTTCCAGTGTACAAGATCGGTACTTATGGCATGACCCCAGTGCATATTTCCATGACTCCATCCATATGGATTGAGCTGGTAAAAAAGATGATATTCTCCTGAATAATAAACAAGTCCATTGGGATCATTGTTCCACCCTCTCCGGCTCGAGAAATGAATCTGTTGCCGAAGTGGTTCCCTGTACAGGTTTTCCGATCCTTTTATTTCAATCCCATTTGAAATATAATCAAAAGCTTTACACTTTTTATCAATTGAAGGCGCTACAAGTGTTGCCTTTTTACCTTTGAGTTTTCCAACATCTATAAATGCATAGAATTCAGGTGAAGAATCAGCAAGTTCAATATTGAATTCCTGAAACAATTCATCATCAATGAGCAGCTTCATCCTTGTTAAGGTATTACCTGTCGTGACTGGAAGATTAATATACTGCCCTTCAATAACAAAACTCTTTGTCATTTCTCTGACTGGGGTCCTGTCTGATAAGTAAAAATGATCAACAGCCATCTGGTACCAACTATCCTGAACACTGTCAACTATCTGAATCTGGATCTCATCTCCCCTCACCTCTTTGAGGTCAAAAAAACGCCATTCCAGTATCCTGAAATTGTTAACATTATCATTCCCGGTAATAGATTGAATAACTTTGCCCTCATGCAGTATATTGACACAGAGGTGCCCCGGAGAATTACCTCCGCCCAGAAGAAAAACCAGATATCTTCGTTCAGCTTTAAACGCTGGAGAAATTAATGTACCTGTTAACAATGTATTTGCCAAAACTAATTTCTCACCAACGGTACCTCGGATTTTTTTTGCAGGCCCTGATCCGAAAGATTCTCCATCTGCCTTCCATTCACCATAATTTGAACTTTCGAAATCCTGTATCAGAATATCCTTTTGTCCACAATTTGTTATCAACAAAAGAATATTAAGAAGCAGCAAATATTGCAATGACTTTTTCATGATACAATCAGTATTATTACGATCAAAAAATCACTTCCATATTGAATTCAACTCAAAGATATGCAGGATTTCAGCTGTCACTTTTTCCTTCCTGCAGATGAGTTCAAGTCCGTAATCTTTTGTCAGATCCCGTGCAATTGGCATATAAACTTTCCCATTGTTGCAGAATATTTCGATGGTATTCCTGTCAACAATAATCTCAAAGTTTACTTTTCCTCCATCAGGTTTGAATTCGGCTTTTTTATTCAGGCAGGTAAGTTCACCTTTTGCCGCATCGTAAAGTAATTCTGTACCATGGATATTAAACCCTACCTGTGAATTTTTGCCTACCTTAAAATCTGCCTTTATGTGGTATAATTCACCGCTAATACCGCTGACCGGATTACTGTTTGGATCTATTGCCAGGTTATCCTTCTTCCATTCCTTATTATGAAGCAGTTCAATCTCCTTAACCGGTTCAGCAAAGAGTCTCATACCTTCCTTTGTAGTCCTGAGTGTCAGGTTGGTCGGGAACAACATACACTGATTGAATGGCATTCCGGGAGTATTTACCTGGCCCCAGCCGATCTGAATGCGTCGCCCGTCTCCTTTTGGAATATCACTAAAAGTTTGTGAAGCATAGAAACAGTTTCCAAAACTGAGTACATGCGGACCAGACTCAGAAGTAAACTTCTTCCCATCAAATTTGCCAATCAGATAGCGCCCATTGCCACCATAGAAGATCCACCTGGTATTACTGGCATCCCCATTCACAGCCATCTCGAAAAATTCGGGACATTCGCTTGTACCCGGAATTGCCACATCACATATTTTCTCCCAATTCTTTAGGTCAGCAGACGAGAATAAGGCAAAATCATTCTTGTCCAGAAACAATGCCAATATCCATTTCTTCTCCTTTTCATACCAGATAACCTTAGGATCGCGGTTATCTGCTGCAATATGCTTCAATACCGGATTCCCTGAATATTTGTACCATGTACGACCCGAATCCGTGCTATAAGAAATACACTGGGTGAAAAGTGCGTTTTTGGACTCCTGACTTGTTTTGCCTGCTGCAGTATAAAAACATACTATCGCATGCTGGTCGCCAGAGGAAAAACCTGCAGTATTGGGCCAATCTACTACTGCCGAACCTGAGAACATTGTTCCCATAGAATCCGGATAGAGCGCCTCTCCGAGTTCCTTCCAGTGTACCAGGTCACTGCTCACAGCATGCCCCCAATGCATGTTGCCCCATGCCCATCCATATGGATTATGTTGGAAGAAAAGATGATATTCACCGGCATAATAAACCAGTCCATTGGGATCATTGTTCCAACCTCTCTTAGCTGAGAAATGTATTTGCTGACGCAATTTTTCCTGATATATGTCTTCAGAACCTTTTATATTATCATCGTTTGTTACAAAATCAAAGGCTTTGCTTGTTTTTTCTATTGAAGCTGTGGAAATAGATGCCTTTTTACCCTTATATTTTTCAACATCTATGAAAGTATAAAACTGCGGGATAGAATCGGCCAGCTCAATTGAAAATTCATTAACAACTTTATTATCAACCATTAATCTTATCAGCTTAACAGGATCTCCTGTGCGCACTGGCAGATTTATGAACTTACCATTGAGTTGCAATTCCACGGATTTTTCAGTTACCGGAAGGGTATTAGTAAAATAGAAATAATCGGCCTGTAAATTCCCATTACTTTCAGCTACCTGGTCGGTTAATTGAATTTGTATTTCGGTATTTTTCAGTTCTTTCAAATCGAAGTAAAGCCATTCAAGACGACCTGAACCTGTACCGGTCAAAGTTTTTATCACGTTCCCGTCCTGTAGTATGTTCATTCCAACTTTTTCAGGAAATTCTCCACTTGAGTATAAGCAAACCAAGTAGTTACGCTGAACCTTTATTTCTGAGGATGTAAGTTTACCGGTTGACTGTGGATTAGGGAAAGCGGTGTTTACCATACCCAGTTTAATCAAATTCAGTTTCCTTTTATTCAAATCAATCCAACGTTGAGTCGGAAAAGTTCTTTGCTGGTCTGCCATATCAATCTTCACGGGTGCAGTTCCAAATGCCTCTCCCTCGGTGGTCCAGGTACCATAATCAGATCCTTCAAAATCAGCAACCTGAATATCTGCCTGATTACATGAATATAATAAAAAAACATAAGATAGAAATGAAAACAATGAAATCCATTTGTACTTTTTCATAACTGGTAATTATTATAATCTTTAAACTAAAACTAATTTAAACTCTGAGTTTCATTAAAGACCTATATCTTTTATTTCCTGAGTTTTAATTCGTTTTAACTTTTGGAAAAACCAGGCTTAGCAAAAATATAACCAATAGCAGTAAAATGATCAGGGCACCTACCTGGCTTTTCAGAATATCTGATGCAACGCCCATTATCAGAGGGAAAATGGCACCACCCACAATACCTGTTATCATCAGCCCTGATACTTCATTTTGGCTTGCTGGTTTTCTGATCAGTGCCTGTGAAAACATAACCGGGAAAATATTTGAATTACCCAGACCAAACAATGCTATGCCCGTGTACATTATGGTCTTGTCGGAAGAAAATAATCCCAATATACCCAGAAGAATCATGGAAACACTGACAATAAATACTTTTTTATCTCCAAATTTACCCAGTAAATATGTCCCCATTAAGCAGCCGGCTGTACGAAAGATAAAATAGAAACTTGTCGCATATCCTGCATCTTTCAACGCCAGTCCCAGGTGCTCCATCAGCAGCTTTGGTGCTGTCGTGTTAATTCCCACATCCAATCCGACATGTGCCATAATACCAAGGAAGAATAAAAGCACATAACTATCACGCATAAGCGCAAAACATTCCATGAAAGATGCCGGTTTTCCAGCAGCATGATCCTCCTCAATTTTTGTCATCCCAAGATATGATAAAGCGATTATGGTAATAATTGTAAATCCCGGAAAAAGAATCATTCTCCAATCTGCAAATCTTGCTGCTCCCAATGCTGCAATTACAGGGGCACTGAAAGATGCAATTGCTTTAATAAACTGCCCGAATGTAAGCGAACTCGACATTTTTTTTCCGCTTACAATACTTGCCAGCAATGGATTAAGGGATACCTGCATCAATGTATTGCCAATACCCAGCAATAAAAAGGCAACTAACATCGCAGAGAAACTATAGAAGACGAGTGGAAAAATTAAGGCTGGCAGCGTTACAATCAAACTCAGTAAAACCGTTTTCTTCCGGCCTATTTTGTTCATCATCAATCCTGTTGGAACTGACAGCACAAAAAACCAAAGAAAAACCATTGAAGGCAGCAGATTTGCCATCGTGTCTGACAGATGGAAATCAGCCTTTACATAATTGGTTGCAATACCCACCAGGTCTACAAAACCCATTACAAAGAATGTAAGCATGATGGGTAATAATTTATATACGATGTTTGAATTTTTCATAGAAAAATATTAAATATGAAGCTGTACAAGATCTACTCGTATATGTTTTTCATCTGCCATGCATCAAGTGATATCAGTTTGGCATCCTGTCCCTGAGCACGCAATGAAACACCCATACTCTCCTTTAGACCGGGATATACTCTTGCGGCAACGCATTGCCTGTCGTTAACAAAAACCTCCACAACGCTTCTGTCGATAAAAATTCTTAAAGACAATTTTTCACCAGGCTTCAGGATTACCGGCGCAGTTTCGGGAGCCCTCGATTGTACATCAGGAAGAGTGGATGAATAAGAAGTCTCAAGTGTGATCAGGCTAGCCCTCGGATTTGGTGCAGTTGATCTGAACCCCCTCTCCCTGAAAAATGCGATCCTGGTAAATTCCTCTTTGTTTGCCGATCTTAGGACGTTAATTTCTACCATGGGTGCATTTTTCACATCGATTTCTGCAATAATTTCCATTGTATTGCCTTTGATATTCTTCAGAACAATCTCCTTATTGGCAGGGAGGGTCATAGAATCTATATGCTGCTTGTTATATCTGAGCGATTCAATATCTCCGGCAGGCTTGATGCCGATCTCCTCTTTTGAGATGAGTGTTAGCAACCTAGGTAATGTCATTATCTGATTCCATCCCGGAGTTGGTTTTGCAGGATTCATATTGAAAATAATAACAACACCGCCTTTGCCATCAGGAGCTGCCGATGGAGCATGCACTCCGGCTGGATTTGCAGCTCCGAAATTGAATTTTCCTCCTGAAGTAACTATAAATTTATCCCTCACTTTATCGTAGTCTCCAAGCATATACTGCCCGCCGCTCATATGACTGAAGAAGGGAAGAATATACCGGTCTCCAATGGGCCAGAAATAGGGGCAGGCTCCGTCATCACCAAGGATTGTCACACGGTCTCCCTCGGTAAACTCATGCAGATATTCCCAGCGCGCAAGATCGAGTGATCGAAACAAAAAATTAGCCCTGACTGGTTTTCCGCCTGTCCCGGGCAAGGTACCTCCGGATAATGCATAGTATACCGTATCTTTTTTCCAGATGCACGGATCAAATACCCTGTAGGGCAGAGGAAATCCTGTTGTACTTCGCATTGGTATTACTGCAGTGCCGGTAACTTTTTCCCAGTTAAGAAGAAGAGGATCGTTTGATACTGCAACCATGTTACCTACCATGGTGCCATGGTACATAGCAATTACGCGGTCTTTTTCAACAAGTGTAGACCCTGAGAAGACTGCTCGTTCGGGATTAGGGTATATCGCATAAGGAAGATCTTTCCAGTGAATAAGATCCTTACTTATGGCATGTCCCCAATGTTGCCGTGTATCTTCAGGTGGATATGCCTGGTAAAACAAATGCCAGTACCCGTTCCAAAAACATAATCCATTTGGATCGTTAAGATTTGCTTCTGGGTTAACATAATGATATATGGGTCTGTAAGGATCATTGGACATTTTTTTACGGGATTCAATAAGACGTAACATCAATGGATTTGTTTTAAGCTGAGCCTCCTGTTCCTGCAGGGTGGCAGCATAAGTATATTTCGGTACCTTGGATGTATAATCCTGTGGCGTTGTCTGTCCGGATGCAATTTTCTCAATGCTGCACAAAAAGAACATTATAAGAAAGATCATCAGACTGGATGATATGTAACTGTTTGGCCTTTTCATTTTATCATTATATTATTGTTTAATTCCAAAATCAGAATGATTTCTCGTTTGTCTATTAATAGATGCTTTTCATCTGCCATGCTTCCAGCAACTTTAGCTCGCTTTCCTGTCCCTGGGAGCGGATCGAAAAACCGATACTGTCGTCACGGCTCGGATAAACTCGTGCTGCTACGCATTGTTTACCGTTTGCAAAAACCTCGACAACACTTTTATCAATGAATATCCTGAGTTTTAAGGTTTCATCTCTATTTAGAATGAATGCTCCGGTTTCAGGTCCCCTTGGCCTTACATCCGGATGTAGCGACGCAAAAGAAGTTTCAAGAGTTAAAAGGCTTTCCCTTACTACCGATGTTGCAGCAGGAGTGGCAGGAGGTCCGGGAACCGGTACAGGCACATTGACACCCTGAACCCTGGCTATCTCTCCGTACCGATAATCACGTCCCGGAGGCATCCCTCTTTCCCGGTGAAAAGTGATCTGTGTATACTCTTCCCTTCCGGGTGAGCGAAGAACATTCAGTTCAATCACTGGTGCTTCTTTCGGATCAATCTCAATGTTTATCTCCATCGCATTACCCTTGATTTTTTTAAGTACAATCTCCTTATTGGCAGGAAGTTTCATCGGGGCAACCTTTTGCAATTCACCACGCAATGATTCAATGTCCCCGGCAGGTTCCTGTCGTATTTCGTTTTTACCAGCCAGAGTAAGGAGCCGAGGAAGAGTGAATATCTGATTCCATTCACCGGTAGGCTTACCCGGATTCATATTGAAAATTATTATGAGGCCTCCCTTGCCATCTGGCGTTGCAGATGGGGCATGTACTCCGGAGGGAGTTGCGGGACCGAAATTAAACTTACTGCCATGAGTTACTACGAACTTGTCCCTTTTTGTATCATAGTCCCCTAACAGATACTGTCCTCCGCTCATGTGGCTGAAGAATGGCATAATATAACGGTCCCCGATGGGCCAGAAATAAGGACATGCATAGTCATCATTGATCAGAGTAAATCTGTCTCCCTCAACAAATTCATGAACGTACTGCCAGTTTACCAGATCTTTCGACCTGAAAAGGTAACATTCGGAAATCTGCCTTCCGCCCGGCCCTTTTGGAGCCCTGCCGGCAGACAGCGCGTAGTAAATGCTGTCTTTTTTCCAGATGCAGGGATCAAAAACACTATAAGGTAAAGGGAACCTGGCATCAGTTAAAAGCGGTATTGCAGCCCTGTCAGTTGTAGTTTTCTTCCAGTTAAGCAGCAATGGATCTTCTGAGATGGCAACCATATTACCAACCTCAGTCCCATGGTACATGGCTATCACACGATTGCCATCCACCAGTGAGCTTCCTGAAAAAACTGCACGCTCTGGTCCAGGATAGATAGCATATGGAAGATCTTTCCAGTGTATAAGATCTTTGCTTATGGCATGCCCCCAGTGCTGCCTCCGGTCCTCAGGTGGATAACCCTGGTAAAACAGATGCCAGTTGCCCTGCCAGAAGCATATCCCGTTGGGATCATTAAGAGTACTCTCAGGGCTGACAAAATGGTAAATCGGTCGGTACTTGTCGGAGGTCTGGCGTTTGCGAGATTCCGCAAATCGAAGCATCAGGGGATCTGTCTTAAGCTGGTTCTCCTGTTCTGCAAGAGTTATGGGGTAAGAGAACTTGGGAACCTTCGAAGTATAATCTGGCACCTTTTTCTGACCATTTAGTAACTGTACAGCAAAAAAAACAGTTATTAAGACAATTACAGGTTTCTGGAAAATTGATAATAATTTGGTTTTCATATTTTTAGTTTTTATTCATAAATACTCTTCATCTGCCATGCATCAAGCGACTTAAGTTCAGCATCCTGTCCCTGTGATCTGACAGAAACTCCCACGCTGTCATTCCTTCCGGGATATACTCGGATTGCAGCGCACTGAATTCCATTAACAAAAACTTCAACGACGCTCTTATCGACGAATATCCTTAGTTTTACGGTTTTCCCCTGTTCAAGAAAAAATGGCGCCGTCTCCGGGGGCCGGATTTTCACATCGGGAAGTGTAGAAGAAAAGGTTGATTCAATAGTTAACAGGCTGTGCTGAGTTCTGGGTCCCTGTGCATATGATTTGTTTCCGGTAAACTGAGCTGTAAGATCTGCAGGCATCATTGCAGTAGCCGGTCCGTTGTTATACTCCAGACCTTTAGTGAATCCTTTTTCTTTATAAATGATAATTCTTGTATATTCCTCTTTCCCTGGAGACCTGAGAACATTCATTTCAACAACCTGTGAATTCAACATATCAATTTCAGCTGAAATTTCCAATGCATTACCAGATATTCCATTCAATACAATTTCTTTATTGGCCATAAGCTTTATGGGACCGGTGTGTTTTTCATTAAAACGGAGTGAAATCAGTTCCCCTGCCGGCTCCTGCCCTATCAGGTCTTTTGATAGTAGTGTAAGCCTGCGCGGAAGGGTCATTATCTGATTCCATCCTTCAGCCGGTCTTCCCGGATTCATGTTGAAAATGATTATCAGACCACCTTTTCCATCGGGTGCTGCCGATGGAGCATGTACACCACCCGGTCCTACTGCACCATGATTGTATTTTCCTCCTGATGTGACTAAAAACTTATCATTCTTCTTATCATAATCCCCGATCAGGTACTGACCTCCACTCATATGGCTGAAAAAGTTCAGGATATACCGGTCACCGATGGGCCAGAAATAAGGACAGGCTCCATCATCTCCGATAAGCGTTAATCGGTCACCTTCCACAAACTCATGAACGAATTCCCAGTGTGACAGATCCAGTGATCGGTAAAGAGCATTGGCACGAACCGGTTTGCCCCCCGGGCCAGTGTTCATTCTTCCTGCAGAAAGAGAATAATAGACAGAGTCCTTTTTCCATATACAAGGATCGAATACACTATAAGGTAGCGCGAATCCTGAAGGACTTTTCAATGGAATGACAGCATTTCCTGTGACCTTTTCCCAGTTTAATAGCAAAGGATCCGAAGAAACTGCGATCATGTTACCGACCATTGTCCCGTGGTACATGGCTATTACCCGGTCTTTTTCGGCTAATGTCGATCCTGAAAAAACAGCTCTTTCAGGATTCGGATAAATCGCATAAGGAAGGTCTCGCCAGTGAACCAGGTCTTTGCTTATTGCGTGCCCCCAGTGCTGTCTTGGATCTTCCGGCGGATAACCCTGGTAAAAGAGATGCCAGTACCCGTTCCAAAAACATAAACCGTTGGGGTCATTCAGGTTTCCTTCAGGATTTACATAATGATATATGGGACGGAATTTATCAGATAACAGTTTTTTCCGTGATTCATTCATCCTTGATAAAAGAGGATTGGTCTTAAGCTGCTCCTCCTGTTCCTGAAATGTGGTTCCAAATCTGTAAAATGGAACTTTGGAGGTGTAATCAGGTGCATTGCCTTGTCCAAACGATAAACCATTAAAAGACATGATCATAAATGCACAGATAAAGCATGTCAAAAAAGATACTTTAATCATAATATGATTTAATTGGTTCCAATCTAAAAATACCCATTCAGCGGAAAGGGATACTCAATTGACATATCTCCTGTTAATATATAGTATCCCATTTTTTCGCCAGATCAAACTTAGAGTTTTGGTGAGAAGCTGCAATAAGAAATTAGGTTAGCAAGAGGTAATGGAAGTAAACCAATTAAAAACTAACTCTGACACTTACTAACCTAAAAGAATCTTTAATACTTCCATTACCTGCATTGCTAAATTTCTCTGGCTTTCTATCAATATCCAGGATTCTGCACATATATACCATTAACCAGGTTAATCTGTTGTTGCGGGATATGAAGATATTCATTCCTCCCTTTTGTAAAATTTGCATTTGCAAGGAACACGAACCTGGTTTTTTCTTTGGCAAAATGCTTATTTAATGTTTCGGCGGCGATTCCCCATCTGACAAGATCAAAAAATCTGGGGCTCTCCATTGCAAATTCCAGTCTTCTTTCAAACTGAAGCGCTTTCCGGGCATAGTCCTTTGTCCAGGTTGCATCGTTAACATAAGCTTCCACCTTATAATTACTTATAGGAGTCCCATCAGCCATTTTCAATCTTCCCGTACTGTTTTTTGCTCTTACCCTGATCTGATTTATCAAGGGTAACGCTTCTGTATGACGATCCAATTCAATCAGAGCTTCGGCTTTCATTAACAACAAATCGTCATAACGCAGGACAGCGAAATTAAGAGCACCTCCCATAAAAGCTCCATACTTTTTGAATGAAGGATCATCATATGGAACTATTTCCTTCATAGTAGAATAATAGCCGTAAACCTGTGGAGCCCTCCTCCAGTTTGATTGCATAATCCATGTAGGTTTGTACTTAAATGGATGTGTAGCAATTCCAACGGTATGATCCAGTCTGGGGTCAACGGTGTTAGTCCAGAAATCAGCGGGATTCCTCATCACAACATCATCAAAAGTATCGAATTCAGGTAATCCTGCAGCATTGGTTCTGAATGCATTTACCAAATTCTGACTGGGATTATGGAAATCACAACAACCATATTGGGGGGCCATATTGTAATTCAGCCCTGTAGCCTTGTTAATTCTTCCAGGTGAAGTGGTACCATCACTCACTGAGAATTGAATTGCAAATATCGATTCTTTTTGATTTTCATATTCAATAAGGAAATTCTTTGCAAAATCATCATGAATGTCGTATATGCCCAAATTAATTACATTATCAGCCAGATCCACTACCTTCTGAAGCTTTGCGTTATTAATATTTATTACTGCATGCTGATCGTTTTGCTCATAAGCCTGATATAGTCTTACCTTTGCCAGGTAAGTCCAGGCTGCCCCTTTAGTGGCTCTTCCTATCTGGGATTGAGTTACCGGCAGGTTATCGGCAGCAAATTGAAAATCTTCAGCTATTTTATCCCAAAGCTGATCGCTGGTCAGTACATCGTTAGGAACGTTTTTAATTTCTTCCTTTGCAACAAGCTCATCAATCCAGGGCGGACGATTGAACAAAATTTTAAGCAAGAAATACCAATGTCCTCTCAAAAACCTTAATTCAGCCTGCCTTACAACCTTATTGGGGTATTGCGCTACATCTACTGCATTTACCCTCTTCAGAGCATCATTTGCCCTGCCAATTCCTTCATAAATTGCAATCCATACCAGGTTAGGTTTACCAAGATCTGTGGTTATTGCTACAAATTGTTCCAGCAAGTCTCCTTCACCCTGATCGGGGACACTACCACCACCTTTAAAGGAATCATCAGAGCGAACACTACCCCAAAGCCACATATGAGAGAAGGCATGTGTCCAGTCATCATTGCCAAGAGAGGCATAAGCAGCAGTCACCATATTATCCAGATGTTTGGGCTGACTTAATACATCTCCGCTCAGTGTGCCTTTTGGAGTATAATCAAGGAAGCTTTCTGAACATGAAAATGTAAAAATCACCATCACAACTGTTATGAATATTTTGATATGTTTTTTCATAATTACATATTTTTATTTAATGTTTAAAAAGAAGCGTTA
>Ga0209212_1002912_pt1 | contig 23463 bp, 24 predicted proteins | sample RifGroC2_FD_183996 | JGI IMG/M metagenome (GOLD analysis project Ga0209212, IMG submission 183996) | Groundwater microbial communities from Rifle, Colorado, USA - Groundwater C2 (SPAdes) (version 2) | ecosystem: Environmental > Aquatic > Deep subsurface > Groundwater | place: Rifle, Colorado... | reverse complement strand
AATTAAAGAGGAATAAAATGAATTTAACTGCTGTTGAAAATGAGCTGAAAAATATACCTTTTATGAAAAGAAATCAGACTGAAATAATAAGGGAAATTTTTAAAACCTATAAAATAAAAAATGTTTTTGAATTACTTGTTAAAGACCATAAAGATTATCATAATTTTGAAATTATTAATGATAATTGGGGATTTGCTCAAAAAAAATCCTAGAAAGATATTATATATTCTTAATAAAGAAAATTATAAAGGATTGTAAATGAGTTTTTTAAAAGAATTAAAAGATAAGATATCAACCAAAGACTTAAAAATATGCATTATTGGACTTGGATATGTAGGCTTACCGCTGTGTTTAGGTTTTATACAAAAAGGGTTTTCAGTTATAGGGCTTGATATAGACGATAAAAAAATAAAAACCCTTAACAACGGCGGGTCTTACATAAAACATATTAACGATAAACCAATAAAAGAAGCTATTAATTCAAAAAAATTTGAAGTTACCGGTGATTTTTCAAAAGTTGCTCAGGCTGATGCCATAATTTTATGCGTGCCAACCCCCTTAAATTCCCACAGAGAACCTGATACATCATATATCAGCACTACAATGAATAATATTTTGCCTTTTATAAGAAAAGGGCAGATTATAAGTCTTGAAAGCACAACTTATCCGGGAACGACAGAAGAATTTATTGAAACACCTCTTCTGGAAAGAAATTTTTCCGCGGGGGAGGACATTTTTATTGTCTACTCTCCCGAAAGAGAAGATCCGGGGAATAAAGATTTTTCGACAACCACTATTCCGAAAGTTGTTGGAGGTAAAACTAAAAATTGCCTTGAAGCTGGCGTTGAATTATATAATAGCCTGATAGCTCAAGTAGTACCTGTAAGTTCTCTTAAGACAGCTGAAATGACCAAACTTTTAGAAAATATATACAGGGCTGTTAATATTGGACTTGTGAACGAATTGAAAATTATTGCGGATAAAATGGGAATAGATATATGGGAAGTGATTGACGCTGCAAAGACAAAACCTTTTGGATTTAATGCTTTCTACCCCGGTCCAGGACTAGGCGGTCATTGTATTCCTATTGATCCGTTTTATTTAACATGGAAGGCAAGAGAATATGATTTTAATACCAAATTTATAGAGTTAGCGGGTGAAATTAATACAAATATGCCGTATTATGTAGTTCAAAAAACTATAGATTCATTAAATCAAAGAGGAATTGCTGCTAAAAACGCAAAAATTCTGATTTTAGGACTTTCTTATAAAAAAGATGTTGATGATCTTAGAGAATCCCCCTCACTTAAACTTATGGAAATTTTTACCTCTAAAGGTCTTTATACAGATTATAATGACCCGTATTTTGACAGGATTCCAAGGACAAGGAAATATAATTTTGATAAAACATCTGTAGATCTTACACCTGCAAACCTTTCAAAATACGATTGTGTTGTTGTAGCCACAGATCACAGTTTTTATGATTATAATTTTATATATGAAAACAGCAAACTTATTATTGATACAAGAAATGCCCTGAAAAAAATTAAGGGTGAAAAAATTGTAAAAGTTTAGAGAATAAAACGATTTCCAAATTTTTTGAATTATATCAGAATAATCTTGCAATCAAGATTATTCTCTTTAACCAGCTTTTCAATGTAAGGAAATGCTGTTGCTTTATTTAAAACAGTTAAGAGTATAACATCCGGTTTCTGTTCACTTATTTTTTGGGGAGGAATTGCTTTAAAGCCTTTGTATTCTGATTCTTCTGTAAACTTAATATCCGATACGGCAACGATATTTAATTTACTAATATCATGATTTTTTTTAATATCATCAAAAAAAGCACCCGCACCGTATAATACTATTTTTTTATTATTGTATTTTTCAGCTAATTTATCTATTTTCTTTTGCAAATTTTTCTTCTGCAAATTTTTTTCTTTTATTATTTCATTCTTAACTTCTTCAACCAGAGTTTCTTCACCGGGAATAACAGAAATATTTTCAAAGTTAGCTTCATCTCCAAAAATATATTTATTTCTTTTGAATAAATCTTTTAGAATTTTTTTATCAAAATCAGTTGGAGTATCCGATAATTTTTGCATTTCTTTTGCAAGTTTATAAGTTCCGCAAATATGAGTTAATAACCATTCCGACGGATTTATATTTTCATCTGTTTCCAAAGCTCTTATCATTTGTATAACCCTGATAAAGCGTTCTTTTGGCTTTTGAAGTTTTCTATTATTTATTCTGAAAAAGGTAGAATCATTTTCCATAATAAATTTACCTTTTCTTGCAAGATTGGTAAGACATACGACATCATGAAACAAATCTTTGAAAACAAGATACTCATTTAGTATATTTTTAAAGGTATGACTACGATGAAGTCCATTCCACATAACACAATAAGAAATTTTATTAACGATGCTGTTTACTCTGTGGTATGGAGAATCCGAGATTAAATCATCTCCAAATACTTCCGCCAAATATAATTTATCAAAAGAATATAATTCATCCAGAAAAACTGTTTTTTTAGGGAATGCTAAAACAGCATCCGGATTTTCATCAAGCAATATGCTCATATTTCTTACATAATTTTGGGAAATCATATCATGTCCTCCAACAAACATGATATATTCTCCTTTTGCTTGATTTAAACAATAATCACAATTTTTTGCTGCTCCGATATTTTTTTCATGTCTTTTATATTCAACTTCGGGATGTTTTTGTGCAAATTCCTGACAAATTTCCGAGGTACCGTCATTAGAAGCATTATCAGAAATTATTATTTGATCTGCTTGTCCTATTACAGATTGCAAAGTCCTTTCAATAAATCTTATTTCATTATATACAGGAATCATAAGCGTTGTTTTAATCATATTTAATCCTTTTTTAAAATACTCTTTGAATATTTTATATCCTGATTATTTAATCCTTTTAATAAAAGCACCGGGCCAATAAGTAACTCTTTTATCAATATTACCTTCATTAAACGGGAATTTAGGTTCTTCTATAACAAAATTTGGATTGTTTTTAACAAATTCATGAGCTGCAATTGTTGGATTATCATATATCCATTCAGGCTGTGTTCTTGGTGCTCCAACAACTTCTCCCATGATTCCGTCCATTGCAACTATGTAAGAGCCTATAGAAACCAATTTTGAATATAATTCAAGTTCTTTAAGAACATGTTCTTTTGTATGGCATGAATCAAGAAAAACTATTACTTTTTCCTTTTCTTTTATTTGCTGTTTTACTTGCTCATATGTTTTTTCATCAATAGAGCTTCCCTCGATAAGTTCAATATATGGATATAAAAAGTGCTCTTCTATTGCTTTTCTGTTATGTGGTCTTATTTCAATATCAATTCCAACAACTCTTCCTTTATCCATTGCTTTGCAGAGGCTTGCATAATAAACAAGAGAACCTCCATGCGCTATCCCTGTTTCAACAATAACATCAGGTTTGATATCAAATATCACTTCTTGTATTCTTATCATATCTTCAGGAAGCTGTATAATTGGTCTGCCAAGCCACGCAAAACTGTATACATATTTATTATCCCAACCACATCTGATCCAAGCTTTAGAAATAATCTCAAATGCTTCTTTTGATGACATTTCATATGTAGAAATTTGATTTTTTTCTTCAACAATGACCGTATTATTTTCTAAATCAATTTTAATCACAGTTTATACAATCCCTTTATTCTAATATTAACAACATTTTTAATAGTATTTAAAACATTTTCCGGATGAAAATTAAATTCTTTTTTTATTTTTTCAATATTTATTTGAGGAAAAATAATTTCTTGAGCATTTTCATTTATTTCAATTGAGAAATCCATAAATAGCCTTAAAATATCTATAATTTCCTGATTGTTAATATTGTTGCCACTTGCTATATTATAAATTTTTTCTTTCCCTTCAATAGCGATTTTAGTAATTAATTTAATCACATCATTAATTGAAATATAATCTTTGGATGAATTTAATGTTGTATTCAGAATTATTTTTTTATTTATTAATGCATCTTTTATCAATGAATAAATAAAATCTCCGGAATTATAATTATATCCACAAACATTAGACAATCTTAATACTTTTATATTTTTATTTGGAAGTGTTAAGCATAAAGATTCTCCCATTAATTTAGAAATATTATAAATATAATCAGGATTATTGGGATTTACTTTTATTTCAGCTTCTTCAATACAATTATTATTTGATTTGTATACTCTTGTTGATGAAAGATAAATAAAAGATTCAAAATTTAATGATTGCAATATTTTTTGCAAATAACACACATGTGCGTCAACAGTTTCAAAAGGTTTTGTTCTAAAATCAGACGTTATTCCAGCACAATATATTATATTGCCACAATCAATATTTTTATAAGAGCCTAATAAGTCTTCTCTTGTTATTGTTATAACTTGAAAACCTTGGTCATTAAGATATTTTAAAAGATTAGATCCAATAAATCCTGATGATCCTATTATTGTGAATTTCATTCTCTATACCCTATAGTTTTTGCAGGAGAACCCACGTTTATTGAATAAGGAGGTAATTCAGTGTTAACAAGTGAATTGGCTCCTATAACACACCCTTTTCTTATAATTGCACCATCCAATATTACTGTATTCGCACCTATCCACACATCATCCTCAATGATGATACCGCCTTTTGATGGCATAAATCCTTGTTTTGATATTTCAATATTCTTATTTCTGTATTCATGATTTGTAGCTGCTAATGTGCAGTTTGCTGCAATAAGAACATTTTGTCCTATCTGAATTCCATTTCCTGTATAGATAACGGTGCCAGAATTAATATAACTATTGTTTTTGATTATTAAATCTCCATTACCGCCAACCGGTTTAATTTTTACAAAAGAATCAATAACAACATTATCTTCAATAATAATTTTTGTTCCTCGCACAGAATCTTCTATATCTGCTTTATCTGATATTTTGGCTTTCTCAGATATTATTAACATTCATTTTATCCTTTTAATAATTTATAATTTTTATCTTTTTCCGAAATTATTTTATTTTCACACTCCACCCATTTAATATCAAAAACAGGATCATCCCACCTTACACCGTCTACATATTCAGGATTATAATAATTTCCCATCTGATAATAAACTATTGTATCATCAACAAGAGTCTGAAAGCCATGAGCAAAGCCTTCAGGGATATAAAGCATTTTATTATTCTCTTGCGTTAATTCAACAGCTTCCCATTTGCGAAAAGTCTCAGAATTTTCTCTTAAATCAATAATAACATCATAAATAGCACCTTTAGTACACGAAACTATTTTAGTTTCACCGTATGGTTCACGTTGAAAATGCATACCTCTAAGAGTGCCAGCTTTTTTGTTGTAAGAAACATTACACTGCAAAATTTCAGGATTCAAGCCGAGTTTTTTAAATTCCTCTTTACAGAAACTACGGGAAAAAAAGCCTCTCTCGTCTTTCAACGGTTCAATTTCAATTATATAAGCACCCTTGAGTTTTGTTTCCGTAAATTTCATTAATTTTTCCTAACTTACAGAATTTTTTATTTTGTGAGCTTCTTTAAGCAATCCTGAAACCATAATTTCTTCATGTCCGACTTCATAAACCTCAGGAATTGGAATTATAAATCTGCATCCCCATTCTTTTGTATATGAAAGCTGATTAATTATTTCATCTTTTATATTCCAGGGAATTATAAAAATGTAATCGGGTTTTGTTTGAGAGATTTTTTCCGGTGATTCTATTGGTATATGTGTTCCCGGCAGAAATAATCCCTGTTTATATGGACTTTTATCTACAACATAGCCAATAAAATCCTTTCCAATTCCGCAATAATTAAGCAGTGTATTTCCTTTTGCAGCTGCCCCATATCCAACAATGGCTTTTCCCTGGTTTTTAATTTCTATAAGGTGTTTAAGCAGCTTTCTCTTCGTTTCTTTAACTTTTTCTGAAAAATTTGTATAAGTAGATAAATTAGTTAATCCAAATTCTTTTTCTTTTGCAAGCAAATTAATAACATTTTGTGATTTTTGCATATTTCCTGTATGACAGGCATATATTCTCAAAGAACCGCCATGAGTCGGCAATTCTTCCACATTATAAATATCCATACCGTGATAATTGAATATTTTTTCAACTGTATAAAGAGAAAGATATGAAAAATGTTCATGATAAATAGTATCAAACTGATTTTTGTTGATTAAGTTTAAAAGATGAGGAAATTCTATCGTAACAGTTCCTGTTTCCTTCAAAAGTATTTTTATTCCGCCTACAAAGTCGTTTATATCGGGCACATGGGCAAGAACGTTATTTCCTATAATCAAATCCGCTTTTTCTTGTAAATCAGAAAGTTCATTTGCCGTGTTTACACCAAAAAATTTTACTATAGTTCTTATTCCCTTACTTTCAGCAGCTTTTGCTACGTTTAAAGAAGGCTCAATTCCTAAAACAGATATATTTTTTTCTACAAAGTATTGCAATAAATAACCGTCATTACATGCAATTTCTATAACTTTTGACTTTTGTGAGAGAGAAAGCTTTTCTGAAATCATATTTGTATAATTTTTGCAATGCTTTAGCCAGCTTTCCGAAAAAGAACTAAAATATGCATATTCATCGTTAAAAATTTGTTTGGGTGATTCAAATTCTTCCAGTTGAACCAAAAAACATTTTTCACATACATGAGCGTGCAAAGGATAAAATTTTTCTTTTGACTGAAGATTTTCAGGTTTAATATTAGCATTAGAAACCGGTGACATACCTAAATCCACAAACGTATGCTTTAATTCATTATTACAAAATCTGCAACAACTCTGTTTCATAACTTTATTTCCATACTTTCCATGGGGCGTTCCCTGAAACCCATAATTCTTCCAGTTTTGTTTTATCCCTCAATGTGTCCATAGAAAGCCAAAATCCATCATGTTTATAAGCAGAAAGATTATTTGTTGTCGTCATTTTAACAAGAGTGTCACTTTCAAAGGAAATTTCATCGTTATCTTCTATATAATTAAAAATATCGGGTTCCAATACAAAAAAACCTCCATTTACCCAACCGCTGTCACCTTTTGGTTTTTCTTCAAAATTTATTACTTTATTATTTACGGTTTCAATAGCTCCATAACGTCCCGGCGGCTGAATAGAAGTTAATGTCGCAATAGAATTTTGATTTTTATGAAAATTTATAAGCTCTATTATATTAATATCACTTACCCCATCCCCATAAGTAAAACAAAACGTTTCATTTTCAACATACTTTTGAATTTTTTTGATTCTTCCGCCTGTATTTGTATTTTCTCCTGTATCTACAATAGTAACTTTCCATTGTTCACAAGTATTATTATGTATTTTCTTTTCATTCTTGCACATATCAAAAGTAACATCAGATTGATGAAGAAAATAATTTGCAAAATATTCTTTTATGATATACCCTTTATAACCGGTACAAATAATGAAATCGTTAATACCATAAGACAAATAAATTTTCATTATATGCCATAAGAGAGGTTTTCCCCCTATTTCAATCATAGGTTTGGGTCTTAAATGAGATTCTTCACTAATTCTTGTACCAAGACCGCCTGCTAAAATTACTGCTTTCATATTCAACCTTTAATAAGTGCTTTTACAACATAATAATGCAAAATTCATAAATAAAATGCAATACTTTATTATAATCAAAAAATGCATATTCAAAATGGCTACTTCATAACATCTCATCAAGTAATTAAAAATCACACGTGAGATAAAATTCATTTTATCAAGAGCGGGTCTGCTTGTTTGATTCAAGTCGGACTATTGTCAAGTGGTAAAGCAATTCTATTATAAATTACAAAAACAGGAGTTTTTTCTTGGGTTCCCGCTAAAGACATTCTGCGACCCAAGTATGGTTTTAAGGGTAACCTTTTCAGGTAATCATTCACTTAGAATAGCTCAATAAAATTTAATAATTTATTTTCTTCTGCAAACTAAACTTTATGTGTAGTTTTTATTTTGTTTAAATCCCTAATACTTTGCGTAATTTAGTTGGTATTTATAATTTTTGCAATTAGACGAATGCCTTTTTGAAAAAGGCTGAAAGTAAATGGGCGTTGAGAGGCTCGAACTCCCGACATCTTCGGTGTAAATGCGGTTTTGACCCTATTTTTGTTTATATATAGTTTGCTCAGATTTACAAATATCTTGAAATTCTGCTTTGCTGTTGTTTTTATATAAATACATCAAACTAAAGCAAAAAATATTAAATTAGACGGGATTTAGACGGGAAGTTTTTATACCTTTAAAGGTATGTAACAATTTTATTTAAATATTTACTATTTTTTACAACTTTTTTCTCTTGAAAGAAAAATCGTCTATTTGAAATTTAATCTTTTGTTAGAGCTTTCACAATTTTTAATAACAAAATCTAAAATTTTATGACCTATTTCTGCATCTGTTTTGTTTACAATTTGCTCTAACATATCAGGAAGTACATTTATCTGGCGTTGCAACTCTTCTATTGCCAGAGAAGGAGCAACTTCTAAGTCTTTGGCAAAAATCTGCCAATCTTTTTGTGTAACTTCTTGAATATACTTTGCTTTTCCTATTTTCATCGCCATTGTATTATCAAGCTCATAAACACTTGTACAAAGAATATCATAGGCAGGAGAAAATATTATACTGTTTCCTGTATAAACAAGTGAAAAGTTCTTTCCATGAGCATCACAATTGCCTATTAAGTAATTAAGAATTACACGTGAGATAAAATTCATTTTATCAAGAGCGGGTCTACTTGTTTGATTTAAGACTTGAAAGCAATCTCTAAATGTTACTTTATACTTATTATCAACCCAAACACCAAGAGCTTGAGTAAAATCTTCCTGCTGCAGACGCATAATTTTACCGTTTTTCTCCACCCGGTCATAACGCTGTATTAAGAAAAATTCTGTATCGAGAGCATTTCTGATTTCTGTTTTCGGAACATTTAAGCCGATTAATCGCGCTGTTTCCATACAAATATATTCATTAGCAACAGATTGTTCAAACCTTCTTACAGGTGGTTTTAAAATATGTGTAGTCGGGCTGCCGTCAAGAGGTAAAGCAATTTTATTATCAATTACACAAACAGGAGTTTTTTCTTGGGCTCCTGCTAAAGACATTCTGCGACCCAAGTATGGTTTTACGGGTAAATCTTTTATATGTTTCCATAACTCTTCATCAGTTAAAAATTCTCCTTTTACCTCAACAAATTCCTGCAAAACTTGAGGTTCATTTAACTCATGAAAAGTAACCGCACCTGCGCAGTCATGTCCGATAGCTGCAAGTAAAGCAAAGTCATTATTTTCACTAATTTTATACTTTATTGCCAGAGTTTTTCTTGTTTCTTCGTGTTCGGGAAGTAACCCACCAAAGTATGCTTTACATATTTTTTCAGGATAAACTTCTTTTATTACAGGCAAACTTAAAGACAAAGGAATTTGAGCATCATCGTTATACTTAAAACGCATCTTTCCTTTATATTCTTCAAGAATACCAACTTCTTTACCGTATAATCTTACAGAAAGTTTTTTAATTTCTCTGGTTTCCATTTATCTTCCTATTCAGTAGCAGGTAAAGACATATTTATTTTTATTCCTAAACCTGTTAAAACTTTTAATATTTTATCAATCTGGCAAGTCGATTTAGCATTTTCTAAATCGCTAATAAAACGCAATCCAACACCACAGAGCTTTGCAAGTTTTGCTTGTGTAAGTCCTTGTGATTTTCTTGCTTCTTTCACAATTTCAGCTATATCTTCAGGAGATTTAATATTCATGGGGCTTCTCTCTTTTACCCGTACGGTAACATTATACATTATTTTGATTTAAATGCAAGTGTTTATTCCCGAACGGTAATTTGCCAGAGTGCTTTCTATTTATACTTTTCTCTGTATTTTAAGATTAATTCTATTTGTTTTTGAACAAACCTGTTTATCACAAAAACCGCTTTTTTCATAAATAAATTTTATGTTAGATTTTTGTACAGTTACCCTGGGGCTAGTGAACAAGCTTAGAATTTGTTTATTGAGAATATACTCGTTCCAAAAATGAATTCGAATTTTTGTAAAAAATAAAATATTTTATTTTTGAGCTAACGTAACCGAATAATAACCTTGCTTGTCAGAATTAGTTTCTATTATTTTAAATCCTATTTCTTTAGCCCAGGAATTAATTAAGCAAGCGTTGCGAATTTTCATCTCTAAAGGATTATGGTTGAAATCTTGAAAAACATTTTTGACCATTTCCAAATCAACATGGTCGCTTTGGTTTGTAAATACGAAATAGCCATCGACCGGCAGGTTATTATATATTATTTGCATTGATTTTTTCACTAGTTCATCGTCAATAATCCAGTCATAGAAACCTGAAGATACTATAATATTTGGAATTTTATTTAGTTCCTTGAAACTATTGGGCTCAAGCGCATTACCTTCTTTAAATTCCATATTGCTAAGACCTAATGATTCAGCTTTTATTTTGCCTTCTTCCAGCCATCTTGTGTCAATATCTCGACAAACAGCAAAAACATTTTCATTCCTAAATTTATCCATCGTTTCCAGAATATATTTAGCAGGACCTGACGCCACATCAACAATAAAAACATCATTTTTATCTGTTAATGTTAAAACTATTGCTGTTTTTAATGAATTTACAAGGTTGTTTTTTCTGGTTCTAATTACTTCCCATCCTGCATGTCTTATAAATATTCTGTCTATTAGTTTTCCGATTAAATATTTACCTGAAGGCTGGTTTTGATAAATGTAATCAAGCATCTTTCCTGATGTAAATCCGTATTGACTGCATAATTTCAAACCGTCACTTGTTTGACCTATAGTGTCAACCAGAGTTTTTAAAGCTTTAAATTTTAATTCTTTCAACATTTTTGTGTCTCCTTTTAATTTTTATTATTTGCCTTAATTTAAATTTCTGTTTTTAAGTAAGTTTTGCCCAAATCTATACCGAACAAATATGAATCCAGTAAATCGTTTTCGTTAGGTCTGTTTGCGTATGTTTTTGCTATTGAGTGATATCCTCTTATATTTGTTGTTGAGACTGGTTTTTTATTTAATTTGTCGGCAAAATACTTGATACACTTTGTTCCTGAAATCAATCGATAAATAGGAACTCCTGATGTTATAGCAAGTGCATAATTTTTTATATTCAGGTTGTTTTCAAGTAATTCCTGCATAGCGGGTGTGGTTCTTTTTTTTCCTAAGTTTGGAGTTGCAAAAACGACTAAATCGAATAAACCAAGATTCAAGTTTATTGCTTCTTTAGGTGTAATACACGAAGTAGAAAGTGCGTCCGCTATTTTCTCTGCAACTTTTTTGGTATTACCTGTCAATGAATCATAAATAACAACAGTTTTTTTATTTAAATCTCTGTATTTTTCCCATTCCAGAACTTTAATTTGTCTTAACTGTCCGTTTAAGCGGTTGAAAACTGTAATTTGACCTAAAACAAGAAATATAATCATACATGCTTCAAAATAAGTTGGTGCAAAACCATAAATATTTAAGGAAGGAATAATATTGTTTATATTTAAATACTGTAAAAGGGCAAAAATCATAATCATTATAAGTCTTTCAACTTTGCCAAGAGGTCCATGATGTTGCCATTCTACTCCCAAAGCCTTGCCTAACATGCCGGTATAGCTAACTAAAAACATCGAGCCAAAACCGATAACTCCCCACACAGGAGAGCAAAAGGGTGAAAGCGCAATCCCTGTCATAATAAAAATATCAGAATATCTGTCAGGCAAAGCGTTTACTATTTCACCTTTTAACCTTAAATTTCCTCTTTCGATAGCTATAACTCCATCAATTGTATTTAAAGTCATTCTTAGGAAAGTCAGTCCGATTGACCAGATTAAAAATACAGGGTTTTTGTCAGCAAAAAGATAACAAAACATTGTTATAAATGCTGCAAATGTTGCTAAATAACTGATGATGTCAGGGTCAATAAATTTTAGTTTTTTTGCCATTGGCAACAAGATTTTACGATACGGGAATTTTAACAGGTACATGTCCATTATTTTTCTCCTTTTTTGTTAAATAAATTCAGTTCTTCAAAACTATGTTTTAAACTATCCATAAAATTTTTCTTGTCTCCGCACCAGAAAAGAGGTTGTCCTATATAAACGTCGCAGATAAATGGAACTAAAAGACCTTCGTCCTTTGGTAGAACTTTTCCTGTTCCTGACATAAAAACAGGAATTACAGGAATATCAGGATTTTGTTTTGCTAAATGAGCAACTCCGCATTTGAATTCACTTATAACTTCCGGTTCTCCTCTTGTTCCTTCGGGGTAAATTATGATAATTTTGCCATTTTTCAGCTTATTGTTTACTTCTTCAAAAGGGTTTTTCTTTGTGATTTCATCTCTTGAAATTGGAATAATTCCGAAAATATTCAGGAAAAACCATCTTCTGAATTTTGTTTTAAGAAAATAATCTGCTGCCGCCACAGGATGAATGTCGAAAATTTGTCTTAAAGGGAATAAACTCATTAAAATCAGGGTATCAATATGGCTGTTATGGTTTGCAGCAATTATTACGGGTCCTTTTTTTGGAATTAATTCAGCCTTTCTTACGTTAATTCCGAGGACTATGTACACAAGAGGCTTAACAAACAGCCAGAAGAATATGAATTTAATCATAATATCCCTCTGTAGTGAAGATATACTGTGTAATGAAAGAACAACGGAGCTGTATAAATCAAGCTGTCAAGACGATCTAAAATTCCGCCGTGTCCAGGGATAAGAGTTCCGCTGTCTTTAACTCCGAGATCTCTTTTGATTGCAGACATAACAACATCACCTATAAATCCACTAATTGAGATGAATAGTCCTGCAATTAAAGCTTCTATATGTGTTAGAGGTGTTAAATAAGGTGCGATTAAAAATGCAATCATAGGAGTTGTGATTATCCCACCTAAAAAGCCTTCACGGGTTTTGTTAGGGCTGATTTTAGGGATGATTTTATTCTTGCCAAATTTTTTCCCGAAGCAAAACTGTGCTGCATCATTAATCACAGTAAGAAAAACGATATAAATAAAGAGCCCCACTCCTCCTGCAACAGGATTATTTGCAAAAGGAAGAACCAAAAATGCTGCCAGATATCCTATACTATAAACCGTTGCCATAATTCCCCAGTGGATTGTTCCGGCAGACTTAAGAAAACCTTCTGTTTCCCCTATAGTTACCATCCTGAAAGGTATCATCAAAAACATATACAGAGGGATAAATAGGTAAAACATAGCAAGCCAGCCTGTATAAAGAAAATAAAGCTGTATGGGAATTGCAAGATATGCCCAAAAAAGAACTCTTCTGTCGGCTCTTCTTGTAGGAATTAGCGATAAAAATTCTTTTAAAGCAAGAAAGCTTATAAACCCAACAAAAACAAAAGAAATCAGTTTGTTTCCCATTATTGCAAGAGTAAACAAAGCAGTAATTGACCAGAACGATTTCACACGCAGGTTTAAATTGGTGAAGTCCTTGCCTTTTTGGACAAGGTTTTTCAGGACGACAACGCCTGAAAAAACTGATAAAACAGCAAAGATTCCGATTATTGCGAATTGAACATTTTGAGTTACGTGAAAAAATTCCATTACAAATTCTCCTAATTAGTCATTAGACAGTAATAAAAGCGGCAATAAACTTATAAACCCAACTCCCAAAACAATTGGATTTAAAATACTTAGATGTAATTGAGTAAAAATTATGCCTAAAACCCACAATGTAATAAAACTACAAGCAATAAAATTTAAGAAAACTAAGCTAAATTTACCACTCCAGTAATTTGCATTAATATTTATAGCTTGTTTAAAAGATATTACGTCTGAAATTATTAACCATAATGCAATTAAAGCTTCTATAACAAAAGCAGTAATACAAAAAGTAGGAATTTCATGACTTTGTGTTGGTGTAAAGTGAACAGTTCCTATAAATAGAGTTAAAAAAACAGATATTATCAATAAAACAAATACAGGAATAGAAAAGCTAATATTTAAAGCCGATATAGTTTTTACAAAATTTCTCATAACAAATTCTCCTTAAAGAAGGTTTTTAGTGCTAAATTTTTAAAATTTATATTACTAGAGACTTAAAGCAGAAATTTTTAAAATGACAGTCGAACCAATTGCGAAAAGAATTATCGAGGCTAAAAAGTTAAATCCAAATAATGCATAATTTTCTTTAATAGAGATGTAACCGGATTTGATAAAACGACTCAACATTAAGATATATATGGTTGAAGGAATTAACATAAGAAGATAATTCAAAAAAGAAATATTAGAAAAAGCTGCAACTACCGGGCAAACCAAAAACAAAGGAAGAGCGGATATAATCAGGCTTGCACCACATATTTTTGCGTTTAGAGAAAATAAATCATTTTTGTAAACTTGTGCTGACATTGTTTTATCTCCTATTCACTTAATTAATTCTATACAGCTCTAATCCAGTCTATATAAGCAGGATTATCTGCAAGCTTTGAAAAACATTCAATTAAATTCTTTTTGAAGTTTTTAAACATAATGAACTCCTTAACAAAATAGTTGAATGGTGAAGTATTTTATATAATTACTTTACCATTCAACTATTAACTTGTCAAGTGATGAATTTTTATTTTTCTTCAATAAATTTTAAAGCTTCCGGATAAAGCCAAGTACCATCATTATGTGAACCCGTTTTAGAGATAAACAGTTTTGCCTTAGGGTTTAATTTTGCTAATTCATAAGACATTTTTACTGGAATAACTTCATCAGGAATATCATGAGCTATCAAAAGAGGTGAAGAAATTTTAGCAATCTTGGATTCAGTGTCATATTTTTGCAAACAAATCATGTTTTCAAAGAAAGCTTTTATGAGTGTTTTGGTAAATTTATCTTTAGCTAGTTTTCCATACATACAAACAGCTTCATCTTTAATGTTTGTGAAAGTACTTTGCAGAATTACAGCTTTAAATTGCTCTTTTGACGCAACTTCTGTAACAACAGCTCCGCCAAGAGATAATCCCCAAAGAATAATCTGATTATTTGAAAGTTTTTCTTTTCCTCTTAAAAATTTTAAGGCTGCATTGATATCTTTGTATAAACCTGTTTCAGACGGAGTGCCTTCACTTTTTCCATATCCTCGATAATCTAAAAGCAAAACACCATAACCTTTTAATGAAAAAATTTCTACCATATCTTCATAAGAGCTAATATTTCCACCGTTGCCGTGGCAAAATAATATTGTAGGCTTGTTATTTTTGGCTTTAACATACCAGACATTAATTTTTACGTTATCAGAAGTATTCAAGTAAATATCTTGAACATTTAAGGTGGATTTTGTCTGTTCTTTTATCGGTCCATATATAAGTGAAGGTAAAACAAGATAATAATATATTAATAAAGCAAATAAAAATACTAAACTTAGGTTTAATGCAGCTTTAGCTAATCTTTTAATCATAAGGTTATCGTCCTCATATTATTAGTGAAAAATTGTTAAAAGAAACCAAGGTATAGCAAATAAAATTGATACAAAACTCAAAATTGTATAAATAGTTTTTATTTTTCCTAATTTCTTTTGTTTTAATCCTTGAATAGAAAAAATGGTCGATATAATCCAAGGTACTGGGATAAGAATAAAAATTATAGTATTAATTATGTATACTTTATGATCGTGACTACACCCAGCGTTTACACCAAAAAGAGAACCAGAAGGCGGACAAAATGTATTTATAAGAACAAAAAAGAAAAAATCAATTAATAATAAAGGTATAAGTCCTATTATAGTTATAATAAGGTTCGTAATGAGAAAGGGCTTTAAAAATTCATCTTGTTCTATATGAAGTTCATCCATCAGTTAATTCCTTTTCTTCGGTCAATAAAGCCGTAATTTGTTTGCTGTATTTCTGGTAAAAATATGATGCGGACAGCATAATTACACCCAATCCGATAAACGAAATAATTCTATATAATTGACCTAAAAATGAAAGATCGATAACAAATATTTTAAATAGTGCGATGCCAAGAATTCCTAGAGAGATGTGTCGTACAGGCTTAATTTTCTTCAAGATGCCCCAAATCATAAGTAAGATGGAATATATTAGCCAAATTCCCGATAAAGCCAGTTGTTTAAGGTTTCTAAATAGCTCTAACCTACTGTCAGCATAATACATTGTCGCATTATTTGTTAATGAATATATTTCTTTGGCAAATATGTCTTTTGTTTCTATAGTCAAAATATAAAGAATAAACAAGCTCAAAACTATTTGAATAATCTTGATATATTTCATTCTTTCAGGATTAGCTTGATGATTTTTCTTTATCCAAGAAGTTATCAAGAACAATGCCGCTACAAGCACTACAAACATTAACATTCTGATATTAAAAAAGAAAATGAAATTGTCTACAGGATAAAACGAAAATCCTTTAAATAAGCTTAATGCGAGAACTGCACCTATTCCCGTTGCTCCACAGATAAGCAATGGTGATTTGTTTCTGTCCAATCCATTTTTGATTAAAGACAAAGAATATAAGGAGAATACGAGTCCTAAAATCATATTTTTGCTGAAATTAATTGCTTCTGAATACTCATAAGACATTTGTTTAGCAAAAAAGTCAGATATTTCGCAGTTAAGAAGTATAAAGATAACTATGCACCAGCTATAAGACAAGAAAGTTTGAATAGATTTGCTCCAAGAATATTCCTCTTCGTACTTTTTAAGAATATTAGTAATAAATATTAAACTTCCCGCTGTTACTGCAAACGCCACAAACCTTAAATTAATAACAGGCAAAAACCTTTCTATAGGAACAAATATGCAACCTAAAGACAATAATTGGCTAACTGCAATAAATATTCCTGCAAAACCGCAATAAATGAACGGTTTTATGTTTTTATCAAAACCTGCTCTTATAAGCTGTAAAGAATATGATATCCAAATAATTACCTGTATCATTGATTTATTAAAATTAATCAGGCTTGTTGAAATGTCACTTCCTGAATTCAAAGCAAGTCTTGCCATAAAGTCGCTTATTTCGACACTGAATAAAATAAATAAAAGCGTACACCACGAATATCTAAAATATGATTTAATTCCGTCAGTATTTTCTAACTTGCTTAATAGATAAGTGCTTGTTATCAACGAACCGCAAACAATAATAAAAGCTAAAAACCTTAAATTAAGTACAGGCATGAATTCATCTAGCGGTGAATAAGCTATTGTTTGATGATTACAGAGCAAAGTTATAGTCGCAGTACCAAATAAATATGTTGATGTTTTCCATACATACCCTTTTTGATATTTAATTCCCAACCAGAGCAAACCAAGAGCTTCTAACGAGAAAAATATTGTTTTGGCAAAGTCGGAAAATGTAATATTAGTTGCAATTACAGTAAGCAAAATAGAAGTGAGAATATTTTGTTTCAAGTAATTTTCAGATACATTCCATTTTTTGCTGACTAATATTCCGCTTGTTAAATAAGCTGCGGCTATCAAGACCATACTTAAAGCTGTAAAATCCTTGTTGTTGGCATTAAACAAACAATAAACAGAAGAACAAAAGAAAAACCCATTAATCAAATTTGAAGCAAATCTTGAAGTGGTGAATTCATTGATTTCTCTTGCTGTTCTTGAAATGTCCAGACCAAAATATAATCCCCATATCATTGTTAAAAATATCCCGGCAGATAAAGAGTTGTCTGAATAGAAACTGCTTCCCTGAAGCGAAAGAAATATTATGTAAGTAGTCAATATGCTCGTAATTTCAACTGGTTTCCAGGATGTTTTTTTGTATAAAAGAGCAATGATCCAACAGTTTAAGAATCCGAGATAAGTAAACAAACCAATAACATTAGCATCTCCCGAAGAAAGGATAAATGGAGTTATAAATCCGCCTGCAAGTCCTAGCAATGCAACTGCCATCGAGTCGTATTTAAGAGCCTGAAAGAAAGATAGAATCGTTAATAGTGATAAAAAGAGAAAAGCTATCGGGTAATTTATTAAGTGGTAAAAGTTGTAAGCAGCAAAAATTGAAAGATAAAATATTGAAATTCCTGCTCCTGCAATACCTTGCGCAAAAACTTTATAATTTTCCTGTTTATTGCAATGAGATGCTCCGAACAAAAGTCCTATTGCAACTGCTATTCCGGTTAATATTTGAATTACAGGACTAATCCAGTTTTGATCGAATGCATATTTTAGAAAAAATCCCATACCAATAATCAACGCCAAAGCACCGATTCTGTTTAATAAATTTCCGGCAACAAAGGATTCAACGTCTATTTTTTGTGAAATTTGTTCTGTCTTTTCTTCAAAATTGTTTATTTCTTCAATTTTTATCTCGATATTTTCTTCAACTTTAACCGCTTCAACTTCTGAATCTGTATTTAAAGCTGTTTCTAAAGTTGATTCAACTGTATTTTGGTCTGGAATATTTTCTTCAAAAACCTCTAAAGTCGAGGCTTCTTCAACAGCACATTCGCAAGTATTTACTTGAATCTGTGTCTGTTCAGGCAAACCTTTTAATTTATTAATTTCGAATTCCAGAGAAAATATTCTATTCTTGAGACTTTTTATTTCATCCTGAAATTCAGATTTAATATCCTGAATTAAGTAAAATAATTTCTCTTTATTGTTTTCAGGAGAATCATTAGCCTTTCCAAACAGCCATTTTAAACCACATATGATTAGTATTATTGTTAATATTTCAGGCATTTTATTCTCCTACTTTTCTTTTAATTTAATGTAATTAAGAGTAATTTTATTTGAAAAAAATAAAGCAGTGCATATAAATAATAAAGAAATTAAAGTTAAAATCCAATGCTTTATGAAACCAAAAACAAGAAAAAGAGAAAATATAAAGTTTATTACCAAAAACAAATTTGTTTTGTATATAGAATCTAATAACATTGGTATGTAAAACAACCCAAGAGGCGTAAGAATTATAAGTGCAATTGCAAATTTTATAACATATTTTATATCCATCAACTCCTTAATAATTAATGAATATAAAAACCCTATTATACATACAAATATTATAGGTATTATGGAAAACTCCATAAAAAAATTATATTTAACATGATGAAAAATTGCTGGATAAATAATTACTGGGTTAACAAAATAAAATAATATGCCAGTAACTAATCCCAAGAAAAAAGGTGATTTTAGTATTTTTTGCATGACTATTAAACCCTTGCATATCTCTCATAATACCATGCCTGAACATCTTTACGTTTGACTTTGCGTGTGGCGGTTTTGGGGAGTTCTTCGAGAGAAACTGCGATAACTGTCGGGCATTTGTAAGAAGCCAAACCTGCTTTTGCGAGTTGGTTTATTTCAGAGGAGATTTCTTTTTCGAGTCCTGCAAAGTCATCTTTGTATTTTTTGACGAGATCGTCAGATGGGACAATTACAGAACATACTTCTTCTGTACCGTCTTTTGAACCGCCCTGAATTTTTACACTCATTACACAAAGTTCTTTTACCATCGGGCTTTTTTCTAGTACAGCCTCGACTTCTTCAGGGAAGATTTTCTTTCCGCCGCCTAGAACTATCATATTTTTGATTCTTCCAGTGATGTAGAGGAATCCATCTTTGTCAAACTCGCCTATATCTCCGGTGTGGAACCATCCTTCTTCATCAATGACTTCTTTGGTCATTTCAGGCTTGTTATAGTAACCTTTCATAAGATTTCCTCCTTTTGCGAGGATTTCACCTTCTGCGGAAATTTTTACCATAACTGATGGAAGCGGTTTTCCTACTGAGCCTATACGATTATATTTCGGGGTGTTTGTTGTTATGGTCGGGCTTGTTTCTGTTAATCCATATCCTTGATAAATAGGCATTCCCATTCTTTCAAAAAATTCTGCAACTTCAGCATCAAGAGGTGCTCCACCTGATACAAAACCTTTCATTTTTCCGCCAAATCCGTCAATAATTTGCTTGAACATAAGTCTTCTTATAGCAATCGGCATATATTGAGCCAGTTTATACATAATATTAAATATATTCTGAGCCTGTTTGCTAGATTTTCTGATTTCTTTTTCCACGCTGTTCTTGAGCATTTTGACAAACAACGGAACAACTATCATATAGGTAGTCTGTCTTTCCTTCATGATTTTGCTGATTTCTTTCGGGTTAAGACTTGCCGAATATGAAACTCTCGCACCCATATGAAGCATCCCCAAAAATCCGACATTAAGCTCTAAAAGATGATTTAGAGGAAGTATAGAGATTAATGAATCGCTTGAATTAATTTTAAATATAGCCTCAAAATCTTTTAACTGAGAAATTATGTTCCCAAAAGTAATCATTACACCTTTAGGGTTTCCTGTTGTTCCAGAGGTATACACAATAAGTGCTGTTTCATCAAGAGATCTAGCTTTTCCTATATCTCCTTCAGGTCCTTTAACTTCATAAACTGATAAGAATTCTTGATTTTTTATATCATCTATTATGTAAATCTGTTCAACAGAAGGAATTAACGACTTAATTTCTTTGGCGGTTTCTAAATAATGAATGGAAACACATAAAACTTTCGGCAAACAATCTGACAATATCGAGGTCAATTCTGCTATGGTAAGTTTTACATCAAGCGGAACAGTTATAGCACCAGTTTGAAAAGACGCAAAAAGGGCAATTCCCCATTCAGGACGAGATTCGGAAAGTATTGCTATTCTATCGCCTCTTTCGATTCCACTATCAATCAAGAAATTACCAAAGTTTTTAGCCTGTCTTGAAAGCTCAATATAGCTAAGCTCACTCCACTTGCCTTTGTCTTTCAAAGAAAGAGCTTTAACCGGAGCATTTGCATCCGATTTTAACTGCATTAAATCAAGCACATTTTCATAATAATTTTTGTCATATAAAGACTTTTCACGTCTTGTAAGAGAATCTTTTATAAATTGAACTCTGTTTTTAAGCTCGTTAACTATGTCTTTATCCTCTGATTCCGGCATGTATAAAGGCTGACCAAACTGAATAACAATTTTTCTAAAAGTCGGAAACGGTTTATTATAAGCCCAAGCTTCAAATCCACCCTGAATTACAAAAGGAACAATCGGGGCTTTGCTGTTTTTATGCATATAAGCAACGCCTTTGTTAAATTTCATCAAGTTTCCGTCTTCTGTAAGTCTACCTTCAGGGAAAATACAAACGACTTCGCCTTTTTCTATTTTATTTACCGCTGCATCTAAAGCTTTAACACCTTTTCCGTATTGCAGAGGAATTACGTTGAAATACTTGATGATGTTTTTGACAACTGGCATTTGAAATGCCACAGGTCCTGTAATATACCACACAGGTCTTTTGCATGCTGTTTGAAGGATTAAAGTATCGACCCATCCTGTATGATTTCCTGCTAAAATCATTTTTCCTGATTTTACAAGATATTCTTTACCTTCGATTGTAATAGGAAATAAAGTTCTAAATATTGCACCAATTAAACTTCTTACTGTAAAATGACGGAATTTGTTATCAAAAAGCACAACTGCAAGTGCAACTAGCAAACTTGTTAAAGAAACGAACTTGAAGATTTTAAATGGTGAGGTCGTTAATACAAGCTCGGACACGCCCCAAGTTGTTGCCAGAAACACAAGACTTGTTAAAGTTGACTTGATTCCAAAGATATTTCCTCTGATTCTGTCAGGAGTTGCTTTTTGCAAAATTGTATCAATTATTATAACCATAGAAGCGTTCGCTATGCCTATTAATACAAGCCATATCCACGCTAAATTATATGTAGTAACCATTTGAGCGGTTGCTGTGGTCAAAAATACCGCAATAAAAGAACAGGCCAAAATTGTCGAAGTTCTTGCATATTTCCCCGCGTAAGCTACGACAAAAGTTCCTAAAATCATGCCAACGCCAAGCATAGCTTTTAATTTGCTCAATCCTGCAATACCGATATGGTAATAGTCGGTAGAAACAGACGTTAATGTATTAAAAAATGAAGCTGTAACGAGAGTCAGCAAAATCGATAATATAATTAATCTTCGGGTGTTTTTATGAGTTTTCAGATAATTAAAGACAAATTTGATGCTTGCTGAAATATCTGTTTTTTCGGCTACTTTCGAAGCTACGGAAGAGTTATTGAAAGAAATTAACGAGATTATGCCGGCAGAAGCCGCATACACAAAACCGTTTACCCACAAGCTGTTAGCTAAACCGAATTTTGAAATATATAATCCTGTTATAACTGCACCTATGAGTATCGCAATGGTTGAAGTTCCTGCATTAAGAGCATTGGCAAATTGTAAATGCTCGGACTTTACTAAATTAGGTAAGGCGCTTTGTTTTGCAGGAAAAAAGAAAGCTGAGCCTGATCCGATTAGAAACGAAAAAGCATAAACCATAGTATGCAAATGAGTTGAAGATTTACTGAAAAGCAAAACAGGGATTATAAATACAAGAGCGGCTCTGAATAAATTACTCAAAATCATTAGGGTTTTTCTTGAAAATCTGTCGGATAACGCTCCTGCTAACGGGCTTAATAAAAGAGAAGGTAGGACGAAAAAGAATAAAATCTTCGACATTTCAGAGCCTGAATGACCACCGAGACTTATCACCCAAGCCATAAGCGCAATTTGAACAATCGCATCCCCAAGATAAGAAAATATTTGTCCTATCCACAGCTTCAAAAACTCTTTATTTTTAAACACCGCAAGTATCTTCAACTCTTTTTTCATTGCTTTTTCCTTTATTTATTTACAACTGAATATTCTTGATTTTCACAAGTAAAATTCATATTACAAGAAGGTGCAAATATTCTCGCTTGAAATGTTTTACCAGGTTTGATTTCAATTGGATAATGATATTGCTTAAATTGTGTTGATTCAATTATTGCTGCTGTATCTCTGAATGGGGCTAATATTATAGACTGGGCTTCTAAAGGTACTAAAAAAATTGGACCAACTATTGTTATCGCAGATATTGGAATTAATAGTATGCCAATCAATTGCCAAGCTATTCTTGTGGGAATAACTTCTCTTATTAGAGAACAAGGTGATCTTCTTTGCAATTTTTTTATAAAAATTGTTTTGTCTGAATTATTTTTTATAGTATAAACATAAGCTTTATATTTTATTTTTGGACCCATGTTTTGTACTTTTAACACTCCGCCATCTTTAAGATAGCTTCTTAATTTAATTTCAGTTTTTGAAATTTCAAGCGCTTTGCACATTTCATCAGTAGATTTTTCATCACAGGTAATTATTTTAGGCTTATTATTTTGAGGTAAACTTGCGTTTTCTGCTAAAATCGGCAAATCAACCGCAAAAAATATTAAAACCAAAAGAATAAATGTGCATATTTTTTTCACAACAAAATCTCCTTAAATAACAATTATAAGGTAAAGTTAGTTTTCTGTATAATTTGTATTTTATTTTTCTAGTTTTTCAAACCAGCTTGCGAGGATTCTGGAAAGGGTTTCTCTATCCTGAACAGGAA
>Ga0209212_1002911_pt1 | contig 23470 bp, 20 predicted proteins | sample RifGroC2_FD_183996 | JGI IMG/M metagenome (GOLD analysis project Ga0209212, IMG submission 183996) | Groundwater microbial communities from Rifle, Colorado, USA - Groundwater C2 (SPAdes) (version 2) | ecosystem: Environmental > Aquatic > Deep subsurface > Groundwater | place: Rifle, Colorado... | reverse complement strand
ACTTCTTTCCATACCCTCCATAGGTGTCTTTCTTTAAATTCCTTCCCATCTGCCGTCAGTTGTGCTAAATTCTGCATTAGGCTATTCCTCCTTTTCTTTATTATCCTCGTCGGGATTTTATTTTGATTACGGAGAGAATAGCCTTTTTTGTTACTTATTTCAAAATTACACAGAGGATTTTACATTACCCAGGGGGTTAAAGGATTTGATAAAAAAGGTGAATTCATCTAAAATATAGAAAACACGAAGAGGAGGTCATCAATGAAACTTACAGCAATTATTGAACGCGAAGGTGATGGATACGTATCACTGTGCCCGGAGTTAGATATCGCAAGCCAAGGTGATAGTATAGAGCAGGCGCGGGACAACCTTCGGGAAGCGCTGGAACTGTTTTTTGAGACAGCATCACCCGAAGAGCTAAAACAACGACTTCATGGCGATATTTTTGTGACTCATGTCGAGGTGGCAGTTGGGTAAACTCCGTGTTCTTTCCGGCAAAGAGGTTTGCGTTATCCTTGCCAAACATGGTTTTCTTGAAGTGCGTCGGCGCGGTAGCTACATCGTAATGCAAAAGAAACTGCCCAAAGGGACGATTACAGTCCCAGTTCCAGATCACAATGAAATCCGTATCGGGACTTTGCAGTCCATTATCCGCCAGTCCGGGCTGTCAAAAAATGATTTTGAATCATAATCTTCTGGCGCCTAACAAGGTGCTGCACCTGACCGCTATTCTACTGCGTTTCATAGTGGTGGAGCTGAGCCTGCGCTAATAGAGAGCAGGATAATCAAGGGGTTGAATAATACAAACGCATTCAATAAAGTTACATCATACGAACGCAAGAAATGATTTTAGACAAGGCGGACGACGAGGAAAACCGCAGGCATACTTAAATTAGTATGTTGAGGATTTTCCGAGGAGTCCAACGCAGTAAAAAGACATTTATTGCGTTCGTATTAGTTTGTTGAAAAGATTTGAATATAAAGTCCTTATAGTATAGAATCATAAAGAAAAGGAGGTGTTGCTCATGCAGACCATATCTTTAAAAAGCGATTCTCCCGATACAGTAATTCCCCTTTTAAAGAACGCTATTGATAGAGAAAAGCGCATCCTTGCGGAGTCTCTCAGGGTTACAAGAGAAAGGGTCAATAAATTGGCAAAAAACCTTGCTGTTGACATTGATAAACTCATGCGGGGAGAGGTGAAACATACAGCGTCAAATGATATGCAGCTTTTGGAGCTTGAAGGAGAAATAGAGATTTTAAGGCATCTTGAAACGGAAATTAAGGAGTTAGAATCGGTTGAGATATGCGGATAAAGGATTATCTTGATGAAATCCTGAACACAATTGCAAAACATCCTTTCGTAGTTTCGCAAAGCATTTCCTTAGAAGAACGTCCTCCGAATACTGCATTTATAACAGGCTCAATCACCTTTACTATACAGAGCGTCATAACTTCGCATACCTGCGTTGCTCCTCGGCTCGTCGTTGCGGCGTATGCTAAAAATACGCCTCACTCCTCGCCTTCGTCGCGCCTTGGTCTGCTTTGTTCTGACGCTCTGTATGTGGATTTATTTATGTTGCTGTGTATAATGGTTCAAAACTGCATTTCAAAGAATTTGTAGTCTTTGAGACGGCAGGTTTTAAAATCTTAAAATATGGTTATAACTATTTGGCACAGGATGGGGCTATGATATTTCGTTATGATAACGCCCTTGACCCGCAAGCTAAAAACTTACCCACCTATCCTGAACATAAGCACACACCAAAAAAATTGTTGTCTGCCAAAAGACCCTCTTTTGAAGAAGTCCTGAAAGAAATATCTGGCCTGATAGAGGGTAAGAAGTAGTATGGATGCGCATTGGCCTTACAAGTAGAAGATTTGAGGCTGTTGACTATTAGTCTTTCTGTGTCGGTTAATGGAAGAGAATATTGCAATTGTGGATGGGAAAGGGTAAAGTTGCATCATGATTCAACAAGAGGCCAAAAAACTTATAACCGATGCAATTGCATCAGGCAGGAAATCGCTACTTGAGCCTGAGGCAAAGGAAATCATTAAGGCATGGGGAATACCGGTGCCGCCATTTTTTGTTGCAAAGGACAGAAACCTGGCAATGGGCGCTGGAAATAATATCGGCTACCCTGTTGTGCTTAAAGTTATATCAGGCGATATCTTGCACAAGACAGAGGCAGGTGGGGTGCGCATGGGTCTTAAGAATGAGCAGGAGGTTGAAGAGGCATTCAATGAGATGATATTTGAGATATCAGACCACATGCCAACAGCGAGGATAGAGGGCTTCTTAATAGAAAAGATGGCAGCGAAGGGGGTTGAGGTAATTGTTGGAGGAATAAGAGATGCGCAGTTTGGTCCAGCAGTAATGTTCGGTCTTGGCGGCATGACAGTAGAATTATTAAAAGATGTCTCTTTCAGGCTTGCGCCTGTTACAAGAGAGGAGTGTCTCGATATGATAAGCGAGATAAAGGCGCATCCGTTACTTACAGGATATCGTGGGGCAGAGCCGTCTGATATTGATGTGATTGTGGATTGCATAATAAAGGTAGGCAATATTATGGATGCGGTAGATGAAATAAAAGAAATGGAAGTAAATCCGCTTATTGTGTATGAAAAAGGGGCTATGGCGGTAGATGCGAGGGTGGTGTTATGGAGCGAGCCAACCGTGTTGGCGTAGAAACGGCGACATGGTCGCCTTGGTCCAAAATTATGAATAAGACCCATGGTGGAAATATCTGGAAGATTGCAAAGGAAAATGGTCTGAGGCCAGCGGATATTATTGATTTCAGCGCCAGCATAAATCCCCTTGGCCCATCACCAAGGGCTATGGATGCCATAAAAACCCTGAACCGCTCTGGTTCAGGGAAAAGCTCTGCAACGCTCCTATGTCATTATCCTGAGCCTCAGGCAGAGTCAATGAAATCAGAATTAGCCCTTTTTCATAAACTGCCAGAGGAAAATATCCTTGCAGGAAATGGCTCCACACAATTTATCTACTTAATCCCTCAGGTTCTGAAACCAAAGTCAGCGCTTATCATAGAACCTGCCTTCAGTGAATACAGAAACTCCCTTATTGCCAATCATTGCACAGTCGATGAGATTGTCTTGCGAGAGGAAGATGATTTTTGCCTTGATAGAGATAGACTTTTTGATGCGCTGAAGAAAGGCTATGATGCCGAAGGGTCGGCATATGATATCCTCTATCTGGGAAATCCTGCAAATCCCACAGGTGTTATGACTGATAAAAGGGCAATTATTGATATAGCTACAGAATGTAAAAAATACGGGACATTTCTTGTTGTTGATGAGGCATTTATAGATTTTGTGGAGGAATACTCAGTTAAGGCAGAGGCAGTTTTAATGGATAATCTTATTGTCTTAAGGTCAATGACTAAGTTCTTTGCAATGCCCGGGTTAAGATTAGGTTATATTATAGCGCATAAAAATATTATAAAGCAGTTTGAAAAATTTGTACCGCCATGGTCTGTTAATACCCTTGCCATTGTTGCTGGCATTGAGAGCCTTAGGGACAAGGATTATATTAGAATGACCAGGGAGCGGCTTATGTCTGAAGCTGCATCTTTTAAGGAAGGTTTTAGAACCATGCCTTACTTTAAGGCATATCCATCACCTGTTAATTATTTTTTGGTCAAGATACTGCTGGAAGGTGTTACAGCAAGTGCTCTGCGCGAAGAATTATTGAACGAAGGCGTTATTATAAGAGATTGCAGCACATTCATAGGTCTTGGCAGCACCTTTTTTAGGGCTGCTATAAGAAATGAAAAAGAGAATCAATATTTGATTTACTGTATAAATAAGATGCTAATAAATCTGAAGAAATAAGTTCAGGGGGGCAACGTGAAAAAGTATTGCCGAACTCTCTTACTTCAATACAAAGGCAGATGAATAACAAAAAGAGGCAAACCAGTTCTGTATAGCCTTGATATATCTGAGGGTGGCAGTAGAAATGGCTTGCCAATGAATGAGTCAAAGACGATGTTGCGTGGCAAATGTGGCCATTTGGTTTTTAGTCTATTACAGGGTATCTGTTTTTTAAAGCAAAGCCGATAACTTAATAAAGATTTAGATTGCAGAAGGTGAATCTATGAAAAAACTTATCTTTACTGTTCTTTTTATGCTTTTTGCAGCAAATCTATATGCAGGGGAGATAGCAGTGATAGTTAATGGAGCAGGGCCGCTTACACAAATTTCAGAGGCTGATATAAGAGAGATATATCTCGGCAATATAAGGTTTATAAAGGGGGTGGCTGTTACGCCGGTTCATTATACGGAGAGTTCTATTAAGGACACATTCCTCTCATTAATAATAGATATGAACTCCAGAGAATACAGGATTTACTGGACAAAGAAGATCTTTCAGGAAGGGGGCTCTATACCTGTATCGCAGAACGGTTTTGAAATGATTATATTGTCAGTTAAAAAGGACATAGCCGTCATAGGATATGTGCCGATGTCAGAATTGAAAGAGACAGGAGGTATAAAGATAATAAAGAAGATAGCTGCTAAATAACCCAATGAAGATAAGTATAAATAGAAAGATACTAGGTCTGTTTTTAACACTGGTTGTTATAGTCGCTATTTTTGTTAGCGGCACCTACTATGTCACGAGATATATGCAGAAGGCTTTGCATAAATCAGATATTATATCAAGAGGGGTTAATCTTACAGGAAACCTCCAGTTTCAGATTAACAAGCTTCTTTTTCCCGTAAGTCGTTACCTGATTACCGGTGATATCGAGGAAAGAGACAACTTTGACATCATTATTAGTGAGATATCCAGACTCTTGTCTGAAATTAAAAGCCTTGGAGGGGATTGGGAATGGAATGAGGTTTCTGAAAAGGTTGAAAAGGATGCTGCAGCTTTTGGGGAAAAGGCAATTAACATCCTTTATATAGATAAACCTGTTGGAAATAATGTTGCTTTGAAGCTTATGGCTGAATTAAGCTCCAGCAGCGACCTTCTTGTGCAGGAGGTAGATAAGTTTCACAGATTTGCAGAGAATGAGGTAAGCAGGATGGGTGTGCAGGTAAACAAGGTTGCAGTAGAGAGTAACATATATGCTGTAACTGTTCTTGTGATGTTGATATTATCTACAGTGCTACTTTATTATTATTTGAAAAAATTTGTTACTATTCCCATTTATAAGCTTCATGAGGGGGCAAATATAATTGCGAAGGGAGACCTCGATCATAATCTTAATATAAGAACAGGCGATGAACTGGAAGAACTATCATCCGCATTTAATAAAATGGCATTTGCCCTGAAGCAGGACAGAGCAAAATTAATGAAGGAACTTGATGTTTTTAATGCACTTTTAAAGATTCTTGGTTTACTTATTTCAATTCCGAAAATGCAAGATGTGCTTCACCGGATTGTTGATGCAATAAGAAATCTAATATTGTGCGATACCTGCTCCATAATGCTTCTGGATGTGAAAAGAGAGTTTTTGACAGTGCAGGCTTCATATGGGCTTGATGAAAGGTATGTGCAGGGAGCGATACAAAGAATGGGTGATGGTATTGCAGGTTGGGTAGCTCTGCATCGTAAGCCCCTGCTCCTTAACGGGCCGATTCAAGAAGGGCAGTTTAATAACTATATGGAACATGAAAAAAATATTGTATCATCCATTGCTATACCTATAGAGACGAAAGACGGAATAATTGGGGTTGTTTGCATATCGATGAAAAGCGAATATGAATATACAAAAGATGATGAAAGAAGGCTGTTGTTGATTGTTAGAAATCTTGCAATAGCTATGGAAAATGCCCATTTATTTGAAGAGTTAGAGAAGACAAACCTTGAGACTATAATGGCGCTGGCCCAGGCGCTGGAGACAAGGGATGCCTATACCAGAGGCCATACTGAGAGAACGGCTAGATTAGCCTTGGCAATTGCAGAAAGACTCGAGCTACCGGAAAAGACTAAAGAACGGCTGAAATATGCTGCTATTTTGCATGACATAGGTAAGATAGGGATACCAGATAATATATTGAACAAGCCAGGCAAGCTTACAGATGAAGAATATACATTTATAAAACAACACAGCATACGGGGAGCGGAGATAGTCAAGCAGGTTGATGCATTGAAACTGGTTGCTACTATAATTCTCCATCATCACGAAAGGTGGGATGGCAGCGGTTATCCGGATGGGCTTAAGGGAGAAAAAATTCCAATAGAAGCAAGGATTGTTTCCGTGCTGGATGCTTTTGATGCAATGACATCCGACAGGCCGTACCGCCGGGCATTGACCGTGGAAGTAGCAATAGCAGAACTTAAAAGATGCTCAGGAACTCAGTTTGACCCGAAGGTTATTGACGCCTTTATGGCAGAAATTCAGCCAAAATAGAGTTACTGACAACAAGGTTGCTGCGGTTTATAGTTTAAGCAGACTTCCGGGCAGATGAAATACTGATATAAAACACTAATTACAGGAGTAAATTAAACAAATTTGGTAAAAAGATTAGTTTTTAAACCTGAGGAGTAATTTTAAAAATTTGTGCATTCAATTCATGGGAGGTAGTATGCAAAAATATCAAATAAGTTATGTTATAGTTTTATTTTTCATTATTTTTTCCCCCCCATATTTAAAGGCCGATGAACTCTCTGACCTCAAGACAAAGATAGACGAACAGCAAAAGGAGATAAACGAGCTCCGTTATAGCCTTGATAGACTGAAGGGTGGCGGTGTAAATGGTGAACAAATGGATGAGTTGAAGCCGATGTTCGGGGTAAATATGGGCATATTCGGTGATGCAAATTTTACAACCAACAGCAGAGAAAAGGCTAAAAATAGTTTTTATCTGGGAGAGGTTGACCTTTATTCTACAGGGAATTATGGCAGCAGAATGAGATTTCTCTCAGAAATAGTGATTGAAGGTGAAGACCAAGCGTTTGAAGTAGATCTTGAAAGGGTCTGGGTAGAATATGCCTTCAGCGACCTTATTAAACTAAAGGCAGGCAAACAGCATACTGCTCTTGGTTACTGGAATAAGACATACCATCATGGCAAGCAGCTATTTTTAACTGTTGATCGACCATTTTTTCTGGCCTTTGAGCATGACAACGGTGTGATTCCTGTGCATATTACAGGGTTGGAGTTTGAAGGTAGTTGGAGCTATAATTTTGCGATTTTTAAATACGAATTTCAGATAGGTAATGGTCCGGGCATCGACAATTCTCATGGAATACTGGTGCCTAACAATATATTAGATGACAATAATTCAAAGCAGATTATCCTGCGCATAACTGGCAGGCCTTTGAGTGTTCCTGACCTAAGCATAGGACTTTTCGGCACTGTATTTACTATAGATACTGCAACAAGGGCAGGTGTTGACGAAAAGATATATGGGGTAGATATTGCGTATGGTCGTGACAGGTTTGAGGTTTTGGCAGAATATTTCCGCTTAGAGAATTCAGATGCTTCAGGCAATGCATTTTATGTCCAGCTTAACTATGGTATTATTGAAAATATTACACCTTATGCAAGGATTGAGACATTAGATGCAGACAAAGATGATCCATATCTTAATAGTTTGTCTTATGGTTTTGACAGGAGGCAGGTTGTTGCAGGTATAAAATATGATATAGATGCTGCAAGGAGCAGCATAAAAGCCCAGTATCGTTATGATGACACGCATAATGGCAATGACTATAATGTATTTGAGATGCAGTGGTCATTTGGCTTTTAGTCTATTACAGATTATCTGTTTTTTAAAGCAAAGCCGATAACTTAACAAAAAAAATAGCTCGCAGAAGGTGAATCTATGAAAAAGCTTATCTTTACTGTTATTTTTATGTTTTTTGCTGCCAATCTATACGCGGGAGAAATAGCAGTGATAGTTAATGAATCAGGGCCGCTTACACAGATTTCAGAGGCTGATATAAGAGAGATATATCTCGGCAACATAAGGTTTATAAAGGGGGTGGCTGTTACGCCGCTACACTATAGGGAGGGTTCTATTAAGGATACATTTCTTTCATCAATAATAGATATGAACTCCAGAGAATACAGGGTTTACTGGACAAAGAAGATCTTTCAGGAAGGGGGCTCTATACCTGTATCGCAGAACAGTTTTGGAATGATTATATTAACAGTTAAAAAGGATATGGCTGTCATAGGCTATGTGCCGATATCAGAATTGAAAGAAACAGAAGGTATAAAGATAATAAAGAAGATAGCTGCTAAATAACTCAATGAAGATAAGTATAAATAGAAAGATACTAGGTCTGTTTTTAACTGGGGTTGTTATATTTGCCATTTTTGCGAGCAGCACATTTTTGGTCATAAAAGATAACCAGAAGGCCGTATATAAAGCAAATACTATATCCAAGAAGGTTAATCTTACCGGCGACCTCCAAGTTCAGGTCAATAGACTCCTGCTTCCTGTGAATTATTATCTCATTGCCGGGGATATTAAGGAGAGAGATAATTTTGACAGCATTATTGGCGAGATGTCTAAGAGCTTTGCCGAACTCAAAATATTTAGCGGAGATAAAAGGTGGCAGACAGTAGCTGAAAGGGTGGAAAAGGATGTTATAGATTTTGGAGAAAAGACAATTAATATACTCTATATAGATAATCCCGTCGGGAATAAAAAGGCCCAGGAACTTATGGCTGAGTTGACTCTTTTGAGCGAGGTGCTGGTAAAAGAGGTGGACGGGTTTCACGCAATTGTAGAGGATGAGGTAAAAAAGATGGAAGAAGATGTGGATAGGGATACCAGGAGGAGCAACATCTATGCGGTGATTATTTTAAGTGCATTAATATTCTTTGCATTGCTGCTCTATTATTATTTAAGAATATCTGTAACTACACCTATCCGCCGGTTGCATGAAGGGGCAGGCATCATTGCAAAGGGAGACCTTGCTCACCGGCTTAATATCAATACCGGCGATGAGCTGGAAGACCTTGCCGGCGCATTTAATGACATGGCCTCCTCTCTTGGAGAGGCGAGAACGGAGCTTGACAGGAGGATATTTGAGCTTTATACACTCTACAATATAAGCAAGGTGTTGTCCACTACCTTTGAGACAGAAGAATTGTTGAAGGAGATTGTGAAAAAGGTAAGCTCGGATTTCAGCATAGAAGATGTCCTTGTTATGCTCGTGGATGATAAGACTCAGGAGCTTTTTGTAGCGTCAAGCGCAGGGTGTTTATCAGAGGATGTTTGCGAATATATGGGCGGCAGGAAATATAAGGTTGGCGAGGGGCTGTATGGCTGGGCAGCTATGTCAGGCAAGGCAAGGCTTATAAGGGATGTTCATACAGAGAAAGATATTCTTCCGGATGAGATACCGTATTCTGATATACAGAGCATCATTATTGTTCCCTTTGGGGTGAGGGAAAAGATTTTAGGATTATTATGCGGATATAAAAAGGGGCCTAAGTTTTTTGAACGAGGAGATTTGTCACTTTTTATGGCAGTTGCGGAACAGGTTGCCCTTGCCCTTGAGAATGCGCGGCTCTACAAAGAAACAAAGATGATGGCCATTACTGATGGCCTGACAGGGCTCTATAATCACCGGTATTTTGTAGGGCGGTTAAAAGATGAGATAAAAAGAGCGGAGAGGTATGAACGCCCTTTGTCTCTTATAATAATGGATATAGACTATTTTAAGCACTATAATGATACGCATGGGCATCAGGCCGGAGACGAGATTTTAAGGATGTTGGCTGAGCTAATTACAAAAACAATAAGGACTTCTGATATTGCTGCAAGATACGGTGGTGAGGAATTTGTTATCATATCATCTGAGACAAGCAAAGAGCGGGTTGTTCAGATGGCCGAGAGGGTTAAAAAGGCAATAGAGGATTATCCATTTCCGAAGAAGGAGACCCAGCCTGGCGGCACATTGACTGTAAGCTTCGGGGTTGCCACATTCAAAGTTGATGCGACCATTGCCGATGAGCTTATAAAAAAGGCAGACAGCGCTCTCTATAAAGCGAAGGAGAGCGGAAGAAACAGGGTAGTGGCAGCATGATAAATAAGATTAAGATTAAGGTCAAGGCTAAGGTCAAGGTTAAGAGAAAAGAAAAACGCATTTCTTAACCTCATCCTTAACCTCAACCTCTTTGGATTTTGAGACGGAGGTATACCATGAAAGAAAGAGAGAGAGAACTTCGCAGAAGACGGCATAGAAGAGAGAAGGCAAGAAAGGAGCGGATTAAAGCCTTGATAGGCCAAGCCCGAGCAGAGGCAAAACCTGCAAAAAAACTTACAGAGGCAGCGCATGAGGAGGCGAAGACAATTCAGAAAAAGCCGCCAGTAAAAATCGTTAGACCTTCAAAAAGCGCAAAAAAGAAAACTGAGCCAGAAAAAGTGGAGTGAAACAGATTGATTAAAGGATTGAATAAAAAAGTTATGTTCGCATATTTTATCCTTTTGTTGCTATTCCCTATATTCTATATAACAAACTCGAGTGCTGTTCCTTTGAATCGAGGTGTGGGGTCGTATACTGTCACTACTATTGCAGGTAGCGGCATGAAAGGCTTGCTGGATGGTTATCAGGACAGGGCACAGTTCAACTGGCCGACAGGTGTGGCTATTGACAGAAAAGGCAATTTCTATATTGCAGATTTTGCCAATAATGTTATTAGAAGGATTAATAGTAATGGCGAAGTTACAACCTTTGTGGGGAGCGGTCATGCAGCCTTTGGTGACGGTAAAGGCAGGAAAGCTCATCTGAAAGGCCCTGATAATATTGCGATAGGAAGCGATGGAAGTTTGTATGTTGCAGATGCGGATAATTTCAGGATACGCAAGGTTGTATCTGATGGCAGCATTAATACAATAGCAGGTAGCGGTATAAAGGGCTACAAAGATGGCAGCGCTAAGACAGCAAGATTTGCGTATCCTACAGGCGTAGCTGTAGATAAGGATGACAATGTATATGTGGCTGACAGGGGAAGCCATACTATAAGAAAAATAATGCCTGATGGCAATGTATCAACCATTGCCGGTAATGGATTTCCAGGATATGCTGATGGGAAAAGCAATATGACCCACTTTAAAGAGCCTATATCTGTTGCCGTTGACCATGCTGGAAATGTATATGTTGCTGATTCAGGCAATAATTCCATACGAAAAATAATGCCTGATGGCACTGTAACAACCCTGGCAGGCAACCAGCAACATGGCTATAAAGATGGAACCGGAAAGGATGCGCTCTTTGCATGGCCAACAGGCATTGCTGTTGATGGCGCTGGCAATATTTATTTGTGTGACTCGCAAAATAGCAGAATACGAAGGATAACGGCTGACGGTGTTGTAAGCACCGTAGCCGGCATCAGTATCCCTGGCTTTGCTGACGGTCCTGGCTACAGCGCCCAGTTCAATTTTCCCACTGGCATAGAGGTGGACAAGGCAGGGAATATATATGTGGCTGATTCTGGCAATAATAGGATTCGGAAGGTGAGCCAGGGTGGGATATTGCAGGCCACGCTTAGCGTGGCAGGCGCGAATGTGGAATAGGGCATATCCAGCGCAGGAATAGCATTCCTTTGCTCCCGAAAATGCCTTATAATCCCCCCTAACCCCCCTTTTCTAAAGGGGGGTTAGGGGGGATTATTTTCATCTCCTCCGCCAAAGGCGGATGAGCCAAAGCTCGTGTGGGTTAGCTCCGAAAATGCTTCATATTCACATTACCGTAGCGTTGCCCTTTATGGGCAACGATTTTTAGTTGGCACGCTTAGCGTGCCGTTGGGGATAAACCCCAACGCTACAAAAATCCAATTTTCATGTCCTTTTATGAGCCAAGGCTCATGTGGATTTCACTTGAAAATCCCCTTTCCCCATCGATAAATACTTCGGGGGCAGGCTCTGACCCTCGCCCCCTCTGGGAGGCTGTGTCATGATCCTCTTTTTGTCATTGCGAGCGACCGAAGGGAGCGTGGCAATCTCTTGTTTTTCAATAAGTTGCAGATTGCTTCGGTCGCTGCGCTCCCTCGCAATGACATTATGACACAGTCTCCGGGAGAGGGATGGAGTGAGGGGTTTTCATAACCCTTTGTGCCAACTTGTTGACATGACTGTTTCATATCATATTTAACCTTTTTCCCATCTTGACAACCTACCTTTTTCTGTTAGACTTAAAAAAAGATTCGTTTACCCCGTACCAACGCCGAAAGCCCCGACCGTGAAGTTGGAGATGAATGCCAACAAAATTCCTGAAGGGTATATACATAATGCCAGGCCGCAGCATCTCGGTGCGTGGTAAAGGCGTGATACGGGGTTTACCAAAATGATGAAAGAAGCAGGAGAGATACTTGGTAATTCATGACATCCTTGTAGTCGGGGCTGGTCTGGCAGGGATGAGGGCTGCTATTGAAGCTGCACGACATGGAGTTAACGTAGCCATCGTATCAAAAGTGCATCCTATCAGAAGCCATTCTGTTGCTGCCCAGGGAGGCATCAATGCTGCGCTTTCTATAAATGATTCATGGCAGGCCCATTTTTTCGATACGGTAAAAGGGAGTGACTACCTCGGAGACCAGGATGCAATAGAGATAATGTGCAAAGAGGCGCCAGATGATATCCTTGAGCTTGACAGAATGGGCTGTCTCTTTAGCAGGGATGAAACAGGCAGTATTGCGCAGAGACCTTTTGGCGGCGCAGATTTTCCGAGGACATGTTATGCAGCAGACAGGACGGGTCATGCGATTCTCAACACTATGTATGAACAGCTCATGAGGTATGACGTTGCTATTTATGAAGAGTGGTTTGTAATTTCTTTAGCAGTCGAAAATAATGTTTGCCGCGGTTTAATCGCCATTGATATCCATACAGGGAAACTCCACAGATTACACTCCAAGGCTATAATCCTTACTACTGGCGGGTATGGCAGGGTATACAGAGATACTACCAATGCAATTATAAACACAGGAGATGGAATTGGCCTTGCATTTAACAGTGGTGTAGAACTCATGGATATGGAGTTCGTCCAGTTTCATCCTACCACATTGAAATCTACCGGCATCCTGATTAGCGAAGGGGCGAGGGGCGAAGGAGGGTATCTCTTAAATTCCAGGGGCGAGCGGTTTATGGAGCGATATGCCCCTAAAGCCATGGAACTTGCAAGTCGTGATGTTGTATCAAGGGCAGAGCAGCAGGAGATTGAGGAAGGCAGAGGGACTGATGGCTGTGTATTCCTTGATTTAAGACATCTGAGCGAATCACTAATAAATGAGAGACTTCCACAGATTCGACAGTTGGCAATAGATTTTGAAGGCGTGGATCCAGTGAAAGAGCTTGTGCCGATAAAACCAGGGGCGCACTATTCAATGGGTGGCATAAAGACCGATGTATTAGGGACTACTAATATCGAATGTCTCTATGCTGCTGGTGAGTGCGCGTGCGTGAGCGTTCATGGCGCTAATCGTCTTGGAGGGAACTCCCTTCTTGAAGCAATTGTGTTCGGAAGGAAGGCGGGTCAAGCTGCATCCCAAAATGCAAAGGAGATTAGGCTCAAAGAGTTTCCGGATAATTGCTTAAGTGATGCTGCTCAAGAGATAGCAGCTATAATGAATAGGATAAGCGGTGAGAAGGCGGCTCCTATCAGAGAAAGACTTACTTCAGTAATGTCTGCGCATGTAGGAATATTTCGAGATAAAAACAGATTAAATACAGCTTTGACTGAGATAATGAAATTAAAAGAGAGGTATAGGAATATCCATGTAGAGGATACAGGCGATGTTTTTAATACCGAACTTATTGCAGTCCTTGAGCTTGGCCATATGCTGACTGTTGCAGAGTGTATTGTAGTCTCTGCCATTAATAGAACTGAAAGCAGGGGCGCTCATTATCGTCTGGATTTCCCAGCGCGTGATGACAGGAATTGGCTTAAACACACGCTTGCTTGTAAAGATGGCGATAGCGTCAAGTTAAGTTATAAAGATGCTAATGTAAAAAGCTATAAACCAGAGGAAAGAAGATATTAAATTTGACTATGTTCACATATTTATAATATAATTACACAATTTGATTTATTTACCCCTATAATGCAGGGGTTATAATAAAGTGAGGTTTGAAATATGGTTAAGACGGCAAACAATCTTGGTGAATTACAAAAGCTTATCGAAGTAGGTAAAGAAAAAGGATTTCTTACCTATGATGAGATAAATGACGCCCTGCCTAACGAGGGCTTTTCTGTGGATGAAATGGATAACCTCCTTGAGTCGCTCGGAGAGATGGGTATAGATGTTGTTGATAGCGCGGAAAAGGCCCAGGCATCTGGGGAGGTAGCTGAGGAAAGAGAAAGGCCAGCGGATATAGAAGGCATAGAAGATCCGGTAAGGGTCTATATGCGGGAGATGGGGGCTGTATCTCTTTTGAACAGAGAGGAAGAGGTTGTTTTGGCTAAAGAGATTGAGGAGGGCCGAACTGCGCTTAAAAAGTTTACCCTTCAGAGTCCCTTTGCAGTCAGAGAAGTCCTGAGAATAGCTGAGCGAATAAAAACTGACAAGGCATCTGTCAGAGAACTTATGGAGGAGGCTGAAGAGACAGGACAGCAATACGATGAAGAAAGCGTAACAGAGGTTCTGACTACGGTAGATAAGCTTAAGCGGAGAAAGGCAGAAGGCGCATATAAGGTGTTAAAGGATTTAAATCTTAATCCATTAATAATTCAGAAGATTGTTCAGAGGATAACAAGACTGGAGAGCCTTGTAAAAAGGGAAGAGGCAAAGAGGGGTCCTAAAAGAGGAGCAAGGGCTAAAAAGAGGGTCCGATGGATACTTAAGAAGGTAGGCATGAAAAGGGAAGAGTTGAAGCAATTGGCTCATGAGATACATGGGCATGATGTTGTGATGAGAAGGGCAAAGAAGAGACTTATAGAGGCGAATTTAAGGCTTGTGGTAAGTATTGCCAAGAGGTATGTGAATTTAGGCTTAAAATTTTCCGACCTTGTTCAGGAAGGCAATATCGGCCTTATGAAGGCAGTGGATAAGTTTGACTATAAAAAAGGCTATAAGTTTTCTACCTATGCAACATGGTGGATCAGACAGGCTATAACAAGGGCAATTGCTGACCACGGAAGGACTATTCGTATACCTGTCCATATGATAGAGACGATAAACAGGCTTTTGCAAACATCCCGCCAACTCCTTAAAGAGCTTGGAAGAGAGCCTACCCCTGATGAGATAGCTGATCGGATGGATATACATGTCTCAAAGGTAAGGCGAATTCTTCGCCTTATGAAGCAGACCCTTTCCCTGGAGACGCCAATTGGAGATGATGAGGAGAGTTCACTGGGTGATTTTATAGAGGATGAAAAATCACCATCGCCTGCGCAGGCAGCTATAGAGAGCGATCTTTCAGAGCAGACTAAACGTGTGCTCGCAAGCCTTACGCCAAGGGAAGAAAAGGTTTTGAGGATGAGATTTGGCGTTGGAGAAAAACAGGATTATACTTTGGAAGAGGTAGGAAAGGTTTTAGGGGTTACAAGGGAAAGAGTTCGGCAAATAGAGGCAAAAGCCATAAGGAGATTGAGGCATCCAACAAGAGTTAAGCTTTTGAAAGGGTTTGCTGAGGAATGAGCCTGATTAAAGAAGGACTTAACAAAGGCGATAGCATGGCGGGCATACTGCTTATTGCTATCGCCTTTGTATTTATATTTTCAAGTAGTGGCTATGCAGGGGAGATGATTGGCTCTCCCCGCTACTATCGTTATATAAAAGACAGTTCTCTACCATATCAGCCAACTGATGAGATAAACTATGAAGAGGCCAATAACCTCTATACATATTATGAGGCGTACTTTGATGGAGAGGGTAGGGTTGTTTCTTTAAAGAAATTTGTAAAGGGGAAATTGGAGTGGGTTGATAAATATGTATATGGCGCTACAGGCTCTTTAGAAAGCAGGGAGCGTTCAGCTCTGGATACTATCTTACCCTAAGTGTTGCACTTCCTTATTGAACTGGGGAAACCAAATGCATTTTTCAGGTCAATCCTTCTGGAATTTAAGCAATATATTTTTCACTTCTTTTAATGAAGCGCCTTTTATCATAATTTGCTTTATTCTTGATTTCCTGCCTGAGACAATTTCTATTTGATTTTTTCTTACCCTCAAAATTTGTGCAAGAAATTCTATACATGCTGAATTTGCAGCATCATCTACCGGAGGTGATGTGAGTCGTATCTTGAGAGTGGTTTCATTATGGATGCCAACAATCTCATTTTTTGATGCGCGGGGCTGAATATAGAGCTTTAAAAATATTGCGTCTTCACCTTCGGTTAGAGGCTGTGTCATAATCCTCTTTTTGTCATTGCGAGCGACCGAAGGGAGCGTGGCAATCTCTTGTTTTTCAATAAGTTGCAGATTGCTTCGGTTGCTGTGCTCCCTCGCAATGACATTATGACACAGCCTCTTAAGAAGGGAGGTTTATTTTTTGATAAATTTGAGTCTGTCGTCTTCACTATCGCCTTTTGCTGCTTCTCTGTTTCCCATGTTCAGAAGATTGGCATGATGTTCAAGCATAGCCTTTAAGGAAGACTGTATATCAAGCCGCTGCTTCTTTAACTGATATATCTCATCCTGAATTTTTATTACCCGTTCATGCGCCTTTTTAACCAATTCATCCGCCTGAATCCTTGCTTCTGATATGATGAGCTCTGCCTCTTTTTTTGCGTTGTTCTTTAAATCTTCCACCATCTTTTGCGCAGTAGTAATGGTTTCTCTGAGTATCTTTTCCCTTTCCTCATGTTCGAAAAGTTTGGTAGCCATATCTTTTATTTTTTCTTCAAGCTTGTTATTCTGCTTTGCAAGTTCTTCAATAGTTTCAGCAATAATCCCCATCAGTGCATTAACCTCATTTTTGTCATAGCCCATGAGACCTTTTTTAAACCTGTGCTCCTTAATTTCTATTGGAGTAATCTTCATACTGTAGACCTCCTTTCTATTTTATGGTGATTCTCGTAAAACTATCGTAAGTTGCTTATGAGAATTATTTGGATTAATGGGATTTATCAGCCTCCTATTCTTAATCTTAGCGCTAATTCATTGAGTGTCTTTACAAGAAATACCTGCAAAAATATTATAATCAGTAAGACAATAATAGGGGAGAGATCTATACCACCCATGAAGGGCAGTCTTCGTCGGATGGGGTACAGTACAGGTTCTGTTGCCTGATAGAGAAACCTTACAATGGGATTATAAGGGTCCGGATTTACCCATGAGATGAGCGACCTTATAATGATTATCCACATGTAGATGGTTAATAGATAGTATATAACAGTAGCTGATGCATCTATGAGATTAGCGAGTACAAACACTGTTGCCTCCTATGTAAGCGAATTAGTTAATTAGAGCTTAGAGAATTAGTTCTTCTAATCAACCAATCTCTAACAGGTTGCTGAAAAAGCCAGTAATCGTCATTGCGAGGAGCGATTTTGGCGGTTGCGAGGTGTAGCCGAAGCAAACTCGGAGATTTTTGCTATATGGCAATTGCGTAAGCATGAGATTCCTCGCTTTGCTCGTAACAGGCTCCGCAATCTATAATCATTTGATTTACTTAAAGACGAGATTGCTTCCCCTTCGCTGTTCCTTCGCTTCGCTCAGGACTTTGGCTCAGGGCTAAAGGCTCACTTGCTCGCAAAGACAGCTTTTTGAGTTTTTCAACATCCTCCTAATTCGCCAATTAACTTCCTTCACTCATTTTCCCGACAATTCCTTTGCTCTCTTTGTTGCCGCTTCAACCGCTTTTATTATTGTTGATCTTAAACTGCCTTCCTCAAGCTTTTCAAGGCCGGAAATGGTCGTGCCTCCTGGTGAGGTTACCATATCCTTCAATTCTCCAAAATGTTTTCCACTTTCCAATGCCAACTTCGCTGCGCCGAGGACAGTCTGTGTAGCAAGCAGGTTTGCTGTTTTTCTTGTTAGGCCTACGCGAACGCCTGCATCTGACAATGCCTCAAGGAATAGAAATACATATGCTGGCCCGCTACCGCTCAAACCAGTAACTGCATCCATAAGTTCTTCATTCTCTATAACTACAACCTTGCCGACTGCCTCAAAAATAGCAACAGCGATATCCTGAGCCTCTTTGGAAACAGTCTGCCCCGGACAGAGACCTATGGCCCCCTCCAGCACAAGCGCAGGGGTATTTGGCATTACCCTTATTAATGGTATCGAGTGAGGAAGGTTCTGGAGTATAAAATCCATTGTTATACCAGCTGCTATTGAAATAAGTAATTTATCTTTATGTAAATCAGGGCCTATTTCTTCCAACACAGATTTCATATCATTTGGTTTTACAGCCAAGATAATAATATCAGCGCCTTTTACTACCTCAAAATTTTTGGTAAACACCTTGACCTCATAATGCTCTGTTATATATGCAAGCCTTTCCTTGACCTTATCAGCAACAAGTATCTGGCCTGCGTTCATCTTTTTTGAGGCAAGAAGCCCCTTTATAAGCGCCTCGCCCATATTGCCTGCGCCGATGAAGCCGATGGTTTTTTTTGTGAGCATATGCCTCTCCTTACCATCAAACGCAATCTTTGGCCAAATACTGTGTCAAAGCTAACTGTCCAAATACTCACATATTAAAAACATATGCTCCGTTTTGTCCAGCCAGCTTTTCCTTGTCTTTAGCTCAAATCTTGCATTTGTATCCCAAATCGTGTCTTTAAAATCAAACTTTCTTCAGAGTTTATCTTTTCTCCAAGTTCTTTGTCAAGACCTCGTATTTGATATACTGCTTCCTTCACCTTGCAATGGAGCCGCGCTTCAGCACGCTCAGCCAAGCGAGTGTGAATATCGGCAGGGGAAATAGATGTCCCTAAATTTTCAGTTACAACCTACAGCAACCTTTATTTCCTAATGACCCTGTCAGGATATATAGAAAGTCTTTCAAGTTCCCGCAATAAGCAGTGCATTGTTTCATCGGGGTTACGGTAAAAAGCACTGCCACGAATACGCAAAAATACCCATCCGCAACGTTCCAGCTGACGCTGTCGCGCCGCATCCCTCTCGTATTGCTCTGGCCCATGCCATTCATCGCCGTCGCATTCTACTGCTAAACGGCCTTTCATGCCCTCTACAACCAAATCGATATAGTATCCAGTTACTTCATATTGAGGGATAATACGATAGCCATGCTCTACAAGCTTCAAGAAAACATCTACTTCAAACCAACTGTCAAAAGGTGTTGGAGGTTTAATATCATTCCTAAATCGTGCCTTGTTTCGCAAGGCGTAGATATCTATTTCCAAATTGCTCGGTGGCTGAACTTTTGGCTCTAGGAAATACTCAAGAAGACTGTATCGTAAACACTGGGGACTCAAGTCGTTCAACGTTGCCGAATGAAAAAGGAATATCTGGTCTTTTGCACGACTTACAGCTACATTAAACCGCCTTTCATCTGATGCTTTGGCCAAAGTTCCAATTCGTTGCCCTTCGGTTGGAGCCGAAACCATACTCAAGAACATTATGTCCCGCTCATCGCCCTGAAATGCATAGGCATCGCCACAAACTAAAGCGCGCTTTTCCATTTCCTCTGGTCCTACCTCTTGGAGCAATAACTGCTCAATGAGATGGGCTTGTCCTTCTCCCAATAGACTGATAACACCGAAAGTTTTGCCATCATACGCAGTATCTTTACAACACGCGCTAATTTTTTTTACAATTGCTTCAGCTTCCGGCTCATTTACCACCCGTGGAGACCGTCCTTTCTGAAATCCTGTTTGCACATAAATTGCCTGAAGAACAGGTGAGAGTCTTGCTGAGCCATACTGCCGTAAAGGAACCAACGGCTCACCCTTGTAACACAAGTTATTTGAAAACTGAATGATCTCAGGCATGCACCGAAAATGCTCACGGAGACGCAGACGACCGCCGTAGCGGACTTCTGCTTGATCGAAAAAGCTGTTGTCAACCCCTAACACATCGCTATGTGGTAAGTCCTCGATATGTTTTTTCCTTAATAGCTCTACTTCATCTCTATCAAGTCCTACAGAATCAGGGCTTATCTGTTTATCATCGCCAACAACAATAATTTGTTTTGCTAAATAGGTTAAAAATAAGGCCTCAGGCCCAGATTGGCTCGCTTCGTCTATGATGATGACATCAAAACTATCGGTCCCCGGCCGTATAGTTTCAGCAACTCTATATATAGGCATGACCCATGCTGGAATCGCTGTTCGGCATTGATCCATATGTTCTCGTGCCGCTTTTCTGTGTTTGTTGGCATGTTTGCCAGTACCCTTGCCAATACGCTTTATAGCTTTAGTCCATGACAGTAGGTGTTGTCGTTCATGCTCCGTCATTTCTTCAAAACAGTATAACCAAGCTTTTTCAGCCGCCAAAGCTTCGAGATACTTTCGAATAGAAGTCTTAACTTCTTCAATTTTCCTCGATAACCGCTCCAATTCCTCAGGATCAGCTATTCGCTTTAACCAAGCATTCGCTTGTGCCTAACTCCAAGCGGTTTCTAATTCGGATAATCGTTTATCCCATATAGGATCATCGGAAGATTCGACAAACTCTTTGGCAAGCTTAGGTAAGATATTATTAAATTTTCCGTGTAACTCTCGCCAGCGCTCCAATTTTTTGCGCCAGACCTCTAATTCTTTTAATCGAGTAAAAGCGTCCCTATAATTATGTGTCTTCCGCTTCTCTATGGAATCATATATATCTTTAACTGCAGGGTGTGTATTAGGTGAGTCAGCTTTTTTCTTTAAACGTTCAGCAAGTTCTGTTATCTTATTCGAAGCGGTGTGTAATCGTTTTTCAAAATCTACTACACTAAGGGCATCAACAAGTTTTTGAAGTTCCTCTATCTTATCCCAATGTGGTGGTTGAAATTTCGAATCGTTATTTCTAATCTCTCGAACAAATTTTTCGATAGAATTTATCTTATCCTCGAGAGTTAACACTTTCAACAAGCACTGGTGCAAGTCCCTAAATCCTGCAAGTTTTATATTCATGGCGCCGGCAGGGGGCTCAGTAAAAGACGACCAATTCTTATGAAGCAGAGCAAGAGCATCCTGAACATCTATCCATTTCAGTAGCGTTTCAAGGCGCTCGGGTTTATCGAACGGCAATCCATCGATTCTCATATCTTTTAAAAGATAAAGCGACTCACGCACTACTTTAGGACGGAAGACCCAAAATCCTAAGCCGCGCCCGTTTTTCATATGCATTAACAATGCTGAGGCATGCCGGCGCATGATACGCCTATCTCTACTTTCATAGCCGGTAATTTTCACCTTTGCGGTATATTCAATTAATCCTTCTACGGTATGAATATTTTCAGCAGTGCAACGGCAGAGTTCTTTCCAAGATGCACATGTTAGCATTAGAACATCTTGCGCGGCTTTTTTGACCCATGGATAATGATAGTGATTTATGTGCTCATACGTGTTTAATAAATCTCTAATTGCTTCCATGAAAACACGTCTAAGATAATCGGGGAGGGTTTTAAAACTCGGATATCCAGGATAACTTCGATGTTGTGTTGTTTTTTTGTATTCAGCATGTGCTTTTGTTTCTTCGGCCACATTCGCTTCAAATTCCTCTGGAGGTGGCAGCTCCTCCGAAGGTATAAACTCTTTTGAGAGTTCTTCCTGCTTTTCTTTATCAATTTTCCGATGCAAGTCTAAAAATTCCAATGCCTCCTGATTGCTAAAAAACAGCTTTTCATCTTCCTTTGTAGTTTCATATAGCCAGCCAAATTTTTGCTCTTCATCTAAAACTCTCTGTGCTATAGTTTGCGCTGTACCTTCATATATCCCAAACAGGTTTGAATAACGGTATGTGTCCTTTTCACGGATAGATCGAAGCTCTTTTAAAAGTTTGGCTTCCTGTTCACGAATAATTTTTAGCTTGCGCTCAACATCTTCGATTTTTTTGATACTTTTTCCACGATTAAAGCTATGATATCGTTCAGTTATCTGCTGGATGGATTCCTCAAGAGATTTCATAGCATCTTGATCGTCGCCAAGAAGCAATACGCAAAGGTGGGCAATATCGTCTGGAAATTTATAGCGCAATACTTTCAATGCTCTGGCAGTATGACTGGTGACCAAAACACGCTTGCTCAGTGCAAGAAGATGACAAACGATATTAGCAATTGTATGAGATTTCCCTGTACCGGGCGGTCCTTGTACCAATATGCCGCTGCGTATATTGAGTAATTCGGCTATTCGCCGTTGTTCATCATTGGCTGGTAAAGGAAAATAAATTTCTTCTGGCATCTCGCCATTATTATTTTCGTCTCCATTTTCTTCATCTATCCCATCGTCAATAATTTCAATAATTTTTCTGACGCCAGATGGAATAGCCTTACCCTCGGTTATTTGCCTTATAATCTCTTGATATACGAGCAGGAGTGAACGCTCTGTCCTTTTGCGAAGAATTAAAGCAGGGGCAAATGTTATAATTGGTTGCGTCTTTGCAGATTCTGGTTTCTCTAAAGAATTGAAATATTGACTTTCAGACGAAAGAGCATTTGCGTAAGATTTCAGTGCATCTTCTATTGTTGGCTGCCAGATTTCATCACCGATATCTCTGATCATTGCTTCAATTAACTGCTGTTGTTCAACTTCTGGACGATTTTTGGGATCAATCATATCCTGTTCAAGTGTTGTCTTAGCGCCTTCTGCTGCTACCCTTACCTCGATTACGCCAGATGAGGAATCGAATTCCACATTCGTTTTTGCAGTAACGATGTGACGCTTGATATCATAACCAGCGAACTTCCAGGACAACAGGCCAAGACCAATTACAACTTCATAAGCTTCGCCAAGGCGCTGTTGTTTTTGATAAGCCGAATAAAGCTTTGTATAAATTGCTTGAACTTTGCGAATTCTTCGATCTTCTTCAGCCCAAGGCCGCCATTTTTCCTCGCCATATTTTCCCCATAAAACTTTTATCTCTGGGTTATCTGAAAGTTTTATTACCCTTGTTTGAGCTTCTTTTGGCTCAACATCGCTATGAGAAGGATTTTCAATAACGATATAATCTTTAAGTTCAGGCATCTCTATGCCAGAATCTGCTATTCGATGTGATTCCAACCATGGCTGTAGATTCTTGGGAGGATCGGGAGGGGCTTTGAATCGTGGTTTTTCGATACGCAACCAAAGTTCAGGTTCATAATCGAATGGTTGTCGCCAAGCGCTACAGAAACAACCTCGCTCTATAGGAATATCCGAAAACCATATCAACTCATCATAGTGATCAAGATTTCGAACAACCTTTGTTCTAAGCTCGGTAAGTTCTTTCAGGTAAGTAAACAGTCGGATGGCACGATTTCTTAAAACATTTTCTGCCATATTCATAAACTACAATAAAAGAGTTTTTTAATCAATCTATATCCCCAGTTCAACAAGGAAGTGCAACACTTAGGAAAGGAAGGTATCCTAAGTGAATGCACAAACAAACATATAAACATCTCTCCAGCGAAGAGAGAGACCATATAGCCGTTCTTCGCGCTCAAGGCTT
>Ga0209212_1002910_pt1 | contig 23472 bp, 22 predicted proteins | sample RifGroC2_FD_183996 | JGI IMG/M metagenome (GOLD analysis project Ga0209212, IMG submission 183996) | Groundwater microbial communities from Rifle, Colorado, USA - Groundwater C2 (SPAdes) (version 2) | ecosystem: Environmental > Aquatic > Deep subsurface > Groundwater | place: Rifle, Colorado... | reverse complement strand
GACTATAGCCGCGTTGAATTGAGCATCCGCAGATCCCATGTATCCAATACATTATCATTTGGAGCGAGATTGATCAACGGATTCGTCAATGGATTCTTCTCATTAGTCAGTTTCTTCGATGGTTTGTTGATCGTCATTGTCACTTTGATTCCTTGGGCTGTCGTGTTGGTTCCTTCAGGATACGGTATTTACATCCTTGCTCATAAGAGAACTTTGAAACTGGAAAAATTGAGACAGGAAAGAAAACTAAAACAACAAGAAATGAAATAAAAACCAAATTTCTAAAAAAAAAACCGCTCCAGTTAAACTGAAGCGGTTTTGTCTCTTTCTTGTGTAAGGGTTGGTTTCCCATTATTCATTTGCTTAACCATGTAGTTAAAAATATCTTTTCGTGTGATAATTCCAATAAATGCTCCAAAATCATCTAAAACCGGTACGAAATTTTGTTTAGTCGCTACATCGACGATGTCTTCCATGTTGGTGTAAATCGGTACGGATACGTTATCCTTGTTTCTTGGAACCTTCGTGACTGATGTTGACTCAGTCATTTCAAAATTAAGCTGATGATCCTTAATGTACCAAAGGAGGTCTCCCTCGCTTAATGTACCTACATACGCTCCCTTTCGATCGAGAATCGGAATTGAGTTATAACGGTAAGTCTGCATCTTCTCTAGAGCTTGGCGAATCGTGTAGTCATCATAAATATAAGCTACTTTTTCTTTCGGTGTTAAACAAAATAGTACGTTCATTTCGACTCCTTTAATTTGCTTTTTTAAAAATTGCATGGTCTTCTAGTTGAAATGTGATACGAAAAATCCTTGATGATGTTCAATGAATCTTCTGCCAAAGAAACATTGGGCGTGCATAAAGATGAATCAGTAGAAATAGTTAATGATTTGAATTGGTACCCCATGTAATGTTTTTACGCTTTCATTATAACATAGTTATAAGGATATAACAACAAAAGACACATTTGTATGAAGGAATATAAGATCATAAATGCTCGTTAATAACGTTGATAAACGAAGAAAATAGCCGTATCAAGGCGATAAATAACTCTTCAAAACGTACTCATTGAAAAAGTCAAATACTGTTTGAATTTTTCGTATGGTTGAGGTTTTTCCTATTTTTTAAAGAATTGTTCCAAAGATGGTTAAACTTCATAAGAAAAGCGAAGGACAATTTGTCTTTCGCTCGTTGTTATTAAACGTTAACTCCGCGTCTTCCTCTAATCAGCAAGATAATCGCAAATACAACCGTATACAGCAAAATGCCTAGGAAGGTAATCCAATTCCACATCACTGTGTTGGCTGAGGTGTATGTAAGTGAAGGAATGAATAATAATCCAAATAAAGGCAACGCCATGGTAATCGCTGTTCCTGATCCTAAAACCATTTCTTCAGCAACCGGCGATTTCAATTCTGGGTCAATTCCTTTTAATAATGCCAATCCCGTCGAAGCGACTCCTGTCAGCATGCCAAACAATCCAATATAATACTCATCCTGGAAGCTTACATAAATCCGTTTGGTCATATACTTCAAATAGAACAATGTAGCTACACCGGCGACTGCAGATGTGATAATCAGCTGCAATCCATAATCTGCCAAGAAATCCAAGGTGATGGTCAATACAGCTCCTGCAATCATGACATTGAATGCTGCAGACGCGATATTGGAAAGGATATAGTTATTGGTCATGAACTTGATGTTCTTGCCCTTCTTTTCGATTAAATTGAGAATCACTTTATAAAGCAGTGCATACATGATACCAATAATGAAGTTGAAGCCTTTGAGTAAACCGAAAATGGTTGCTCCGATGCTTCCGATATTGCTCAATCCGCGATTTGCGAAATACAAAGTCAAATACACTAGACCATAAATAATTGAAATGATGATGCCTTGAGTGGTTAATCCGTCCAAAACGCTGATTTCCTTGATGGTATCAATTTGAATCGTTTGCTTGTTAACAGATTCTTCATCATATTTCTTAGGTTTAGCGATTCCACGTTTTCTGGAGGTGATATTGATTAAAATGACACCGATGGTTCCGCCGAACACAAATCCCAAGAAGGCATATGATAATCCAAGTGAAGCACCATTTCCACCCATCATCGGGTTCCACATGGAGCCGATTGATAAAGCAAGTCCTGGTCCTTGACCAAATCCAAGCGCAACGAGCATGCCTGAACCGATAAAGTTATCACTGAAAAACAAGAATACAATCAAAATCCCGATAACAGCCTGAAGAGCATAAGTGCTGGTAATCAGCATGCCCGTAGACCATATCTTCTTTTTAATCTGGGTAGGTTCTTTTTTAAGAGCCAATGCGATGAAGCCGATCGCCAATGCGTGATAAACAATGTAGCCCATCTGTTCGACATCGATCAAGCTTTCTTCACCAGTCAAAATCGGTGCGAGTGTCAAGGATAGTATCAATCCGATGGTACCACCCAATAAGGCGGTAGGGATGACAACCTTGTTCAATCCGGGTACATAAGTTTTAAGAAGCTTAGCTAAAAACATTAAGATTCCAATCAATAAAAAATAAGTAATGATGCCCCATTCTTGCATAATCTTAGTCTCCTTGTATGACGTTGCTTTATCCTATGCAAAGCTTTGTCTCATGAACCTGTTTTCATTATACGCTATATAGTTTGAAATTCCAACTATTTTTATTGCTAATTTTTAGTAAAAAAAGGGATGAAATAATCATTCATCCCCTCGTTATTCGATTATAAACTGATGTGTGCTAAATTGAATGCTTCGCAAACACCTTCACAAGTGCATTGACCATGATAAATGTTCACGCCCTTCTTCAGTGCCTTATTGCGGTTGATTGCAATATCCAAACCATAGTCTGCGATCATCAAACCATACTTAAGCGTCGCGTTGTTTAGCGCGATGGTTGAAGTTCTTGGTACTGCGCCTGGCATATTTGCAACTGAATAGTGAATGATACCATCCACTACATAGGTTGGATGATCATGATAAGTCGCCTTGGCAACCTCAGTTGATCCACCTTGGTCGATTGCAACGTCAACAATGACTGAACCTGGACGCATATCCTTATAATAAGCCCGCTTGATCAGCTTAGGTGCTTTAGCTCCCGGCAATAAAACTGCACTAACGACCAAATCAGCACTCTTAATTGCTTTTTCGATATTGTCGCTGCTGCTGTATAAGGTTTGAATCTGATTTCCATAAATATCATCTAGTAACGTCAATTTTCTCAAATTGATATCTAAAATGGTGACATTAGCTCCCATGCCAACCAGCATCTTGAGCGCATTTTCACCTACAACACCTGCTCCAACAATCACTGCGTTCGCTTTAGTTACACCTGGAACACCGGAAATGAGAATTCCGCTGCCTCCAAATGGCTTTTCGAGATATTTTGCGCCTTCAATAGCACTTAATCTTCCAGCAACTTCACTCATTGGCTTTAAGCAAGGCAGTGAACCATCTTCTAACTCGATAGTTTCATAAGCAATGGATTGAGTCTTTGACTTAAGTAAAGCTCTAGTCAAATCTTCATTTGCAGCAAGATGAAGATACGTATAAAGCAATAATCCTTCTTTCAAGTAACCGAATTCTGCTTCTAGTGGTTCCTTGACCTTAACAATCATGTCTGCTAATTTCCAGACCTCTTGAGCTGTTGGATAAATTTTAGCGCCTGCAGCTACATAATGTGCATCCTCAAACCCTGATCCCACGCCTGCGTTTTGTTCAATAATGACCTGATGGCCATGCGCAATATATTCTTTCACGCTGCTTGGGGTTAATCCGACACGAAATTCCAGATTCTTGATCTCTTTGACTGTTCCTATAATCATGTTTTTCTCCTTAAAAATAAATCGTTTCTTATAGAAATATTGTATCACATTTAATCTTCGATTGGCATCTCTTTTTCATCTTTTCCATGAAAGTTTCGATAATGATTTATGATAATTGATTTCATCAAGTCTTTCTGTTCAAGGAGTCTGTGAATTTTCAACAAACCGTCCTGATTTTTCTTTGTATCCAGCCAAAGTTTTAAATAACCGTGGGGACCATATTTCTCAACGATATGCTGATACGCTCTGAAAAAGTGTTCTTCTTCATTTAAATCAGGGTAATGCTTAAGTCCAAACAAAACAGTCCTTAAAATGACTATGTCAGGATCAATATCCCTGTCAGCTTCCGCGATAATCTTGCCGTAAATAGATCTCGGAGCTTCCTTTCTGGATGCTCTGTGGTCTTCAACCGCTTCCTTCATCATCGTTCTTTGTTCTATAGTAAAAAATGATTTCAGGATTTCATCCTCAAATAAAAACAGACCACCGGTCAAATGGTGATCGTTTCTGCCAAATTGCATCCCGATATCATGATAGCAGGCGATGACATAAACCATATCCTTATTCACATCATAATCCTTTGCGATATCTAAGGAATTCTTAATGACAGTTTGGACATGATTCATTTGATGCGCCTGATCAAAAGATTGATACAGGGGTATGATATGTTGATTCAGATAGGCTTTCAATGCTCTTTTCATGTCAACCTCAGGTGTTTTTATTTAGCTCTTCTTCTAACTGATTTAAATAGTTTTTTATCGGTGGTGAAACTGAGTAAATCAAGCACTTGCTGCTCATCCACCCACATGGCATCAGCAATTTCAGTTTCCTGCTTTTGCAAAAGGAAGGTCTTCGCTTGCGCCAAAAAATACACAACTTCCTTGATTACTCCGGGTTTTGGTGAGTAATGCGTTCTCCCCTTGATATGATCATAGATTTGAACATCGAGTCCGGTTTCTTCCTTGACTTCCCGATAAGCGGTCATGATTTCATTCTCATTGGATTCCATATGCCCTTTTGGAAATCCATAATGCAATGTGTACCGCTGTTGGATTAAAACATATTGCAGACGATTTTGATGTTTTCTAAAGATGACTGCGCCGCACGACTTTTCTTTGGTCATAAGATCACCTTCTTTGTTTATTGACTCAAGTATATCATATCATCATTCAAAATTGATGATTTTTGATTATATTTTTTGTGTCTTTTTAGTTCTGCCTTCAAGTTGCTAAAACCGGTTTCATATTGTATAATTAGATTAATAGAGTATCTTTATAAGACATATGGGAGAAAGGTGAATAGAAATGAGAGTGCTATTTTGTAGTTCGGAAGCATTTCCTTTTAGCAAAACTGGCGGTTTGGCTGACATGGCGCTTTTTTTACCGAAATCCCTGAGGAATCTTAACCACGATGTCAGAATTATCACACCATACTATAAGAGCATTGCTAAGTATCATAAGGATATGAAAATGCTAGGTAGCGCAACAATCAAGTTTGGCGGTATTGAAACGATTGTTCATTATTATGAGTTGACCCATCAGGGCATTCCTTATATCTTTGTTCAAAATATGCACTATTTTGAAAGAGACCAATTTTATGGGTACAATGATGACGCTGAACGGTTCGCATGCTTCAGTTATGCAATTTTAGAAGGATTGCGGGTTTTCGACTTCTATCCCAACATTTTACATTTGAATGATTGGCAGACCGGCATGGTTCCCTATCTCTTGGATGCGCATTACAGACATAAAAATGATCAATATTTCTCCATTCATACACTGCTCACCATCCATAATTTGGAATATCAAGGCTCATTTGATCCCTATGTATCCAGATTCTTCAATACAGATTTCAATTATACCTATATCCACTTTGACCGTGTCAATTTCCTAAAAGCTGGTATTGAACGTGCAACCAGGGTCAATACCGTCAGTCCGACCTATAAAAACGAGGTTTTAACACCCGAATACGGATTTTCTTTAGATGGCGCACTTCAGAAAAGAGCGAATGATTTTGAAGGCATCTTAAACGGAATCGATACTGAGGTATTCGATCCGATGACAGACCACTATCTTTCCCATCCTTTTGAACTCAAGACATCTAGAGAAGGAAAGATTTTGAACAAGATAGACATTTTGCATCATTTTGATTTAGATGTGGATAAAAAGGTTCCCTTGGTTGTTTATATCGGAAGGCTCGCCACTCAAAAAGGAATCAACCTGATGACAAGAAACTTAGAAGAGGTGATTCAGTACTCTGATGCGAGATTCGTTTTGATGGGTTCAGGAAATGACTCCTATCAGGACTTCTTCCGCTACCTCTCCTATAAATATCCAAAAAAAGTTGCCAACTATATCGGTTTCAACGAAGAAATCGCACACAAGCTTTATGCAGCATCCGATATCTTCATGATGCCAAGTAGATTTGAACCCTGCGGTTTAGGACAAATGATTGCGATGCGTTACGGCGCACTGCCGCTCGTCAGAGAAACCGGTGGATTGAAAGATACCGTCATCCCTTATAACAAATATACCGGAGAAGGCACAGGATTCAGTTTCGCAAACTATGATGCGAATGAATTCAAGGATAAGCTGTTTGAAGCGATTCACGTGTACACTGAACATCCAAGAATTTGGAGCAAATTAGTTAAACAAGCAATGGCTCAGGACAATAGTCTTGACAAAATGGCATTAGCATATGAAAAAATATACCAAATCATACTAGGAGTATAAACTATGGAAACCTTAGCACTCATTCTTGCCGGCGGCAAGGGATCAAGACTTGACATTCTATCACAAAGACGCAGCAAACCGGCAATGCCTTTCGCCGGTAAATTCAGAATTATCGATTTCACTTTATCGAATTGTACGCAATCTGGTATTTTCGACATCGGCATTCTAACACAGTATCTTCCTCTATCTTTGAATGAACATATCGGATCCGGCAAGCCATGGGATTTAGATAGAAGAGACTCAAGCGTAACACTTCTTCAACCCCATAACTACTGGTATCTTGGAACTGCTGACGCCGTTCTGAAAAATCTTGAGTTTATTGCAAGAAGAGATCCCAAATATGTACTCATTCTATCAGGAGATCACATCTACAAGATGGATTACCGCAAGATGATCGCCGTGCATAAGGAAAAAGGAGCATCTCTAACCATCGCGACCCAGCCTGTTCCAAAGGAAGAGGTTTCAAGATTCGGCATCATGTCCATCAACAAGGATGGAGAAATCATCGAATTTGAAGAAAAACCAAAGACTTCAAAATCCAATTTAGCATCCATGGGCATTTATCTATTTAATTTCGACCTGCTTAAAAAGGTTCTTCTATCCATCAAGGAAGAGGATTTGGACTTTGGCAAGCACATTATCCCTCATTTGATTAAAACGACCTCCAAAGAGGTATTTGCATACCAATTCGGTGATTATTGGATGGATGTCGGAACTTATGATTCCTATCTGGATACCAATCTCGCAATGACTAAGGACTTTACTGAGCTTGATCTTTATGATCCGACCTGGAAAGTTTATACGAAATCAGAGGATCTTCCCCCTGTCAAGGTCGGCGGAGAAGCCAGCATTCAAAACAGTCTGGTGTCAAACGGTTCTGTGATTGAAGGCACAGTCATCAATTCGGTCTTAAGCCCAGGCGTCCGTGTCGGCAAGGGATCTGTCGTTAAAGACAGCGTCATCTTGAACAATGTGATCATCGGAGATAACGTCACCATCCAGAAGAGCATTTTGGATAAAAAGGTTATCGTCGGAAGAAACACCTACATCGGTTACGGCAACGATCTGACACCCAATCAGGAAAAACCTGATTTACTGGTTACAGGCATTACCGTCATTGAAAAGAACGCAGTGATTCCAAGCGATATGTATATCGGTAAGAATTGCAGAATTTTCAAAACTGCTGATTTCAAAGAAAAGGAAGTCAAGAGCGGTTCAACATTAAGATAAATACAATCAGGCTGGGAAAGCTCCCAGCCTGATTTTTATAAAAAAAACAGACCAGTTAAGGTCTGTTAAGCTTTATGATATGCAGGAGATTCCTTTTTGAAGTTCAGTGCTTTGATTCCGATTCCAATCAACAGCATCAGATAGGCGACAAGCGCGAATCCAACGATATAGATGATGACAAACAGGAAGTGTGGAACAAGCGGTTCAATCAAAGTGAGCACTGGGATGTGGTTGTTATAAAGCGGGTTGATGAAGAACATGTTGAACGTTCCATCAGCAATCCATGTGTTATGGATGAAGTTCATCACGATCGCCATCGTTACCAGAATGGAGAACACTGCGATTGCACTGAAGATTGACTTGGATGTCAGCTTCACTTGATTGGCCAAGAGCGCGATACCGACAACCATCATCGCACCATGATGCACCATCGTTTGAATATTGATTCCGATAGTTCCTATAAATACATCATTCGGATAAAGCATGACAGCGAGTCCGGCAAACAAACCATAGGTTCCCAGAAAGTTGATTAACGCTTGCTGGATTTTTTTATTTTTAGTCAACCCTGCGAAAAGAGCGACATACATCGGTGTGGAACAAAATTGGAAGGGGAATGCGTACCATTGATAATTCCAACCTGCTTGATAACTGAATATGAGTTGCTTATATATTTCGAAAGCTATTAACAAACCGGCAAATACAAGTAAAAACCGTCTCAACTTAACGTCGCTTGCATTCTTCAATCTGGTCACTGCGATGATGGTCGCAATCGTTACCAGAACCAAAGCCATATAATGAAACCAGCTCTGCCCCAAGGATTGATATGGTACAGGCGTATTCATTTCTCCATTTAAAAAACTTAAAATCGTATTCAGCAATGTCATGTTCAAAACCCCGATCGTACTAAGTATACATGAAAGATTATAACATAAACAATCGGTATATTTATGCCAAAAATCGACGTTTTTTTAAATAATCTGGCGTTTTTTGTATCTTAAGTATGATGCAATCAAAATAATCAGAGTGAATCCTGTAAAAATTAAGAAATTTGCAAGTTCAAACACATGATCAGATTTCAACCATCCTACAGGCTCTGTAAAGGTGAATGGTGAAGCGTATTTCAAAGCCTTTAAAATATCATTATTTGTTGCGCTTGCGATAACCGTCATGATATAAAACGGAAAAGGAATCGCAATCGCGATCAGCGATGACTGGTTCGGTTTCATGAACATCGCAAGTCCCAAGGACATATAGGCAATCATCAAAAACATCATATAATCAAACAATCCAAAGGATAAAATCAGAGAGTGATCCGTATCTGGCGCGACCGCTAAAAATCCAATTTCAATCAAACCGATTTGAATGATGGTGAAGATGAACAAATTAAACGCGATCGACAGTATTTTTGAAGTTAACAGCTTGCTTCTGGAAATTGGGAGTACGTAAAGAACTTCTGCTGTGCGTTCTTTTTCATCCTTGTTGATCGCTCCAAACCCAATAATCGCCGCATAAATACCACCAAGAAGCTGCATGAACATCGCGCCTTCCGTTGCGAAGTATTCCATCGCGTTGGTTGGAATGCCTCCGAACTGTTCCATCATGGCGATAAACGGACTGTTTTGGCTTTCCAGATATTCCAGCATTTCTGTCAGTGCAGTCATCATATCTTCCACCATCGGATAGATAGCAACAATCAACAATAAACTCAGTCCTAATGAGAAGGACCAAATCATATTGCCCTTGAAACTTCTTTTTATTTCCAATCCTAAATATTCTTTTGAAAGGAAGCTCATTTGACATCCTCCTTTTGATAATAAATAGAAAATATTTCTTCTAGACCGACATTTCTGATGTTAATGTCGATAAATTTATATTTGGCTAAAAATTGAACCAAAAGATTCACATCTCCGACATAAGCATACTGAGAGGATTGATCAAAATCCTGGATAAATGATAATCCTTCCAAAATCAAATCGTGATGGTTAGGTGTAACCAAAAGTCTCTTATGCTCATTTTGACGGATTTCATCCATGGTTTTGATAAACAGGATAACACCATCCTTGATTAAGGCGACTCGATCGCAGACCTTTTCAATTTCACTTAACACGTGGCTGGACAAAAGAACGGTTGTCCCGCGTTTTCTTTCATTGGTGATGATCTCTAAAAATCTGGATTGGATGAGTGGATCTAATCCAGATGTCGGTTCATCCAAAATCAAAAGCTTGGGCTGATGCATCAATGCGACAACCAAGCCCACTTTTTTCTTATTTCCAAAGGATAGAGAACCGAATTTCTTCAGTAAATCCAAATCGAGCTGTTCAATAAGCATGGATAAGTAGCTGTCATCGACAGTGCGCATGCTTTTGAAAAAGCTGATGATATCCTTAACCTTCATTTCATTGAAGAAATAGGATTCTGAAGGCATGTATCCGATATCCTTGTTCAAATCGGGATCCCCGATTTGAACTTCTTTCCCAAATAACTTGGCGGAGCCGCCATCCTTGGAAATCAATCCTAAAAGGGTTCTGATCATCGTTGTCTTGCCAGATCCGTTCGGACCGACAAATCCAAAGATTTCCCCTTGCTTGACATGAAGTGTCACACGCTCAACACCTCTTATACTTCCATAATACTTCTTTAAATCTTCAACTTGAATCATGCTTTCACACCCTTCACATAAAATCGTATGGTGATAATTCTTCTAAGTCATCCGGTTCTTCAACATGTTCGATATCGCTATTTAAACGTAAGGACAAAGTCGTTTGTCTTTTTTCTTGAAGATTATTCGCTGCATAAATCAATAAGTTCATATCACCTAACATAATCAAGAACCGCTTCGCTCTGGTGATTGCTGTATAGATCAGTTCTTTCTTCAGCATATGCATATAGCTTCTCACCATCGGTATCATCACAATCTTGTATTCGCTGCCCTGCGATTTATGAATGCTGATCGCGTATGCCAAATTCAATTCATCCAAATCCGCTTTATCATACATGACGTCATTTTCATCGAAGGTGACCACCATGTATTGTTCATTTTGGCTGTTATACTTGATGTCTTTGACGACTCCGATATCGCCGTTCATAATCAAACGTTCCGGATCGTTCACGAGTTGAATGACCTTGTCTCCAGGATAATAAGTCTTATCTCCATAAGTCATAGAGTTCTGTCTGTTTGGATTGAACTTTTCCTGTAGCATCTTATTGAAGGAATCTATTCCGAGTTCGCCTTTGTACATAGGCGCTAATATTTGTATGTCATCAATCATGCTGTAGCCTTCGTTAAGCGCTCCTTGCACTTGCTTCATGATAACTTCCTTAATCTTTTCAGGAGATGCCTTATAAAGATAGACGTCGCTTCCGCTCTGTAAGTCTTCATAAGATAACGCTTGATCGTTGACTGCACGTGCGAGGGTGATGATTTTTGAATCCTTCGCCTGTCTGTGAATCTCGTTCAACCGAACAGTTGGAATCACCTTGGAATCGATGAAATCCGCGAGCACCTGGCCGGGTCCTACGCTTGGCAATTGATCGACGTCTCCGACGATGATGACTTGGGCATCATCCTTCAGGGCGGAAAACAATTTTTTAGCCAAGAAGATATCAATCATCGATGCTTCATCGATGATGATTAAATCCTGCGGCATTCTCTTATACTCATCATAGGTAAATAACCCGTCATAATTGTATCCCAAATGCCTGTGGATGGTTTTAGCATCCATGTTGAGGAGTTCCTTCATCCGTTTCGCCGCACGTCCTGTTGGAGCCATTAAAGCTATTTTTTCATAGATCAATGGATTCTTATAATTGAGTTTGTGATAAATGCGGTAAACCTCCAGAAGTCCGTCGATGATGGTTGTTTTTCCTGTTCCAGGTCCACCGGTGATGATAGAGACGGGATTGGATAAAGCTGTTAAAATGGCTTCCTTTTGAACCTTGGTGTATTGCATCCCTTTTTGAATTTCAACAGCGTCAAGAAGCGTTGCTAAGTAATCCATGTCGTAATAGATGATCTTCTGATTGGTCAGTTCCCTCATCTTCTCCGCTAACAACAATTCAGTGAAATATGATAATGCCAGATAATATCTGTGATCTTCGAAAACTAATCGTTTTTCTTCAATCAAGGCATCGATGCCAGAATCGATTTCTGTTTCCGTTCCCAATACTTGAGTTGAATATGTTTTAAGCTGTTCATCTGTTAAATATAAATCGCCGTTTTGATACCCGATATACTGCATCGCGTAAATAATCGCTGCCTTGATTCTTCTCATGTCATCCTTTTGGATGCCAAGTTTCGATGCGATTTCATCGGCTTTGATGAATCCGATGCCTTCGATGTCGTCAATTAAACGGTATGGGTTTTCTTCAAGCTTTTCCAAGGTCAGCATTTGATATTTGGAAAGAAGCTTCATTGCGAGCTTGCCGGAGAGATTGTATCCGTATAAAGCGACTAAAATATGCTCATTGGTTTGATTTTCAACAAGCTGCTGGTAAAATTTTTCGATGCGGATCGGAGATAGGCCGACATTCTTTAAAATCTTTTTATCCGCCATGATTTTTTTGATGGCGTCGTTACCTAAAACTTCAACGATTTTTTCTGCTGTTTTCGGACCGATTCCATGAAAAAACGAGCTTGATAAATAGCTGATCAAGCCCTGTGCATTCTGTTCCTCACACTTTTTAAAGGATTCAACCTTGAGCTGGTCTCCATAGCTTTGGTGCTTGACCCAGGTTCCTGAGAATTCATAATCTATATCTTCGCTCACCACTGGGAAATAACCAACAATGGTGACAATCTGATCTTGATCCGTCGTGATTCTAGCAATCGAGTAACTATTTTCGTCATTGTGAAAGACGTAGTTTTTGATTTTGCCCTTGATCGTTTCCATAGCTCCTCCTAGATTGCTGATTTGGTTAAATTATATCACTTTTTGCCTATAAAAAAAAGGAACATAGGTTCCTTTAGCTATATTGTCTGACTTTTTTATCCATATACGCTTCTTGAATGAATCCAGAGCCCACACAGACCTTACCTTGATAAAAAGCGCATACCTGGCCTGGCGTCACCGCTCGTATTTTTTGAGGATAGGATGCCATGATGGTATGATCATCAAGCCACTTGACATCGACTTCATGATCCTTTTGACGGTATCTGAACTTCGCTGTCATTTTTCCTTCTGTTTTCGGACCTCTCCAGATCACATCGGTAATCAATGCTTCATCGCTATAGAGATAGGGATGATCAAAATCCGGTTCAACATACAAGGTGTTTGACTTTAAGTCTTTCCCAACCACATACCATGCTCCGATTTCATCCTTTGAACCACCGATACCCAAGCCTTTTCTTTGACCGATCGTATAGTTCATCAATCCAAAGTGTTCCTTAAGGACAGTCCCGTCCAGCTTTTTCATGAGGCCCTTTTGAGCAGGCAGATAATTACTTAGAAAGGCATTGAAATGACGCTCGCCGATAAAACATATCCCTGTTGAATCCTTCTTGGTTGCTGTTGCCAGTCCTTGTTCTAAAGCGATTCTTCTGACTTCTTTCTTATCTAAATGACCGATTGGGAATAAGACATTTTTGAGTTGTTCTTCCTTCAATTGAGAAAGAAAATAGGTTTGGTCCTTATTCTCGTCAACTGCTCTTAATAGCTTAGGATACGCGCCAGATAGATCTAGCTGCGCATAGTGTCCCATCGCGATAAAATCCGGTTTAAAGACCTTCGCATATTCAACAAAAGCCTTGAATTTAATTTCATTGTTGCATAAAACATCAGGGTTCGGTGTTCTATTTTTCTTATACTCCTCAAGGAAATAAGAAAATACACGGTCCCAGTAATCTTCGATAAAATCAACCTTGTGAAGCTTGATGCCAAGCTTGTCAGCAACCAGCAATGCATCCTGATAATCCTTTTCCTGTTCGCACATAGCATCAAATGCCGTTGGGTTGCCCTTGTAGTCTGAATTGGTCGCACTATCCCAATTACGCATAAAAACGGCTTCCACATCGTAGCCGTCTTTTAGAAGCAGATATGCAGCAACACTGCTATCCACTCCGCCGCTTAATCCTATAATGACTTTCTTTTTCTTCATTTTTTCACTTTCTCTTTACATCAGATGGCATTCTGTACTGACCTCTCGGGGAAAGGCTGATGCCTAATATTTTAGGTCCTTCGGGAAGTGTCTGACGTTTGAACTGCTGACTGTAGAAACGCTTGAAAAAGCGGTCTACATAGAGCTTGGATTCCGCTTTGGTAAAGTGGAATGCGCGTTCAACAAGCCACGTGATCTTATCATCGTCTGCACCTTGGTCCATATGATAGAACAAAATAAAATCATTCACATCATAACGTCCGATAGATTTTTCAGTATCCTGATCTTCTAATAATTCTGGAGAGATTGGAGCTTTAAGTATTTTGTTCAACACTTCTTTAAGCTCTTTGTAATCGTGGTTCGCATGATAATCGATCAAGAGCTGGACCCAAGTCTTCGGCAAACCTGCGTTCACCGCATACATGCTCATCTGATCGCCGTTGTAGGTCATCCATCCAAGCGCAATCTCGGATAAATCGCCTGTTCCAAGAACAAATCCGCCATGCTTATTGGCGAGATCCATCAAAATCAATGTTCTCATTCTCGCCTGGGCATTTTCATAAGTGACATCTTTTTCTTCATGGGAAATAGATTTGAGATGTAAATCCACGGATTTCGTAATTGGTATTTCTAAGAGTGTGACGCCTAATGTTTCCATCATCTTGAGCGCCGCTGATTTGGAATTCTTCGAGGTTGCAGTCGCGGGCATGGTGACCGCGATGATATCCTTCGAACTTCTTCCCAGTTTTTTCATCGCTTGATGGCTGACCAAAAGTGCAAGCGCGGAATCCAAGCCGCCCGACACGCCGAGGATGATCTTGCTGGAGGTGGGAGGAAGAGACTCGATCCGTTTGATCAGACCGAACACTTGAAGATTATTAGCCAACGCCATATCTTCTTCAAGATTATTTGTTGGAATGAATGGTTTTTGGTTGATTTCTCTTTCAAATAGATAATCTTCTGATTCATCAAAAGGCACATGAATGAATTGATATTCATTTTGAATCAGCATATGCATATCTCTATACGTAGAATCCTGACGCTTTTGATAATTGATCGCTTCAATATCGATATCTGCTGTTAAAATTGAAGATTTCATATCAAAAGACGCACTTTCAGCAACCAATAGACCTTGGTTCGCGATAATCTTTTGACTTGAATAAACGACCTCGGATGAGGATTCAAAATGACCTGTGCTTGTATAAACATAAGCAGACATTTGTTTTCTGGAGTGATCTAAAACAAGGTTTCTTCTAACCATGGGTTTACCAACACGTTCTGTGGATGCCGAAAGATTGAAAAACAGATTGGCGCCAGCTAAGCTCATGTCATCGCTTGGGCTGTATGCAGCCCATAAGTCCTGACAGATTTCAACACCGAATCTGATGTTGTTATCTGCATCTTCAAAAATCAGATAGCCAAAAGGAACCAGTTCTCCAAAGAGCTTGATACTCTTCATGGTTGTTTTAAATCCGCTGTGAAACCAGCGCTTTTCATAAAACTCCTGATAATTCGGTAAATAATGCTTGGGTACGACCCCAAGAATCTTGTTTTCCTTGATGACGACTGCGCAATTGTATAAAATGCCATATAAGTCCAAAGGAGCACCTAAAATATAGACGCCTTTGTAGGTGGTTTCTTTCATGATTTCCTGAAGCGCTGTTTTCGCTTCAGAGATGAACGCTTCCTGATAGAACAAATCACTTGATGTGTATCCGGTGATGGTCAGTTCAGGAAAAACGATAATGCTTGCTGCCGCTTGATTCAGTACAGACAAAATTTCTTTTTTGTTGTGCTGGATATCACCGACACTGATACTGGGAGTTGCTGCAGATACCTTGATATAGCCGTGTTTAAACATGTTTTACTCCTCGTAGAGATGATTTTTAATGATATATTGATAAACCTGTTCGGTTAAGTATTTTTTTCTATAGGATTGGTTCTTTCGAACTTTGGTTGATGAAGCCTCTTCATCAACTTCTATGAAACTGAAGTCATGCTTCAAATCAGAAAACATTTTTTCAGCATCCATTTCATTTAAAGCATGTTTTCTGGTCATCACGATGAACGGAAAACTCGCTAAAAGCTCTTCATACTTGATCCATGATTTCAATCCCTCTAAATTATCGGAACCGATGACGAAATGAATATCTTGATAGGTCTTGCTGAGTTCCTTCAAGCTTGCTAAAGTGCCTTTGTATTTCGTATCTTTTTCTAATGAAGAAACAATGACTTGATCCATATCTTGAACCAGCAGGTTCAGCATATCGATTCGATACTGAAAGTCAATGAGTTCAGGCTTATGATAATCATCACCGACCGGTAAAATTAAAACCTGTGAACCTTGAAAGGTTGACAGCAGCTTCTTAATAATATTGAGATGCGCAACCGTTGGCGGATTGAATGCCCCGCCAAATACTATCAGCATGTTAGTCACCTCTTTAATTATACATTATTTCATAAAAATTTGATATCTATGTAAATAAGACCAATAATAAACATCAAATCGTACAAAATAGACAATATATGTTTACCTATAAAGATAATAAACGATTATGAGCGAAATACTTTAAAGCAATTATAAATATTGATATAATGGATATGTATGGATTACTAGAAATATAGTTTCCCAAAAGGAGAGCGATTCAATTGGATATTAAAGAACGCTATTATCACCGGATTAGAACTGAAAACATGCGCTTGACCAAGAGTCGTAAAGCGATGATCGAAATACTTGAAAATCAACATTTGACTTTCAAGGAAATACAGAAGGCTTTGGCGAGCCGCGGTTTTTACAATGTCTCCACAATTTACAATAACCTTGAATTTTTAGTGGAACACAAGATCGTTGTTGAAATTTATATTAACGATACCAAGTATTATGATTTGGCGATGGGCAACCCGATGCATAGCGCGGACAGCCACATCCATATTTTGAATAAGGATACCAATGAAATTACTGAAATCAACAGCAATGACATCTTTGATTATCTAACCAATCATCCTGCATTTAAGAATCTGGACTTAGAGTACATCAGAATCATCATTTCTGCACAAGCAAAGAAAAAATAAAACACCTCGCGGTGTTTTTTTTTAGATAAGAACTATATTTTTTAGTTCTTTTTATTTTTTTCTGGCAGCTCTGAGCTTGGCTGACTTGCTTCTGGGGTTACGTTCATATTCTTCATCCGTAGGATAAACTGGCTTTCTAGTGATTAACTCCATCTTTGTATCAGGCAATTCGATCACAGGAAGATTCTTAGGTAGGTTCGATGTGCTTTCATCCTTGAAGAAATGCTTGACAATCCTGTCTTCAAGCGAGTGGAATGTAATCACGACAAGCCTGCCATCCGGATTAAGCAAATCCACAGCATCCGCTAAAACTTCTTCTAAAACTGTCAGTTCTTCATTGACTGCGATTCTAAGCGCTTGAAACACACGTTTAGAGCTATGTCCTTTTTCGTTATAATTGACTGAATCACATATTTTAACCAATTCCATCGTTGTTTTAAGCGGTCTTTTTTCTACAATGCGTCTAGCGATTTTAAAGCTGTTTCTCTCTTCACCGTAAACAAAGAAAATGCGCGCGAGCTCTTCCATGCTGTATGTATTTAAGATGGTTTCTGCAGTCACGCTTTGATCTTGATCCATCCGCATATCCAAGGATGTATCCTTAAGATAGGTGAACCCTCTAGTTTCATCATCGATTTGAAAAGATGACAATCCAAGATCCAGCAATAGACCATCAATCTTTTCAATACCTTCTTCTTTAAGCTTTTCCTTTAAAAATCTGAAATTGCTTTTAATAATCTTATAGTTTTTGAATCCTTTTAAAACATCTTTAGCAAAGGAAATCGCAAAATCATCCTGATCAAACGCGTAAAGAAAGCCATCCTTCAAATGCTCCAAAATCAGCTTGGAATGTCCTGCTCCTCCGAGCGTGCCATCCACATAGATGCCATTCTCTTTGATGTTTAAGTATTGGATTGCTTCTTCTTTTAATACAGTTTCATGCTTCATCTTGGTTCCTGCCCTTCGATTGCTATCTTCAATATATATGAATTACGCCTGATTGTCAATTGATGAAAGAAAAAGGTGCCTGTTGGCACCCTTCCTTAATCCGCCTTGGATTCCTTCTTGGTCAATACAAGTTGTCCTTTGTAATAACCACTGTTTGGTGTTACACGGTGTGGTAGTGTAAATTCACCGGTTTGTGGGCAAACTACTAGAGCTGGAGCGGTTAATTTAAAATGTGTTCTCCGCTTTCTTTTAGCAGTTTTACTCGTTCTACGAAATGGAACAGCCATCTGTTCACCTCCTATTTTTTCACAATCTTATCTAAATCAGCAAATGCAGGATGTGGGCTCTTTTCTTTTTCGAAAAGTGTTTTGTCAGCATCTGGATGATAGATGGTATAAGGTTTTTCGGATAATATATACCCGAAGATTATTTCTGCCAGTTCCAATGGATCTGTTAAAGGGTAATCAGCTTCTTCGGTATCCCCAAAGACAATTGAATCCTCTAAATGCATGGTGTAAGGCACTGGTTTCAGTGTGAGTGAGCATGCAAGTTCCATCTTGACGTCGACAGTTATTTGAAGCATCAAGTACCCAAGTTTATAGACGATGCCCGCTTGTATCTTTGCAGGTTCGATCGATAGGATATCAACAACTGATTCAATATCCTTGCTATAATCGTAAGTAAATTCAATTGAGGTTTTTTCTTTTAAATCATTTACTAAAAATTTCATATTTTCACCTCAACGAACGTATTATACATAATATTTTGTTAAATGTCAATTAAATCAGTGCATTTTAAAAATCACAGAAGTCAAATTCAGACCTGTCTGCTTTCTCTGACTTTACTCTTTAAAATATCCAATATTTTTTGTTCGGTTTCAGTGAGTAAAGAAGGTAAATCATAATCATCATGGATGCGGTGATTTCTTAAGTGGAATGGAATCATGGTTCCATCAACTAAGCCAACTTCAATATCCAACATGATGTATTTGGGATGTGCAGGATTGTCATATTTTAGCCCTGTTTCCATGTGCACGACATCAAAGTAGTTAAACTCTCCGGCAATGTCAAAAGCGATATGTCCATTACGATGATCTATGTTCGCTTGATAGTAGTAAAGTGAATCGCTTCCGAAGAATAAAGCGGTAATCAAAGCTTGGTCATAAAGAAGCGTATTGGTTCCATCTGATTTCTTATCGAGACGGTATGTAACCTTGTCGCCTTGATGGAATGAATCGGGAACTGTGATGATGATCGGAGTCGCATAATCATTTTGATCAATGCTCGAAAGCTGGTGTGCTCTTTCGATGGCGCGCTGATAATCTGATTGAAGCATTTCTTCATAGTTATCTTTAGAACGGCCTGAGAATTTTTTGAAGTATTTTGAAGTGAATTTAGCTCTATTTTTGACCAATTTTTCAGGTTTCTTCCCTGGTTTTTCGGCTTTTATCTTAGGCTGTTTGACGATCTTTTCTGTTTTTATCCTAACTTCTTTTTCTTTCTTCTCTTTCATCGCAATACCACCTTTCACATTCTATTCTATTTTAACAAAAATTTGATAATCTATCAACTTTTCACGCTGTTTTCACTATTAAAACAACTATTTTTAGACAAGCGTATATTATTCTCCCAAAACACCTTCAAATAAGAGATTTTTCAGGTCTTCTGTCTTTGCATCCAAAATAAATTCTTCAATTGAAAATCTGCTTAAGACATCTTCAATGTGGGCTTTATCATACGGCATATCCTTAAAGGATTGTTCAAATGGGATTAAAGACTGTTTATCGAAAAAATCACCCTGGATCGCTAAATTGCGAATAATTCCTTCATCTATATCCAGTTTGATTTCAAACAAACCTCCAGGTATTCTCTTTTTAAGAATCTTGGTGTATGCCGGTTGTTTTTTGTAAATCCAGTCCTTGCTTTCATACTTCTTTGCCATTTCTTGAATAATCATGACTTCTTCACGGCTGAGCGTATATGTTTGATTGGTCAATGTATTTTCAAAGTGTTTGATGAGCTGTTCCTGTGTGAGACCGCCAAGATAGGGCTTAAGATTGGTAACTCTTGATCTGACACTGTCAATGCCTTTTGAAACGAGTTTTTCGTCGCTTGGAGTGATGGCGCGCACCATAGTTTCAAGATCGCAATCATAAAGGAATGTTCCATGCATCAGCATGCCGTATTTGTTCTGCAAAAATGCGTTTCCTGAAATCTTCTTCCCTTCAAACAATAAATCGTTTCTGCCGCTGAATTCGATAGGAACATTCAAAAGCTTCATTGAATCGATGATTTTTGAAAGATAGGTCTTAAATGTAAATTCTCTATTGGATTTTTTAGTGACAATACTAAACATGGTATTCCGGTGATCCGCATAAACGCATCCGCCACCTGTAGGTCTTCTATACACATCAATTTTGTGTTCTTTTAGAAACTCCAAATTCACTTCATTTTCAATGACTTGATTTTTTCCGATGACGACACCATGGATTTCCCAAGTAAAAAAGTAAGTCTCATCATTTTTTAAAAGATGCTTCAGCACATATTCTTCAAGCGCGAAATAAAAATAAGGTTTTAGATTCCCTTCATTTTGATGTCTGATCAGTATCATAGTTCCTCCTTGAAAATCATGGGTTTGATGTAAAAATTATAGCACTTTTATACTGAAATTGAAAATAATTTGATTAGATTACCTATAAATATTAAATTGGTCTTACTTTTACTTCAATCATCCTTTATGCAGTACACTTTACGAGAATTATAAAGTAACCTGTGATAAAATGTAGATATATAGGAGGACTTAACATGCTAACATTTCTGAAACTTTACGGAGTATCATTTGTCATCTTCTTCGCCATTGATTTGTTGTGGCTAGGTATTATCGCAAAAAAAATATATCAAAATCAAATCGGACATCTTCTTAAAACAGATGTCAACTGGGTCGCTGCCATCATCTTTTATTTACTGTTCATCGGTGGTTTGGTCATCTTCGTTTTAATGCCGGCAGTAGAAAAAGGAAGCATCGTTCAAGCGCTATACATGGGAGCGTTATTCGGACTTCTCACTTACGCAACCTATGATCTGACCAATCTTGCTACCTTGAAGGATTGGCCGCTCCAAATCACGTTCATCGATTTAGCTTGGGGTACGTTCTTAGGCGCTTCAACAAGTACAATTTCCTATTTTTTATTCAATCTAATTTTCTAGGAGGAATTTCATGACACAGACTATGTTCACCAATGAACTTATTTATAAGTCATTCATCATTGGTGCTAAAAATGTAATACAAGAGAAAAACGCGCTCAATGCAATCAATGTTTTTCCTGTACCCGATGGGGACACAGGGAGCAACCTCGCATCGATGATGACATCCATCATCGAGCGCTCAAAATTAGGAAAAACAAGCGAGGAAACCATTCAATCCATTGTAGATGCTGCCATTGTAGGAGCACGAGGCAATTCCGGTATCATTTTTGCACAATATATTTATGGCTTCTCGATGGGTTTGACAAAAGAAGAAATCGATCAGGAACTCTTCGCAGAGCTCGCTGAAAAAGCATCCAATTATGCATACAATGCAATTTCAAAGCCTGTTGAGGGAACCATGATTACGGTGATGCGCGCTTGGGCGAACGCACTGAAGAAACTTAAAGGTGCAGCACTTGACTTTATCGATTTGATGACGAGGGCTTATGAAGTTGTTCTTGCTGAACTCGCAAGAACACCTGAAATGCTCGCAGTTCTTAAGGAAAACAAGGTTGTCGATGCCGGGGCGAAAGGCTTTGTTCACTTTATTGAAGGCTTCACGAAAGCCTTGAAGGGTGAAGAAGTTGAAATCCATGCCATCGAAAATGAGCATATCGAACAGCTTCATGTCGAACATCTTGAAGAATCACAAAACAGATACTGCACAGAAGCCTTGATTCGTGGAAACAATTTGGATTTGAATGACATCAAGTCAAAACTTGGATCTCTTGGTGATTCTTTAGTCGTTGCAGGCAGCAATAATACCGTCAGAGTCCATATTCACAGCAACACTCCGGATCAGGTATTCACTTATCTATCCCAAATTGGAAGACTTGCTGAACAAAAAGTCGATGATATGGCAAGACAGTTCGAAGCTGCGAACCAAAGAAAGTATCCGATTGCTTTGGTTACCGATTCAATCGCTGATCTTCCAACTGAATATTTGGACAAATACCAAGTTCATATGTTCCCACTTAATTTACTAATCAACGAAACCAACTATTTAGATAAGATTACCATTCAAAGTTCAAGATTCTATGAAATGATGGATTCTTTAGAAGTCTATCCGACATCCAGCCAACCAAATGCGAAAACTTTGGAAAACTTCTTTTCCTTCTTAACAACATATTATAAAGAAATCATTGTCATCACCGTCTCTAAAGAAATGAGCGGAACCTATAATGCGTTTGTTGAAGCGGCGAATAAGTTCAAAGATACTAAAATCAGCGTCATCAACTCCAAACAAAACTCTGGAGCAGAAGGCTTGTTGGTCCTTAGGACAGCTGAATTGATTGATCAAGGTCTGCCATTCGATGAAATTGTTCAAAAGGTTGAAGATTTGACTGCCAAGTCAAAGATTTTAGTCAGCGTGAAGACGCTGAAATACATGGTCAGATCAGGTCGTGTCAGCAAGACAACCGGACTGATTGGCAAGATTGCCAATTTGAAACCGATCATCAGCATCGACGAAGAGGGAAAAGGCATCATCTTCGACAAGGGACTCAGCTTGAAAACTGCGAATAAGAAGATTGAAAAGCATGTTCAAGAAATCAGTGATGCGTATGGAATAGATACATATGCAATCGTGCATGCGAATGCAGAGGATAGAGCACTTGATTATGCACAGAAATTCGAAAGAATGACTGGCAAGAAACCTGAGTATATCATGGATATATCCACCATTGTAGCAATGAATGCCGGTCTCGGCACTGTAGCGGTTGCGTATATCAGAGGAGACAAAAAATGATATTTTTAGTTAATTTAGGTGTACTATTCATTTATTTCACCATTTTCTTCATTCTTGCTCAAGTCAAAAAGAATAACGGCCTTGCAGATATCGGATGGGGTATGGGATTTGTTGTGGTTGCTTTCAGTTCACTGATTTATGCGGGAGATTATTCGCTCATCCCTCTCACCATTACAGCGCTTGTCACCATTTGGGGATTTAGACTCTTCTTCTTCCTTGGTTTGCGCAATTGGAACAAAGCTGAAGATTACCGTTATGTCGCTATGAAGGAAAAATGGAAAACGAATTTAGTACTTAAAGCATTCATCTATGTGTTCATGCTTCAAGGTGCGTTTCTCTTCATCATTTCTCTTCCAATCCAGCTAGCAAGCTACGTCAATATCCAAGCGGATTCATCCCTTCAGTATGCTATTTTAGGATTTGGCGTCATCTTGTGGCTCATCGGGTTCTACTTTGAAGCCGTAGGTGATCAGCAGCTCAAAAAATTCAAATCCGTGCCAACCAATAAAGGAAAGATTTTATCCACAGGATTATGGAAATATACGAGACATCCCAACTACTTTGGAGAATCT
>Ga0209212_1002907_pt1 | contig 23515 bp, 21 predicted proteins | sample RifGroC2_FD_183996 | JGI IMG/M metagenome (GOLD analysis project Ga0209212, IMG submission 183996) | Groundwater microbial communities from Rifle, Colorado, USA - Groundwater C2 (SPAdes) (version 2) | ecosystem: Environmental > Aquatic > Deep subsurface > Groundwater | place: Rifle, Colorado... | reverse complement strand
TCGGTCTCGATTCGGACCCGGCACTTTCCGCAGGTCTTCTTCCCGCCGCAGACGGATTCGATACCCACGCCGAGCAGGCGGGATGCCTCCAGGACGGTATCTCCTTCCGGGATCTCCCCCCGCCTGCCGGAGGGCTGAAAAATAACCTGACTGCTCTTCATCTTCCTTTTCCTCGCGACTTAACCGCCCGCTTGTGTCTGATATCCGAAAGACACGTCTTTTGTCGTCTATTTGCTTACCACATTTTTTCAGGCATGTCGTTCATCTTTTTCGATTTTTGAGAATTTTGCACCGATCAGGGAGGCGATGACCACCAGGGTTGTGGAGATGAGGATCATCAGGATTCCCAAGGCGGAGAGCCTGCCCCACAGGCCGTCCTCGGCGAACCGCAGAATCTGCACGGCCAGGACCTCCGTCCCCGGCCGGGAGAGGACGACGGAGAGGCTAAGCTCCCGGACGAACATGGTGGCCATAAGGATCCATCCGGAGACGATCCCCGGGACCAGCAGGGGAATGACTATCCGCCGCATCGTGTAGAGCGGGCCGCCGCCGCAGACCCGGGACGATTCCTCCAGGTTGCTGTGGATCTGGACGAAGGCGCTGGTGAGCGGCCGGATGCCGTAGGGAAGGTATGTGGCGATGTAGCCGATGAGCAGGGCCCATATCGTCGCGTACAGGGGCGTCTGGACGAAGAACCACATAAAGCCCACGCCGATGACGATCCCGGGGAACGAGAAGGAGAGGAAGCTCATGGATTCCAGGACGCCCGAGGCCGCCGTGCGGACCTTGACGATGACGTACGCGACAAAGACGGACAGGACGATCCCCAGCGAAGCCCCCCCGATGCCCAGGATAACGCTGTTTTTCACGGACAACAAGGAGAGCGGATCATTGAGGACCGCCGCCCAGTGTCTCCCGCTCATCATGGCCAGCGCCTTCGCGCTCGGCGCCATCGAGTAGGGGACCAGGGAGGTATAGAGCAGAACCAGGACCGGCAGAACGATCAGGATGAAGGACAAAAAGGCCACGACCCCGAAGAGGGGATACCTTGCCCCCTTGAGGTCGATCACGGTCGGCCGGTATCCTCGGCTGGAAATCGTTACGTATCTCTCGCCTTCCCGGGTCAGATGACGGTAGAGGGTGATGAGCGTGATGGAGGCCACCAGGACGCTCATCCCCACGGCTGCTGCCATCCCGTAGTCGGGAACAAAGCCGGTGGCGACGATCCGGTAGAGGTGGGTGGCCAGAACGTACTTCCTTCCGGGCATGCCGAGCACCGCCGGGACGGCGAAGGAGGCCAGGCTTCGAACGCAGCCCAGGGTGATGGCGGCCAGGATCGCCGGCCTTAGGATCGGCAGGGTTACCCGGAAGAGCGTTCGCATATTCGACGCCCCACAGACCTTCGACGACTCCTCGAGGGAGACGTCGAAAGCCGACATGGCGGGGGCGATGATCAGGTAGGCGATCGGCATATCCAGGAGCCCCTCCACCAGCATCATCCCCGGTAGGGTGTAAATATTGAAGGGCGATTCCGCTAGGCTGAAGATCTCCTTCAAGAGCAGATTGAGCATTCCGTTGGAGGGATTCAGGAGCAGGGACCAGCTCACGGCAAACAGGATGTGCGGGATCATCATCGGGATGATGGAGATGATCCGGAAAAGAAACTTGAAGGGGATGTTGGTCCGGGTGTTCAGATAGGCCAGAAACAGGGCCAGGACGGTCGATACGAGGGCCGATCCGATAGTGAAGGCGACCGTATTGACGAGGATGTCGGCAAACGCGGGGTCGGTGTAGGCAATGACGTACTTCTCCACGGTGAAGTCGCCAAAGGCCCCCAGCCCTTTGGTGAAGCTTCCGAAAAGGAGCATGACGACGGGACAGACCGTGAGAAATCCGACGATCGCGATCAGGCTCGGCGTCAGGGCTGTTCTTGTCTTTTGCATCGCTCGTTCCTGTTCAATTCAAGAGTATGGAGCAGTGACGCGGGTCGAAGTGAAGTGCGATCTCTTCGCCTTCCCGAACGGCGGTCGTCGGCTCGATCCGGAAGATCAGAAGGGTCTTTCCAACCCGGATCTCTCCCTCATAGGCGTCTCCAACGAAGACCAGGGATTCGACCGTTCCCTTAAAGATGTTGCGTCCCTCCTTGTGATCGCCTTTGAGGACCCTGATGAATTCGGGGCGGATGCACACCGTGACGGCCGTCCCCGGCGGCGCCGCGATCTTCTTCTGGCAGGCGATGGGACCGATCGCCGAATCGATCATTGTAAAGGACCCGTCGACGGAGGCCGCTTTCCCCTCGATGAAGTTCGCACGCCCTATGAAGTCCGCCACAAACCGCCTGTCGGAATCGAAATAGATCTCCCAGGGCGTTCCCGTCTCGACGATGCGGCCGCTTTTCATTACCGCAATGCTGTCCGACAGCGACAGGGCCTCGATTCGGTCATGGGTCACATAGACGGCTGTGATCGCAAGCTCGGTGAGGAAGCTCCGCAGCTCTTTGCGCGTCTCTTCCCGGAGTTTTGCGTCGAGATTGCTCAGGGGCTCATCGAAGAGGATCACCTTCGGTTCGGCGACAAGGGCCCGCGCCAGGGCGACCCGCTGCTGCTGACCGCCGCTCAACTTTGTGGACGGCCGGTTCTCGAACCCATCGAGCTGGACGAAATGGAGCGTCTTCTGGACCTTTTCCCTGATCGCTTCTTTGGGCTCGTTCCGGGTCTGAAGGGGGTAGGCCACGTTGTCGAACACGTTCATGTGGGGCCAGATGGCGTAGGTCTGGAACACCATGCCCAACCCGCGTTTCTCCGGCGGGACGGAGATAGTCTTCTCCGTCGAGAAGACCACCTCATCCCCGATGGCGATCTCCCCCGAATCGGGCATCTCCAGACCGACGATGCACCGTAGCAATGTGGTCTTGCCGCAGCCGCTCGGCCCCAGGAGGGTGAAGATCCGGTCGGCAGGGATGGTCAGATCGACACGGTCCAGCGCCGCGATCGTCTTGCCCTCCGAGAAGTAGTTCTTGCTGAGGTTCCTGAAAAACTAATTTGGACGAGTGTGACCTTATATGTGGATTTCGTCACCGGCGATACGGCCGGCGTCGCACCCAACGGTGAAGTCAGCGGCCGAGTGCGAGCGAGGTCCGCTGGACTGATTTGTTGGCTGCGTTAATTCTTTGTATTCTCCGACCCTCGCTGGATTTTGCAAGCGTCAAGCACGCGCGCCTCAGCTGACGGACCTGTCTCAGCCGTAGCGTAATAGAAGGAGGACTCATATCAATCTTCATCTATAATACTCCTCAAGTATTGAATATCGTCTTGATCCTGGCCGCTCTTGCGGAAGGACTTCAGGAGAACCAAACCTTCAACTGAGACAACGCTGAGGGTACCTCCCTCCCATTCCACGTTTCTGCGACTTTCCCATGCTTGCCTTATCTCGGAGGTCACGATGAGTAAGTCCAAAACGAGAGTTTCTCCCGTGCTATCCTCGATTTTGCTGAGGCGATGGATACGTACCTTACCACCTTGAAACTCCATTGGCATAGCACTTATGTTGAATCCTAAAACATCAATAGCTCGTGATATCTTCTCAAGGGAATCGCTCTCGATCATTATGTCAATGTCAAGAGTGGCCCGCGGCAGAGCATAAATAGCCATAGCAAGTCCACCACAAAGAGCATACTGAATCCTCTCTTTATCAAGTCGCTCGACCAGTTTTTTGAGTTCCTCTAATATATCCATATGTATTTTCCTTACAGTCAACGGCGTAGCTAAGGGGCGCGGCGGCTTTTTGCCGCGTCCCTCTTGAGCGCCTTGTGTACGCCCGGTACGGGCGTGAACTTATGGGGTGAAAGTCCCCTGTACATGAATCCTGTCAATGCCTTTGTACATTGACACAAGTACTAGCCGAAGGCAAGGGCGGAACCGCGAGGGACCGTCCAAAGGAAGCCGGAGTGCAAAGCCAACAAACCCGACGAACAGAAACAGCATACAAGGCTGAGTCTCCGGGTAAGTCAGCACAACATGACAAAGCCCTGGATTCGGGAGATACGGTAAATGCTGCGGTTGCATAGTCACAGTTCACGTTCTTATCCGGGGAGACCTGCCTGGTTTGCACCTCCTTTGGGAACTGACCGGCAGGTCCTGGTTCGTCTCCATGGACTATCGGTACAAGAAGCTTGCCGAATACCTCCGAGGCTGGATGAACTACTTCGGGATATCGGAATATTACAGGCCGATTCCCGAAATAGACCACTGGCTGAGACGGCGCTTGCGCATGTGCTATTTTAAACAATGGCGCTGGGCAAGAACCAAAGTGCGGGAGCTTCGCAGGCTGGGAACGTCGCTTCATGCGGCCATCTCTGTGACTATCAGCCGCAAAGGGCCGTGGCGACTGTCCCGGACGCTGGCAACGCAAACGGGTATGACCAACGATTGGCTCAAGGATCAAGGGCTTCTGTCTGTCAAAGAGCTGTGGGTTCACATTCACTACCCGGCTACGGCCCGGTAATCTCTGTGAACCGCCCGGTGCGGACCCGCATGCCGGGTGGTGTGGGGCCGGGGGAGAAAAACCCCAAATATCGAGGGCAAAGCGGATTGCACGCCCAACTTCAACCATCTTTGACAGAGGCAGGAATGTGATCAATGACCCGATCTTCCTCTTTGAAACAGTCTGCAAGTGGTCACAATTGACAGCACAATCTTGGGGCAGACCGTCGGCTTTCGAGAGAAATACCTCAGAGGGTATATTACGGATCGTAGTTGTGATGGGAGCGATTGTTACTTCTCCAAGATATTCCAACACAGAATCTCGGGTCAGAATCAGAACCGGTCGTTTTTTATCTGGCGGTATGAACTTGTACCAACGTATTTCACCATGTTTCATTCATCACCCCAAGCCTGCTCAGTTTCCCAAACAGAAAACTCATCGGCCGCAACCGGGTGCCGCTCGTACCCCCAGCGATGCTTACGTTCCAGTTGCTCAAGGCTGTAGCGCGCAAGGGCGTCTCGAAGTGCCTTTCTTGCAAAAGCAGAACGACTTGTGTGGAGCTCCTTTGAAACGCTGTCCACCGCTGTGACAAGATCATCATCAAGGGTCATCTGAATAGCTCTCATATCGCACCTCTATAATGTGGATTTTCATAGCTATATTAATCCACATTATAGACTATGTCAAATCGATTTTTTCGGCCAACGGCTAAGGGTAACCCGCAGCGCCAAAAACCTTTCCGCGCAACGCCGCCGAGCTTCTCGCGGTCAGGTTGACCCTTTTGTTGGACGATTTTTGTTTAAAATTCAATAGGCTGAGAAGCTTTTCTCTCTGCCTCTTCATCTTCTGCTATCATGAAATCAATAATTTTTCTTTCTCATGGAAGAATGCTAAGTCAGAAAGAAGGTCAATTCTGCCAGGATAATTGTCCAAGCCATATAGAAGGAGGGATTTAAGGTTTTTGTTGGCTTCTTTGTAGTATTTCCTAATTAATGGATAGTTTGGATTCTCTGTAGCCTTTCCCTCGAAGTAACTTTCAAATATCTTTTTTGATAATTTTTCGTAGTCATCAAGGTCAGAATCTGCGTCTTTTTTGCCCATTTTTGGATAGTTCCCTAGTTCATATTTTTACGTCCAACGGGGCGAGCTGAGCCGAGTCGGTCTAGCGCCGGGAGTCGACGTATAGTCGATGACGGCGTTAGGCCGGCGAGGCTCCAGCGATTGTTCGAAAGGCCGCTTTCGGCGGCCTGAAGAACAGGCGCTGGAGCGAAGCTCAGCTCGCCCCGTTCGCGGCGCGCCGGAGGCGTGCCGCGAACACGAATTTCAGCGGGCGCGTTGTGCTCCGCTGGAAACATAAGTTGGATATTTTAATGCTGCTTTTTAAGACAAGTCTCGAATGATCATATCAACTTTTTCTTTTGTTTCCGGGCAGTCTTCCCATTTTTTGAATGATTCCTCTGTAATCTCTAGATTCTTTCTAGTCTCTTCACCATAGACGTATTGAGAAGCCCCAACCGAGCACTTAGTGCCGAATCCACATGTAAAACAAGGGATGATATTTGAGTTAAATGCGACACTGCCCTGAAATGAGGCACGATAGGCGTCCATTCTGCTTTTCACTGACTCGATTGCTTTATAAGGAGTCTGAATGCCTCCTACGGCAATGACATAATATGGCTTTCCCTGAAGTGGAAATTTCAAGTGGCGTAGCGACCAGAGCCTCTCAAGAAACACTCTCATGAACCCATTGGTGTCATTAAAGTAGGATGGTGTACCAAGTATTAAAGAGTCCGCTTGAATGATCTTGGAATAGAGAGGTTTCAAATCATCCTCAATTTTGCATAAGTTGTCTTTCGCGCAAAGATGAGCACAAGCTCTGCACGGTGAGAATAACAAATTTGAAAGGTTAACAAAGAAGGTTTGTTTACCTGAACGTTCTAAAATGTATTGAATCATTCGGTCGACATTCCCATCTATATTCGGGCTACTGCTAATACCAATCATTACCATTGTTTTTCCTTTTGTTTTTTTCTATCCAACGCAAAAATCAGCCGACGCGTTAGCGGTCGGCTGGATTGACTTGTTGGCCTTTTCTTAATGAATGCCAAGTTGTATCTTAACGGCTTCTTCAACCTTGCGCATATCTGCCTCAGAAAGAATGCCAGCGCGGTTAAAAAGCCTTAACTTGCTTACAGTGGCCAATTGATCCGCCATGGCCTTGCTCTCTTTACCTTCAAAAGCCACCAGTGCCTCACTGGGATAGAGACGATCTGTTCTGCTGGTAAGAGGAACAACTTGAACTCTATTGAGGAATTTGTTTGATGCGTCATTGCTGATGATAACGGCAGGACGCTTCTTTTTGATTTCCCCACCAACAGAAGGACCGAAATTGACCCACCAGACTTCACATCGTTTCATGATCCATGTCCTTAAAGGTAATTTCGGCCCAATCCAATGCTTCACCCTCCCGATTTTTGTCTTTTGCCATCTCGGCGTAGGCCGATTCATAATTGGGGTGCACAACGTGAGGGCGGACTATTTCCTGGACAAATCTACTAATTTTGCGGGGTCCTATGATTTTATGGAGTCCAGTATATACTTCTTCATCTACGGTTATGGTTAATTTCTTCTGCATGGCACACCTCCTTTATACGTGTATTATACGTATACTTGCTCGGCATGTCAATAAAAAAAGGCCGATCAGTCAGAGTAGAGGACCAGAAAAAGTAGCCCCAAGTGCAGGCCGAACACCATCAGGGAAGAAAGGACTTTCAATGTGGACAATATCCTGGAAATCCACTCCCTTCCAGGGTGAAGAACTCTATGGGTTCATTCTTCCGAGCCGGCGGGCGAGGTTACGGCGCCTCGAAGATCTTCTTGAACTCGCCGCCCCACTTTTTGATCTCGTCGTCCGACAGTTCGCGGATCGGAATGACATTGGCCTTTTCGATTCCCGCGATGGGGGGATACACCCCCGGCGCCAGGACGTATTCACCTACCTTCTCGGCCATGATCTTCATGGCGTCCCTGGAGAGCCAGTAATCCACGAACAGCCGTGCGGCGTTCGGATGGGGGGCGCCGGCGGCGATCGCCATACCCCGAGGCGTCCCCATCATGGGCTGGGATACCTTTGCCCAGTCCAGCGGGGCGGGCGCCTTGGTGATGATGTATTTCGGCATGGAGATGCCGATCAGCTTCTCGCCGCTCTCGATCGGGGCAGGCGTGGGGCCGAACGACGCCACGAACATGGGCCTGTTGGCGGCAAGGCCCTTGAGAAACTTCATCCATTCCGCCTCCGACTTGATGACATTTTCTTTGAGACCGACAAGCCAGGTGATGGTCGTCGCATGGGAAGAGGGATTGGCCATGACGATCTTCCCCTTCCACTTCGGATCCGTCAGATCCTCGTATGACTTGGGGACGTCGGCCGGTTTCACGAGTTCCCTGTTGTAGATCAGGGCGGCATATTCGATGCCGAAGCTCTGGATCTTGCCGTCCTTGTTCGTCCATTTCGGATACCCTGCGGCGGCGGGGGAGGTGTAGGAGGCAAGGACGCCCTTTTCCTTGAGCAGTTCCAGGACCGGCATCGGCGCCTGGAGGACGTCGGCCGTGAGCTTTCCGGCTGCGTGCTCCGTCAGGACGGTGGCGATGAACTTGGTGGTGGAAAGCCTCGTGTACTCCGCCTTGAAGCCGTATTTTTTAGCGAAGTCCGCCAGAATGGGTTCGACCGCTGTCATGTTGGCGTAAAAGGCAACCTTTCCTTCCGCCTTTGCCTTTTCAACCAGGGCCTGCCCCCCGATCGGACCTTTCGCCCCTTCCCCCGCCGCGAAGACAAACGGCGCCATGAATACGATCAAGACGACCAGAGTAATGAGTTTTTTCATAACATCTTCTCCTTTCGTGAATGGGTCTGCCCGCACAGGTGCATCTGGGCGGCGATTGGGGGATGGTATTCCACTCCCCCCGCTCATCAAACGAGGCGGCCTGAAGGATGGTTGATTCCACAGGCATCTCCTCCATGCCGTTTTAAAGAGATAACACTTAAGGGGGAATATTGTCAACGTAATGTCTGTCTGCGCTTCAGGAACATCTCGACCTCGGCGCCTTCAGGAATTCCCGTCCGCGCCCCAAGCTTGGTGCAACACAGGGCTGCCGCGGCGCTCGCATAGGTCAGGGTCTCATTCCACCCTTTCCCCATGGCCAGACACCCGGCGAATGCCCCGTGAAATGCGTCGCCCGCGCCGGTCGTATCCTTCGCATCGACCTGAAAAGCAGGGATTCGTCCTTCTCCGCCTGCATTCTTCCAGATCAGGCCGTTCTTCCCGAGGGTGATGACGACGCTGCGGGCGTGCGCGATTAACCGCTCCATTGCCGTATCGGGAGAGGATGACCCGGAGAACTCGCAGGCAAATCTCTCGGAACAAACAAGATAGTCAATCTTGTCAAATAGCTCCGATGTGCCTCTGTTCAACGAACCGGCGTCGAGAACCGTGATGATGCCCCGGCCACGGGTCTGATTCAGCAAAGCAAGGGAAAGTTCCGGTTCATGACCGTCGAACAGGATCACCCGGGGATGAATAGTGGATAAAAAAGGGGTGTCGCGGTGAAGGATGGAATCCGCCGAGCGATAATTGACGACCGACCGATCACCCGAGGGTTTCACGATCACCCCGGAAACCGGCGTCGTGTATTGTCCTCGGACGACAAGCTCCGTGTTGACCCCCGCCGAGTGCAGTTCTTCGAGATGGATACTGCCGAAGATATCCAATCCCAGATACCCGGCAAAAGCCGACGTCAGTCCCATCCGGGCAACCATGACCGAGGCGTTGGCTGCAGGTCCGCCGCCACCGCGGACAAATGCGTCGGCTGAACTCTTTTCATCGGGCTCGGGATGATGTGGTACCGAAAAAACAAAATCGTACGAAGCGACCCCGACACAGAGGACATCGATATGTTGCACACGAATATCTCCCGCTGATTCTGGCACCGGCAGTATCATTTTTTGACATATACAATGCCATAAGGGATGTGGTCTGTCAATTACAAAGCCTTGCTTGCCATATTTGCCTTGACAAAGTTTTTCCATTGTGGTCTACAGAAAAACTTATTAATTTCTTACGGGGATTAGACGATGAAAAAGACATTGACGAATTTCAGCAATACAAAGATGAAGCGAACCCATGGATTTCTCGTCCGTATGGCCACCAAGGGCGGCCGGGCCGTCCTCAGCAGAAGACGGGCGAAGGGAAGAAAGAGACTGACGGTATAATCCCCATGGGTGGGCCAAGGGGAGGTCGAGTCAGCCCCGGGAAGGGGGCGGTGCGGGATGGAAGCTTGAAACCCCGGCCCGAATCTTTCGGCAAAGAGGAGCGTGTTCGGAAAAGACAAGATTACTTAAGGATTTACGAGCAGGGGGCCCGGCGCTATTCGCAGCGCTTCACCATTATCACGTGCCGGAATCCAACGGGAATCAGAAGACTGGGCATGACAGTCAGCAAAAAAGCAGGGAACGCGGTACAGAGAAACAGGATCAAACGCATTTTACGCGAGTTCTTCAGATTGAACAAATCACGGCTTCCAGCCGCTCAGGACATTGTGATCATTGCGAAAAAAGGGATATTGCCCCTTGCCTACAGTGATGTATGCGCCGAGTTGGAGAGCCGCCTGATCAAGCGAGCCGATGCCTAAAAACCTATTGATGCATATTGGGGGAAGGTTATTTATAGCGCTGGTCCGTGCCTACCAGGTATGCATCGCCCCTTTTCTGCTGCCCTGCTGCCGTTTCTATCCGAGCTGTTCCGAGTACGCAATCGACGCCGTCAATCGCTATGGCCCTATGAAGGGATCCTATCTGGCCCTGCGGCGCCTTTTGCGATGTCACCCCTGGCACCGTGGCGGATATGACCCGGTGATGTAAAAAAATAGAAGGCACATTTGGAGGTAGTAAATGGACAAGAGAACCCTTCTCGCCATTGTCCTTTCGCTTGGCGTGTTATTCACTTATCAGACCTTTTTCGTCAAGCCGCCGGTCAAGACACAGCCGGCGCCGATCCGGCAGGAGGCCACGATCGCCCCGCAGCAGACGGCCAAACCGGCGGCCGGGGTAGCGGAGAAGGCGGCAGGGCCGGCCGCGGTTTCCCCGAATGCCTCGATAGGCAAGCAGGCGGCCTCGATGGCCACTGTTGGAACGGAGAAAGATATCGTTGTGGAAACACCGCTCTACCGGGCGGTATTCACCACACGGGGCGCCGCCCTCAAGTCTTTTCAACTGAAACAGTATAAAACAGCCCTGGAGAATAGCGAAGACCTTGTAGATAAATTCTATCGATTCATCGGCCGGGGAAAGCCGAAACCCGAAGGCCAGTCGAAACCGATCGAACTCGTCCATGTGTCGGAGGGAATGCCGCGGCCCCTTTCGATCTCTTTTCCCGATTCGACCATCAACGTTCCCGAGGATGGATTCTATGAGGCCGACGGCAGCAATCTCGACATGACGGCCGGTGCGGGACCAAAAAAGCTGACCTTTACCCAGACCTATCCGGGTGAGCTTCGGATCGACAAGGTCTTTACCTTTCACCCGGACAAATTCAGTTTTGGGCTGGAGGTCAGGGTGAACAACATTTCGGGCGCCCCCTTGAACCAGAACGGCGGTCTTAACTGGTATCAGTATGTCGATCCCGCCGCGCCGGTGGACAGTTACGGCCATGACGGCCCCGTCTCCTATATCGCCAACAGCATCGACCGCCCCGATGTCGCCAAACTCGAAGCCGATAAGATCCTCGGTCCCAACGTGTCCTGGGGAGGTTTCGAGAGTAAGTATTTCATTGCCGCGCTGATCCCGCACAACCCGTCGCTGACGAGTTTCAGAATGTCGAAGGACAGCAGCAATCTCGTCGTCGTGGGACTCAAAGGGCCGAAGAACATGATCCCCCAGGGGCAGCTCGGTGTGTATCAGTATTCGCTTTATCTGGGGCCGAAGGATTACACCATCCTCAAAACACTGAACATCGGTCTCGATAATTCGATCGATTTCGGCGACTGGCTCAAGTGGCTCGCCATGCCCCTGCTCATCGCCCTCAAGTTCCTCTACGGCTATGTCCACAACTATGGGATTGCAATCATCATCCTGACAATCCTGATCAAAGCGGTCTTCTGGCCCCTGGGTAACAAAAGCTACAAGTCGATGAAGGAGATGCAGAAACTTCAGCCGAAGATGGCCGCCCTGCGAGAGAAATACAAAGACGACAAGACAAAGCTCAGTCAGGAATCGATGGCCCTCTACAAGACCCACAAGGTGAATCCACTGGGCGGTTGTCTGCCGATGATTGTGCAGATCCCCGTTTTCTTCGGCCTATACAAGTCCCTGCTCTATGCGATCGAACTGCGCCACTCCCCCCTGTTCTGGTGGATTCAGGATCTCTCCGCAAAGGATCCCTACTACATTACACCGCTCGTCATGGGCGCCACGATGTTCATCCAGCAGAAGATGACGCCTACGGGCGCCGATCCCATGCAGGCAAAGATCATGCTCTTCATGCCGATCATCTTTACCTTCATGTTCCTCAACTTCCCGTCGGGGCTGGTGATCTACTGGCTGTTCAACAACGTGATCAGCATCGGTCAGCAGGTGTACATCAACAGGCGACCGACATAAGAGACCGAAGGTGCAGAGACAATGAAAACGATGATGATCGAAGGCAAATCCATCGATGAGGCCATAGAAAACGCATGCAGCGCGTTTGGGGTTCCCCGGGAGAAGCTCAATATCGAGATCATTTCCGAAGGGTCTGCGGGATTCCTCGGTATCGGGGCAAAGAAGGTCCAAATCAAGGCGAGCCTCCTGACCATCGATCTGATGATCGACGCCCCTATTGCCCGGCAGTCGGCAGAGCCGGGAGCCTTTGAAACACAGGTTCGCGAGTCTGCCAAGGAAAAAGCGAAAAAAATGCTCGAGGGTCTCCTGGTGCGGATGCAGATCGATTCCTCCGTGAGTGCGGAGGAGACGCAAGATGCGATTATCCTGAATATCCAGGGAAGCGGAAGCGGCTTCCTCATCGGAAAGCGGGGACAAAACCTGGACGCCATCCAGTATATCGTCAGCAAGGCGGTGCACCACTCGGTCAACGGCCATAAGATGATCGTCATCGACACGGAGAAGTACCGCGAGCGGCGCGAGGAATCCCTTATCGCCCTGGCACTGAGGAGTGGCGAAAAGGTAAAGAAAACAAAGAAGCCCTTGACGATCGGATACATGAATGCCCACGACCGCCGTGTTATTCACCTTGCCCTACAGAACGATGCGACCCTTACGACCAAAAGCCGCGGCGAGGGCGAGTACCGGAAGATCCTGATCCTGCCCGTCCGGCGCAGCCCGGAGATGTCCGACGGCTGAGGGTCAATTTGCACAGAGAGGCGCTGATCCTATGACCGGTAGGGACACCATCGCCGCCATCGCGACGCCGCCCGGAGTTGGGGGGATCGGTCTGATCCGCGTCAGTGGGCCGGCGTCGGAAGGGATCGCCCGGCGTCTGTTCAGACCTATCCACCTGCCTGCATCTTTCCTTTCCCATCATCTCTACCACGGCGAGATTGTGACGCCGGAAACAGGGGCCATCCTCGACGACGTCCTCGTTGCCTTTATGCGGGGTCCCCGCACCTATACCGGTGAGGATACGTTCGAGATCAACTGCCACGGCGGGCCGCTGATCCTCCGGACCGTCCTGGCCGAGGTTTTTCGGGCTGGAGCCCGGCCGGCCGAGCGGGGGGAGTTCACGAAGCGGGCCTTTTTGAATGGCCGCCTGGATCTTTCCCAGGCCGAGGCCGTTCTCGACCTGGTTGCGGCAAAGACACCCGAGGGGCTTTCCGCCGCCGTCGACCGTCTGAAGGGAAGACTCTCCGGACGGATAGAAATGATCAGGGATGGAATCATCGGTCTTTTGGCCGGCATCGAGGCTGCCATCGACTTTGCCGAGGATGACGGCGTCGTCGATACGCCCGGTGCAGACCTCGCCGAGATACAGACCCTTATCGATGATCTTCGCTCCCTTGCCGCGACCTACCGGCGCGGCCGGATCACCCGGGACGGGATCGGTGTCGTAATCGCCGGCAGGCCGAATGTCGGTAAATCAAGCCTCCTGAACCGCCTCCTCGGTGAGAAGCGGGCGATTGTCACCCCGACCCCCGGGACGACACGGGACTTCATCGAAGAGGCCATCACTATCGAGGGAATCCCTGTTCGCCTGACCGACACTGCCGGGATTCGCCTCCCGGAAAACGCGATCGAAAAGGAGGGGATTGACCTTGTCTGGGAGCGCATCGCCACCGCCGATGCGCTCCTCGTTCTCCTGGACGGAAGCATGGGGCTTACACCTGAAGATCAAGAGTTTTTATCAGAAATGCAGTCCAAACCGATGCTTCCGGTCATCAACAAATCCGACCTCCCCGAGCGGCTTGACGAAAAAAGGCTTCGATCCCTTCTCCCGGACACGACACCGCCGGCCGTCCGGATCTCCGCAAAATACGGGGACGGTATCGACCGGCTCAAGGCGGCGATCCGGGACATGGTTCTCGCGACGCCCGCGGAAGAGACGGCGGGGATAATGATCGCCGACCTCCGTCACAAGGTCGCTTTGGAGAAGGCTGCCGAATGCCTCGTTCGCGCCCGCGAGGGCCTGCACGAGGGCCTTTCACCCGAACTGACCTCGCTGGAGATCCGGGGGGCGCTCGATTCGCTCGGAGAGATTACCGGCCGCACGACACCGGAGGAGGTGCTCGACCGGATCTTCGCCAACTTTTGCGTGGGCAAATAGACCATAGAGAGACAACGATGCCGGAATATCTTCACCAGGAACCGGGAACCGAGGTCCGCTTCATTGCCGGGCATTACACGATCGTCGAAGAGCAGCGGCTGGCGCACTGTGGTAGGGAGGTTCTCTATGTCGTGGGGATCGCTGCGGTCGGGAGCACCTGCTGCGGCACCCAGGGCTGCCGGTTCGTCAACATCCCCGGGTATGTCGTTGCCTGGAAGAGCCGGCTGTCGGAAAGCGGAATGCCCATTAGTGTCGTCGAACCGATCGAAGGTGAAGCCGAGCAGTCTGAGATCAGGGAGATGCTGGATCGCCGGTTTCCTTATTCTCAGATACTCTTTTCGGTTTGAAGCGTTGTCAATCGGCTGGAAGTTTTACTTTAATGAGCTTTTTCATCACATCCTTTGCGCGTTGAAAAATCTCTTCGTCTGCAACGATCATCCACTCGGTTTCTTCCTGTTGGATGTGGGTTTCATAGTACGTGACAAGACTGGATAAGATCGTATTCAAGCTCTCGATCTTCGGAACTTGTCGATCTTCCGCATCGGTGAGCTGATCGAGCATCTGTCCTCTGTCGATTAAAAGGGTATCGCTATCCTTTTCACGACCGCTGCGAGTCGCTTTGAAAGGGACGCTCGTCCATTCGGTCACCCGTGTCCAGGTGGTTCTCTTTTCCGTGGGCCTTCTTCGTTCGGTTCCTTTCCGCAGGTCCCTGATGGTCTCGGAGAAGAAATCCAGAGAGTATGATTCTCGACGATCGCCGTACTGACGCCGGTCGAAACCGGTTCGCTTGAAATCATGCGTGAAATAGAAAGAGAAAAAATAAAATGCCGTCTGATCATGTTTTTTTAGATCTTCAGAGAAAATTTCCTTGAAGGCGGTTTTTGCGCCGGCATCGAAGTTGTTGTATGCTCCCCACAGATAGGCGGTGATCGCTGAAATATAGTCGTATTCACGGATAGAGCTTGTAATGGCCGATTTGATCTCTTCCTTTTTGTAGGGCGGCTTCCCGTGCTTTGATAAAATGGCCTTGATCGTCCGGTAGCAACGCTGTTCCTTTTCCATCAGTCAAGCTCCTTTGTTAGGTTATTCGTGAATATGGGTGAGTATAGAGGAGAGGTGTGTTCATGTCAAGAAAACCGATGAATCGGGACATCCGGAAAGAGAAGGGGGTCTTGCTCATTAACCCGCCGGCGGCAAAAGCCTGCGAAGCTCCGGGGGGGCTCGCTCGGCTCGCTGGGGCGCTCCGGCGCCGGGGGGTCATCTGCCGCGTCTGGGACGCCAATGCCGAGGGTCAGCTTGCCCTTCTGGCTTCCGCCGAACAGTCCTGCCGGGAGGCAGACGACACCTGGACGCGGAGGGCGGCGAGGCGCATGAAGGAGAACCGCGCCTCGCTCCGGTCGTGGGAGCTCTATGCGAATCCCGATCGCTACCGGCGAGCGGCGGCGTCGCTGAACCGCCTCCTCGTGGCGGCGGCCGAACCGTTCGGAGTCCGTCTGAGTCTCGCCGATTACGAGGCCGATTCGCTCTCCCCCGTCCGAAGTGCCGACCTGCTGCAGGCCGCCGCGACGCCCGATACCAACCCCTTCTATTTCCGGTTTCGGGAGCGTTTCGCTGAAATCCTCGAAGAAACGATCGTTTCACACGTCGGGTTCTCGATCAACTACCTGAGTCAGGCGTTGACCGCCTTTGCGATGATCGGTTCGATCAAACGGGAATACCCGTTCCTCCGGATCATCATCGGGGGCGGGCTTGTCACTTCCTGGATGCGCAATCCCGGCAGGCAGAACCTCTTTCCGGGTCTTGTGGACGAGGCGGTTTGCGGGCCCGGGGAGGAACCGCTCCTCGCCGCTCTGGGGAAAAGCCACGACGGAGGCCACGACCGCCCGGATCTCGAAGGTTTTCCCCTGGCGGATTATCTGACCCCGGGCGTGATCCTTCCTTACAGCGCCTCCACCGGCTGCTGGTGGCGCCGCTGTTCTTTCTGCCCGGAGCCGGCCGAGGGAAATCCTTACCAGCCGCTCCCGCCGGAGCGTGTCGCGGAGGACCTCCGCGCCCTGACGGCGCAGGTGAAGCCCGCGCTGATACATTTCCTGGACAACGCCCTGAGTCCCGCGCTTCTCAAGGCCATGGCCAAAGACCCGCCCGGCGCCCCCTGGTATGGTTTTTCCAGGGTCATACCCCATCTTGCAAACCGTCAATTTTGCAGGCAATTGAAGGAATCGGGTTGCGTTATGCTGAAGCTGGGGTTGGAATCGGGTGATCAGGGGGTACTCGACGCCCTGAAGAAGGGGGTCGATTCGAAGATGTCCGCGGCGGTTCTGACGAGCCTGAAGGAGGCGGGGATCGCAACTTACGTCTATCTCCTCTTCGGGACCCCGGTGGAAACATGTGCGGCGGCGAGGAGGACCCTGGATTTCACCGCAGCCCATGCGGCCGAGATAGGGTTTCTGAATCTGGCCGTCTTCAATCTTCCCGCCTACGGTCCCGAAACCGAAGCCCTCGATACCGGGGAGTTCTATGCGGGCGATCTGTCGCTTTACAGGCCCTTCGTCCATCCCGAGGGCTGGAACCGGAGGGAGGTCAAACGGTTTCTGGAGAAGGAATTCAAGAAAGAACCCGGCATCGCGGCGATCCTCCGGCGGACTCCGCCCTTCTTCACGTCGAATCATGCGCCTTTTTTTGTCATGGCCTCTTCCCTCAGTAACAGCCCTGCATCACCGATTGCAGCGCTATGAGCGCCGTATCGATCTCGGCCTTGCCGATTCCGTAATGGGTGAGCATCCGGAATCGAGCCGGTCCCGTGTGGGAGAAGCGGACCCCCTTTTCGGCGAGGCGCCTCAGGAATTCATCATCGGAGAAGCGCCGATCGACAAGGTCCACGTAAAGGATATTCGTCCGGACGCGGAGAGGATCGGTTGCGAGTCCCTCGATGCCGGCGATTCCCTCGGCGAGGCGGCGGGCGTTCTCGTGATCCTCGGCGAGGCGGTCGACCATCGATTCGAGGGCTACGATGCCGGCGGCTGCGATGATTCCCGCCTGCCGCATCCCGCCGCCCAGCATTTTTCGAGTCCGGCGCGCCCGTGCGATAAACTCCCTGCTTCCGCAGATGAGCGAGCCCACCGGCGCGGCGAGCCCTTTGGAGAGGCAGACATTGATCGAGTCGCAGCCGCGCGTCAGCTCCCGTACATCCACGTCAAGGGCGAGGGCGGCGTTGAAGATCCGGGCGCCGTCGAGGTGCAGCAGAAGGCCATGCCGTTTCGCGAGCGCGACGGCGGCGGCGGTATACTCGGGGGTCAACGGGGCGCCGTAACAGCGGTTGTGGGTATTCTCCAGAGCGATGAGACGCGTCCTGGGAAAGTGGATGTTCTCGGCGCGGATCGCCGTCTCGATATCCTCCGGCAGTAGTGTCCCATCGGGTTGATTCGGGATGGTGTGGGGGAAGATGCCGCCCAGAGCCGACATTCCCCCCGCTTCGTTGAGAAAGATATGGGAACTGTCGCCGAGAATCACTTCTTCTCCCCGCGCACAGTGGGTCAGGACACAGGTGATGTTTCCCATCGTGCCGCTCGCCACAAGGAGCGCCGCCTCCTTTCCCAACCGCTCGGCGGTCATCGTCTCGAGACGGTTGATCGTGGGGTCCTCGCCGAAGACGTCGTCTCCCAGTGCGGCGCTGGAGATGGCTTTCCGCATGGTTTCGGTGGGAAGGGTCACGGTATCGCTGCGCAGATCGATGAAAGTCATCGTCATCCTCCTCCTGTGTTCCTGTGGGTGGTTCGGAACAGGTTTGAATTCACTCTTTAGTCGACCATTTCCCATAATCCCACCTTTTAGTCAAGATGTTCAAAAAGGGTTGTTCAAAAAGGGGTTGCAAAAGCCTCCTCTATACGGTAGCTTGACCGCCATGAACCCTATGGGTCGTCTCGGTCGGATCATGATGCTGTTCATTGCCCTGGTCGTTGCGGCGTGCTCACCCGAGGAGCCGAAACGCATACCGACCGGAAGCGCCGCTGCCGCCCCGGCATACGGAGACATCATGGTCGAAGGGTCGATCGGCGACGCATCGAACCTCATTCCCCTCCTCTCGTCCGATTCCACCTCCCACGGGATAGCGGGGATGATCTTCAACGGCCTGATCAAGTACGACAAGGACGTGAATGTTGTGGGCGATCTCGCCGAGTCATGGGAGATTTCCAAAGACGGCCTCGTCATCACCTTTCACCTCCGCAAGGGGGTCCGGTGGCACGACGGGCATCCTTTTACGGCCGAAGACGTCCTTTACACCTATCGGGTGACCATCGATCCCAAAACGCCCACCGCTTACGCCGGAGACTTCCTCAAAGTCAAGAAGGCCGAGGTCCTAGGCGCACACACTTTCCGGGCGACTTACGATAAGCCTTTTGCCCCGGCCCTGATGAGCTGGTCGGTAGGCATACTCCCCAAGCACCTCCTGGAAGGCAAGGACATTACCACTTCCCCGCTCGGGCGGCGTCCCATAGGCACAGGGCCTTACCGATTCAAGGAGTGGGTCACCGGTCAGAAGATCGTTCTTGTCTCCAATCCCGACTATTTCGAGGGGCGGCCGTACATCGACGGCTACATCATGCGGATCATCCCCGATACGGCAACCATGTTCCTGGAGCTCCGGGCCAGCGGGATCGACCGGATGGGCCTCACCCCGCTCCAGTACACGCGACAGACGGAGAACAACCTCTTCAGAAACAATTACAATAAATTCCGTTACCTGTCGTTTGCCTACACGTATCTCGGCTATAATCTGAAAAACCCCTTATTCGCCGATAAGCGGGTCCGTCAGGCGATTGCGTATGCGGTCAACCGGGAGGAGATCATCGACGGCGTTCTCCTAGGGCTGGGTAAGCCGGCCACGGGACCGTACAAGCCGGGCACCTGGGCCTACAACCCGAACGTCCGGATGTACCCCTATGACCCGAAGAAGGCCAGGACGCTCCTGGCCGAAGCGGGCTGGCGGGATGCGAACGGAGATGGTACCCTGGAAAAGGACGGACAGCCTTTTGACTTCGAGATTATCACAAACCAGGGGAACGAGATCCGGTCAAAGTGCGCCGAGATCATCCAACGAAGGCTGGCCGAGGTCGGCATCCGGGTTAAAATCCGTGTCGTTGAATGGGCCGCCTTCGTAAAGGATTTCATCAACAAGCGCAAGTTCGACGCGACGATTCTCGGCTGGACGATCCCGATGGAACCGGACCTCTATGACGTCTGGCATTCGAGCAAAATGGGGCAGGAGGAGCTGAACTTCATCTCCTACAAGAACGCCGAGGTGGACGACTTGATCGTGAAGGCGAGAGAGACCTTCGACCGCGAGGTGCAGAAACGCGCGTATGACAGGATTCAGGAGATTCTGGCCGAAGAGCAGCCCTATCTGTTTCTCTATGTCCCCGATGCGCTTCCGATCATCAACTCCCGCTTCCGGGGGGTCGAAACGGCGCCCCTGGGGATCGGTTGGAACTTCATTAAATGGCATGTCCCGAAGGCGGAGCAGAAACTGGTCATGACACGTTAACTGCGCAACGGATAAGAAAAAATAGATTGACATGAAGATGCAAGGGCGCCTACTATCCGCACATTGAGGTCTTGGCCCGCTGAGGGCTAGGAGGACGATCGCCATGTCGCTCTTGAAACTCGATTATCCCGTGTATTCACTGGACAGGCAGTTGCTGCTCCGGGCTGGAACGACGCTGACCGACGAGATGTTGAAGACCCTCATCGCTTCACGCGGGGCCGATCATCGGGAAACCCATGCGCTCCTGCAACACGGAACGGTAAAAGAAGATATCCTCGGTTTTCTCACCCATCCCCCCGTCAATACCATTATCAACGACCGGCGACAGATTTCTGAAATCATGAAAGTCATGGAGCATGTGAAGCTCGTCCGTCCGGTTCTGGATTCAATAGAATATTTTAAGCAGCATGACGCCTACACCTACAGGCACATCCTCGTGGTATTTGCGCTTTCGACACTCATTTCAACAAACCTGATTTCCGATTATCAGGTTAGGATCAGGGAGTCCGCCACCGGTCCGACGCATGACTTCGGTAAAATATGCATTCCTATCGGGGTATTAAGAAAGACATCGCCTCTCACACGCGATGAACGAAAAATCCTCAAGCATCACACCACGGCAGGACATATCCTTCTTAGCTACTATTTACAGGACACCGAGCACCTTGCCGTCCGTGTGGCCAAGGATCACCACGAAAGGAATAACGGTTCGGGATATCCCAGCGGTATGAATCTGAACGACCGTGCGGTCGAGATCGTGGCTGTCTGCGATATCTATGATGCCCTGAGCGCCTCGAGACCTTACCGGCCTATTTCCTTCGACAACCGGAGCGCCCTCGAGGAGATCACCCTGATGGCGGAAAGGGGTGATGTGAGCTGGGAAGTGGTTCAGGCTCTGGTGGCTCAGAACCGCAAAGGAAAGCCGCATTTCAGCGAATGCAGCGTATCGTTGGAAAAAAGGGGTGTGTCCCCGCCCGGCAATCTTTATGGCGTCATCGCAGATAACGCGTCAATCCCACCGGTGTGATTTGGATTTTCAAAGCTCTCGCGCCCTCAATCCGCATCCCGCAGACGTCCCTTCAGAAAGGTCCTGAATTCGCCATAGTCGGTGGAGAGGAACGCCGGGTGTCCCGATCGCTCGTCGATATCTTTCATACTTTGGGGGAGGTCGGGAGTGATCTCCAGGAGTTCCCGGATCTCGTCGGGGAATTTGGCCGGGTGCGCCGTCTCCAGAGAAACGCAGAGAGGAAAGTCGCCGAAGAGTTCAAGATAGACCTCGAGCCCCCGCCAGCCGACCGCGCCATGCGGTTCAAGGAGCACCTTATACTGGTCGTAGACCTTTTTGATTGTCTTTTTCGTCTCCCGATCCGAGATGCTCGCCGAATAGATGCGTGTCTTCATCTCTTCGAGGTCCGGGGTGCGGTGGACGAAACCGGTACGGTCCACAGTGCCGCCGTACAGGTCGAAGAAGCGGGCGAGGTTGCTGGGATGTCCGACGTTCATCGCGTTCGAGAGGCAGGCCCGCGACGGTGAAATCTTCTCGTAAGTCCCGGTCTCCAGGAAACGGGGAAATTCGTCGTTTTCGTTCGTCGGCATCACGAGCTTCTCCACGGGCAGTCCCATCCGCCGGGCATACTCGCAGCCGAGGGCGTCGCCGAAATTGCCCGAGGGGACCGAGAAAACGACCGATTCGGTTTCCCGGGCGAGCTGTGCCCAGGCATAGACATAGTAGATGATCTGCGGGAGAATCCGGCCGAAATTGATCGAGTTTGCCGAGGTCAGGTTGAGGCCCGCGAATGCCGGGTCGGAGAAGGCCTGCTTCACGAGGTTCTGGCAGTCATCGAATTTCCCGTCCACGGAGACGGCCTGGACGTTTTGGCCGATCGTGTCGAGTTGTCGCTTCTGTCGGCCGCTTACCTCGTCCCGCGGGTAGAGGATCGTCACGTCGATGCCCTCCACCCCGCGGAAAGCATCTCCTACTGCGCTCCCCGTGTCTCCCGACGTGGCGACGAGGACGTTCAGGCGTTTTCCGGGATCGCGGAAGGCGCTCATCAGACGCGCCATCATCCGGGCGGCGAAATCCTTGAAAGAGGCCGTCGGGCCCTGATCGAGGCGGAGGATGTATTTGCGTGCGAAGACATTCTCCAGCGGCACCGGGTAGTTGTAAGCGTCGTCTATAATTTGCCGGAGTGTCTCTGCGGGGATCTCCTCTGCGAGGAAGGTCTCCGCTACAAGCAGTGCGACTTGTGTGTAGGAAGCCCCTTTAATGGCCCTGAATGCCTCGACCGGCAGGACCGGGATCTGCTCGGGCACGAAGAGTCCTTCGTCGGGGGCCTGACCCATCAGGAGGGCCTCCCGGAAGGAAACCGTATCCTTGAATGGGGTGATGCCGGGGGCTTGATCCAGGTGACGGTTGGTGCTGTAATACCTTAATCGCTGTGGCATATGGATGCTCTCGGAATAGAAACAATTAACTATAAATAAACCCTGCTGGACATAAGCATGACTATCACAATCGGGGATGGCAAGTAAAGAAGAATGATTGCCATGACGGGTTTGGGATTCTTTTTTGCCCTGGCAATTTCCGCCGTCATCTGGTAGATTGACGGTGTCGCGCAAGCACTCTCCCGCGGCGAGAATCGATGCTGGAAAGGAAGAAAGCCGGCCATGAATAATGAACCCGATTTGCGTCTCACCGAAACGGTCCACGGGGCGGGGTGAGCCTGCAAGATAGGTCCGGGCGACCTGCACGAAGCGCTAAAGGATCTGCCGCTTATCACCGATCCGAACCTGATCGTGGGGATGGAGCACGCGGAAGACGCGGGGGTCTACCGGCTCCGCGACGATTTGGCGATCATCCAGACCGTCGACTTCTTCACCCCGATAGTCGACGACCCCTATACGTTCGGCCGGATCGCCGTGACCAACGCGCTCAGCGACATCTACGCGATGGGGGGCAGGCCGATCACCGCAATGAATATCGTCTGCTTCCCTATCCGGACGATGGATGTCAAAATCCTCCGCGAAATCCTCCGCGGCGGCCTGGACCAGATGCGGGAGGCGGGCGTCCTGCTGGTCGGCGGTCACAGCGTGGAGGACAATGAGCCGAAATACGGCCTCTCCGTGACCGGTGTCATCCACCCCGAGCGGATCCTGTTCAACAACGGCGCTAAACCAGGGGATCGCCTGATTCTCACCAAACCGATCGGTACGGGGATTGTCAGCACCGCCCTCAAGGCGGGCCTTGCCGACGCGGCCCTGGTCGCCCGTTCCGTTGCCGCGATGACGACCCTCAACAGGAAGGCGGCGGAATTGATGGCGGAGATGACGGATATCCATGCCTGCACGGATGTCACCGGCTTCGGCTTCCTCGGCCACGCACTTGAGATGGCCGAGGGGAGCGGAGTAGGCATGCGGATCGATGCCTCGTCGGTGCCTTTCTTCCCGGAGATCCGGTCGTTCGTCGAGGAGGAGATTATTCCCGGAGGCCTGATCCGGAACCGTCAATTTCGCGAGAAGCAAATCGACGTGGGTCCCGACTGTCCGAATTGGCTGATCGACATCCTCTTCGATCCCCAGACCGCCGGCGGACTTCTCATCGCCCTGCCGCCCGACGCGGCGAAAAGCCTCCTGCGCCAAATGCACGAGGCGGGGATCGATGAGGCGGCAATCGTCGGCGAGG
>Ga0209212_1002906_pt1 | contig 23518 bp, 27 predicted proteins | sample RifGroC2_FD_183996 | JGI IMG/M metagenome (GOLD analysis project Ga0209212, IMG submission 183996) | Groundwater microbial communities from Rifle, Colorado, USA - Groundwater C2 (SPAdes) (version 2) | ecosystem: Environmental > Aquatic > Deep subsurface > Groundwater | place: Rifle, Colorado... | reverse complement strand
TCCGGTAACAATAACGACGGTAGATTTTGACATGACAGTTCCTTTCTTTCGATAATTTGGCATTTATCGCCTAGACCGGTCTACGTAATAAGTTGCAAAAAAATATTCTTGAATTAACTCTATTTTCTTTTTGAAAGAAATACGTTGAAATACAAATGGATGAAATTATGTAATGGTTCCGGAGACTTTTTCACCTTAGCGCACAGCAGCGCTCCCTCAAATGATGCAATCAAGCCTTCCGCCAGCATTTCTGCGTTCATATCCGGGGCAACAGCCTTCTCCTTTTGAGCTTGAATAAGTAACCGGCTTAACACCTTTGTCCAGTTTTGCAGTGACAGTTCAAGATGCTGCCGGACTTTATCAAAATGATCAGACATTTCCAGACCCAGGTTGCCAATCAAGCACCCCTTGGCGCAATTATTGTCGTCAAACAGCACAATCAAGGTTTCAAAACTTTTCTTGATGCGTTCCAGCGGGGGTAGCGATTCATCCGTAAAAATCGGCTGGAAAGTTTCTCCCCTTATTTCGATAAACTTATCAATTATCGCAAGGGCAAAGTCTTCTTTGCTGGGAAAGAAGTTGTAAAACGACCCCTTCGGTATGTTTGCCTGCTTCAGGATCGCCTCGACACCGGTTGCGTTGAAACCTCTGCTTAATACGATGTCGAGGCCGACTTGAATGATATCGTCTTTGTTATGAATTCGTTTCATGGCTCAAACATTAGACTGGTCAGTCTAATGTTGTCAAGAGTTTTTTTCTGCGCTATTTGGTTCTGCTGCCTTGTTCCTCATCGACCAGTTATTTGCTCCAGCTTTTCAGGGTAGCGTGCACCGTGCACCGTGATCTGTGCGGCGGCGTTCTCGATGTTACTCAGATCGTCGGCTGTGAGCTCAACGGCAACCGACCCGATGTTCTCGTCCAACCGCTCCAGCTTTGTGGTGCCCGGAATCGGCACGATCCACGGCTTCTGGGTCGGAGTGGCCTTTTTCTCCGCCGCTATTATCCCGAGCAGATCAACCAAGGGCGGATGGATGCCGCAAACGCGGCGTTTCAGGTTGGCTACGAGAGTCCGTTCCAGTTCAGTCGCGAATACAACCGGCTGTTTGGCGCACCGCCACTGCGGGACATTACACATGTGCGTCAGATGGCGGCTGAGTAAAATAGTTGGATTTTGAGAAGGAACTGAGGAAAGAGAGTGGCAGGGCAAGAAAAAAGCACCTCAATCCGAAAGGATAGGGTGCTTTTTAAAGTTGTCTGGTAGCGGAGGCCGGACTCGAACCGGCATGAGGTTGCCCTCGGCAGATTTTGAGTCTGCTGTGTCTACCATTTCACCACTCCGCCAGAGCTGTTACTTATAATTCAGACTGAACTGTACGTCAAGGATTTTTGCCACACAGGATTGGCCGGGCAAATATTGTGTTGACAGAATCTTCAGGATCATTACATTAGCGCGAAACTATAAACAGGGGGTAATTAAGATGATTGGAAAGAGTACGCTGGGGAGATTTATTGCTGTTCTTGGTATTGTGGCTACTGCAACAGGTCTGGCATTTGCTACTGCAAGCCATGGTCCGGAAATTTCACCTGACGAGGCTTTACAGCGGTTGGTGGATGGCAACAAACGCTATGTTGACAGTCAGATGACCGGCGGCAAGAGTGATGCGGCTACACGTACGAGCCTGGCTAAATCCCAGAAGCCGTATGCAATTATTCTTACTTGCTCTGATTCCCGCGTTCCGCCGGAAATAATTTTCGACAAGGGGCTTGGTGAAATTTTTGTCGTCAGGGTTGCTGGCAATGTCCCTGATCCGGTCGTTCTTGGCAGTATCGAATATGCTGCTGAGCACCTTGGTTCTCCGCTGGTTATGGTGCTTGGCCACGAAAGGTGCGGAGCCGTTTCAGCCACTGTCGGGGCAAAAGGAAAGAGCACCGGCAGTGCAAATATTGATGCTATTGTCAAAACGATTGCACCCAGCATCAAGAATGCTGCAAAGGACTGTGAAGCCTGCAAAGGCGAAACAAAGTGTGCTGAATCGAAGAAAGATGCGTTTGTGGAGTGCGTGGTTGATGCCAATGCCAAAACTGTTGCGGCGAATCTGACCAAAAAATCCAAAATACTCAAGCATATGGTTGCAGAAAAGAAACTGAAAATAGTTGCCGCCAAATATGATCTTGATGACGGCCTGGTGACGCTGTTCAAATAGTACCTGATCAATAGTGCATACAAAAAAACAGCCGGCACAGTTATGTGCCGGCTGTTTGCGTTTGGTGCGTAACGTATTAACCGCCCAGATATTTGGTCAGTTCTTCGGCCAGCGTCGTCGGATGCAGAAATCGAGCAGGTATTTTATCATCGCCGAGGAAGTCTTTTGACCATGCTTGCCGCCGGGTCCACGACATAAGCTTTTCCCAGCCTGCCCATGTGGAAAAGTCGACACCGTGGATGTTTGTGATCTGTTCAAGGAATGTCTGTTCATACCCCGCCATCGTTCCTCCATTGGATGCATGACTGCTTACCAGTATGACGCCGCGTCAAATCTAGCATCTTGAGAAAAAATATCAACTTAATAGTCCTACCTTGCAGCAAATTCCGACAGAAGTTCATCATATACCGCCAATGATTTAACTCTCACATTCTGGGTTTTGGTACATTCTTCAAAACTGTTCAACTTGGCGTTATACGTAGCAGCCTTGTTTTTCAGAGAGTTGGTACTCTCCGAGATAAAGCTCTTTTCCTTTGGGTCTACATCCTTGCGGAACAGCCCTTTTGCTTTGTTCCAGTATTCATCTGTCCCGCTCATGTAATGATTGATGGTCTCCAAGAAAGAGAGGGCGCCGGAAGAAAGGTTCGAGACCGTTGTAAGTTTTATCTGGGCATCTCCCATGTCTTTCAGTAATACCGAGTCAGCGTAGACGGAAGCTTCCGTTACTCTTTTTTGATCTATCGGTTGTGACGGGTCAATGGCATTAACCATGACGATGAACTTTTGAGAAGAAAGCAGATATGAATTGATAGCAACAGACGCGCTGTTAAGGGCAATCGTAAATTGTGCAGCAAACTTGGTGAAAATGGACGCCTGTCCAGCATAGGGAATCGGCAGCATTCGGGCAACAACAGAGGCGTAAGAGCCGGCCTTGATGTACTTGGTGTAGCCGGCCAGGTTGAGGCTCATCCAGCTGACAAATCCTTGAAAATCCTCCATTGATTTACGTTGCTGCGTAACATCAGCGGCAATTTCCCTGAGTTGCTTCACCTTTTTTTGTACGAGCAGTTCTTCGGATATGCCGCGGCGCGCTTCCAGTACCTTTACACGGGCTTTGGTGAGTGACAGTTCTTCCTGGAGGTTGAACGTCTGCTGTTCCGTTGGGGTTGTCGGGCCGCAGGCATTCTCTGCCCGACAGGGGAGAGCGGTGAGCAACAGGGAGAAAGCGGCAACGGCTATGAACGACAGGGAAAATCTGATGGTCATGGAGCTGGACTCTTTTCGGGTGCATGAGACATTTGACGGTGTTTTCTGAAAAAAAGGAAAGTTACCCGCGTTGGTACTCTGACAGAAATCTTGCTTTATATTCCAGGAAGTTACCTTCTCCGATTGCGTGACGAATCTCTGCCATCATTGCCAGATAAAAATGAACATTATGAATTGCCGATAAAACGGCAGAGAGAACTTCGTTAGCAACGAAGAGGTGATGGAGATAAGCCCTGGTGAAGTTCTGACATGTGTAGCAGCTGCAACTCGGGTCGATGGGGAAAAAATCCCGCTTGTAGTTTTTGTTGGTCAGACGGATCCTGCCGCGACGGGTAAACAGGGTGGCGCTGCGGGCGTAGCGGGTCGGGATAACGCAATCGAACATGTCGATACCGCGCTCGACACTTTCGAGAATATCTTCCGGCAGGCCGACGCCCATGAGATAGCGCGGTTTGTCTTCCGGAAGGTGCGGGGTCGTGAACCCGACAATCTTTTTCAGGAGTTCCAATCCCTCTCCGACGCTGACTCCTCCGATGGCGTAGCCCGGCAGGTCGAGTTTACGCATTTCCTTTGCGCACATTTCCCGCAGATCTTCGTACACACTTCCCTGAACAATGCCGAACAGAGCCTGACCATTGTCGGTCATGGCATTTTGACATTCCTTTAGCCAACGGATCGTCTTTTTGGTCGATTTTTCGGCATACGCTTTGTCACAGGGGTAGGGGATGCATTCGTCAAACGCCATGATGATGTCGGCGCCAAGATCCTGTTGGATACGGGTTGCCGTAGCCGGATCGAGGTAAATTTCCGCTCCGGTAATCTCATGTTTGAAAAACACCCCCTCCTCGGTGATTCGCTTGTTAGGGAGCGAAAAGACCTGAAAACCGCCGGAATCAGTGAGGATTGGTTTGTCCCAAGCCATGAACTTGTGCAGTCCCCCGGCTTTTTTTACCAGCCCCTCACCTGGTTGGAGATGCAGATGATAGGTGTTCGAGAGAATAATCTGCGAACCGGTTTCTTTGATCTGTGCAGGAGTAAGCGGTTTCATGGCGCCATGGGTGGCTACCGGCATGAAAATTGGTGTCTGGATATCGCCGTGTGCGGTACTGACTACGCCGAGTCGTGCCTGACTTGCGGGGTCTTTTTTAAGAAGCGTGAATTTCATGGTATCTCCAAAACCCTGATTGTAAATGCGTGTCAGAGTTTGATTGTCTTACGTCTTACTATCAGAACGGCTCTAAAAATGCAATTTGTCCGTAACACATGCAGGTACTGACTCGCTATAAATGAGATCTGTATACACAAAAGGGTTGCAATTTCTTATAACGATGTTTAGTATCACGGCGGTTTGGATAGGCATAGGTACTATATTGAGTGCGCCACCCACTTTGATCGACGCATCCACATAACACTCTCAAGGAGGTTTACGAATGAAAGTTGTCTCCAGATTTTGTTGGCGCGGTCCCCCCTGATGTACAAATTGAAGTAACTCCGCAATCCCCGCCGTATCACGTAATTAAACACAGTGAAGAACACACTATCTAAAAGGAAGGAATGCTATGCAACTCACCTCGTCATCCATCGGCAGAAAGATCCTGATGTCGATCACAGGCCAGGCCATGGTTCTGTTCGCTGTCGTCCATCTGCTCGGTAACAGCTCCATCTTCGGGTGGCTCAATGGTGGTATCAACGCCTACGCCGAACACCTCCACAGTATGCCGCTGCCCATCATCGTCGGAGTCCGTCTGATTCTGCTCGCAATTGTCTGCGTACACATCTGGTTCGGAATCAACCTGACAATTGAAAACCGCGGTGGCCGTCCTCAGCAGTATGCTGTCAAGTCCACCCAGAAGACAACCTTTGCCAGTGAAAACATGATCTGGACCGGTGTTCTTCTGCTTGCCTTTATCCTGTATCACCTGGCGCATTTTACCTTCCAGGTGATAAATCCTGAAACAGCCGCGCTGAAAAACCTTGTGCCGCTGCATGACCAGATGGTTCCTAATGTGTTGGGAATGGTAGTCGCTGGCTTTAAAAATTTCTTCGTATCATTCATTTACGCCGGTGCAATGGTTGCCCTGTTTCTGCACCTTTCACACGGCATCCAGAGCTTTTTCCAGACGATGGGTTGGAGCTGCGACAAGAGCCAGCCAATGATTATCAAGCTGGGCACTCTGGTTGCTCTCGGTCTTTTCCTTGGTTATGTTACCATCCCGCTGACAATATTTGCCGGCATTCTGAAAGGTTAAGGGGGTTATTGTGATACTTGATGGAAAATGTCCAACCGGACCTATTGAACAAACCTGGGACAAGCACCGCTTCGACCTGAAGCTGGTCAATCCCGCAAATAAACGTAAATACAATGTCATCGTAGTCGGTACCGGCCTGGCCGGTGGCGCTGCTGCCGCCTCTCTTGGTGAACTTGGCTATAACGTACAGGCATTCTGCTATCAGGACAGCCCTCGTCGTGCCCACTCCATCGCTGCACAGGGTGGTATCAATGCCGCCAAAAACTATCCGAACGATGGCGACTCGATCTACCGTCTGTTCTATGACACGATCAAAGGTGGCGACTTCCGTGCCCGTGAGGCCGACGTATGGCGTCTTGCACAGGTGTCCAACAACATCATCGATCAGTGCGTAGCCCAGGGCGTTCCTTTTGCCCGTGATTATGCAGGCTACCTCGACAACCGTTCTTTCGGCGGTGCCCAGGTTTCCCGTACATTCTTCGCACGTGGCCAGACAGGCCAGCAGCTTCTGCTGGGCGCTTATTCAGCGCTGTCCCGCCAGATCAAGCTCGGTACGGTCAAAATGTACGATCGTCGCGAAATGCTTGACCTTGTTGTTGTTGACGGCGTTGCCCGTGGTATTACGGTGCGTAACCTGGTAACCGGCGAGATGGAAAGCTACTCTGCCGATGCTGTCTGTCTTGCTACCGGCGGTTTTGTTAACGTATTTTACCTCTCAACCAACGCCATGGGTTGCTCGGTTACGGCTAACTGGAAAGCACACAAAAAAGGCGCATTCTTTGCCAACCCATGCTACACGCAGATTCACCCTACCTGTATTCCTCAGGCAGGCGATTATCAGTCAAAACTTACACTCATGTCCGAGTCGCTGCGAAATGATGGCCGTGTGTGGGTTCCCAAGAAGAAGGAAGATTGCGGCAAACATCCTAACGATGTTCCCGAAGCGGATCGTGACTACTATCTTGAGCGTAAGTATCCTTCATTTGGTAACCTTGCTCCGCGTGATATCGCTTCGCGCGCTGCCAAAGAGCAGTGCGATGACGGCCGTGGCGTAGGACCTGGCGGACGCGGCGTTTATCTGGATTTTGCCGACTCAATCAAGCGTCTGGGTGAAGATACCATCCGTGAACGTTACGGCAACCTGTTCGAAATGTATGAAAAAATTACCGATGAGAACGGCTACAAGCGCCCGATGCGTATGTATCCTGCTCCTCATTATGCCATGGGCGGTCTCTGGGTTGACTACAACCTGATGAGCAATATTCCGGGTCTGTTCGTTCTGGGTGAAGCCAACTTCTCCGTTCACGGTGCCAACCGTCTGGGTGCTTCGGCTCTCATGCAGGGTCTGGCTGACGGCTACTTCGTCATTCCGTACACAATCGGCGGTTATCTGGCAACGGTTAAACCGGGTCAGGTCAAGACAGACCATGCCGAGTTCAAAAAATCGGTTGAAGAAGTCAACGCCGAACAGAGCAAACTGCTTGGCATCAATGGCAAGAAGACTGTTTTCGAGTTTATGCGCGAATTGGGCGGCCTGATGTGGGAAAACTGCGGTATGGCCCGCTCCAAGGAATCTCTTGAAGTCAACCTCAAGAAAATTCCTGCTCTTCGTGAAGAGTTCTGGAATAACGTCAAAGTTACCGGTTCCGGTGCCGAGCTAAACCAGCAGCTGGAAAATGCCGGACGTACTGCCGATTTCCTTGAGTTCGGCGAACTACTTTGCCGTGATGCTCATCACCGTAATGAATCCTGCGGCGGCCACTTCCGTGTTGAATATCAGGATGAGGGCGAAGCACAGCGTGATGATGTGAATTTCTGCTACGTCGGTGCCTGGGAATATAAAGGTGTTGGTAAGGAGCCGGAACTGCATAAAGAACCGTTGAAGTTCGATAACGTACATCTCGCCGTAAGGAGTTACAAATAATGAGCGATCACAAGACCATGACATTGACACTGATCGTGTGGCGCCAAAAAAATGCCAACGATCCCGGAAAATTCGAGACCTATACCGCAAAAAATATTACTGAGCATCACTCCTTTCTGGAGATGCTTGACTGCGTCAACGAAGATCTGATCCATACAGGTAAAGATCCGATCGTTTTCGATCACGATTGTCGCGAAGGTATCTGCGGTATGTGTTCACAGGTAATCAACGGCGCGCCTCATGGCGGACAGGACCGTACAACGGTCTGCCAGTTGCATATGCGCAAATTCAAGGACGGCGATACCATCTACATCGAACCGTGGAGAGCCCGCGCTTTCCCGATCGTCCGTGACTTGATCGTTGACCGTTCCGCACTGGATAAAATTACCCAGGCCGGTGGTTACACCTCCTGTCATACTGGTGGTGTTGCCGATGGTAATGCTATTCTGATTCCGAAGCCGATTGCTGATGAAGCGATGGATGCTGCCGAATGCGTCGGCTGTGGCGCCTGCGTTGCCGGGTGTCCGAACGGCGCAGCAATGCTGTACACGGGTGCCAAGGTATCCCAGTTGGCACTGCTCCCGCAGGGTAAAGCAGAAGCGGCAGAGCGTGTTACGAACATGACCAATGCCATGAAGGAATGTGGTTTTGGCAACTGTTCCAACCATTATGAGTGCATGGCAGCTTGTCCGAAGGGGATTAACGTCAAGTTCATCGCCAGGATGAACCGCGAATTTATCAAGGCTCAGTTTGCCTGATTTAAGTAGTACGTGTTAGATTTTATTCTCGGGGCGGCCATGTGGCTGCCCCGTTTTTTTGGAGCTGTGTCCCTGTGGATTTAGATTTTGTCCGTATTGAATGCGATATTGCAGCCGATATTCCTGTTCAATTGACCGCTGCGCTCAATGATTCGCTTCGCGGTTTTGAAGCGCAGTTTAAAGCAGCGTGTTGCCGGGCAGCGCATGAGTCGTGTTCCGCGTGTGGCGAGAGCGTTGATTGTCCCTACCAATCTGTTTTTGCACAGCAGTTATCGTCAGACCCTGAAATTGTACGGCTCCATCAAAAACCATCATTACCATTCTCCTTGTATGTCAGACCGGCAGACAGCAGCAGCGTCACCAGTACGTTGGGCATGGTGGTTATTGGCAGCGCCATGAACCATCTAGAAGAATTTCATACGGCACTGCTGCGTGTGATTGAAAATGGCGTCCGATCGCTTCTGCCACCTGAAAAAGTTACCGTACGCATGTACAGTCTTGACTATTCGGGCGTTCGGCATGAGATCTTTCATGCGGCGCCACTGCCGGAAAGCGTCATACTGCTTTCCGCGCGGCATGTTCTGCAAAACACCATGCATTCGGAACAGGTACGCTTGACATTCCTGTCGCCGTTGCGTCTGGTAAGCAACGGGTCAATTGTGCATGGTTTTGATTTTGCCATGTTTTTCCGCTCACAATTACGACGATGTTCTTCATTGTGTGCATATTATGGCTCGGAAACGTTGGATCTTGACTTTGCACATCTCTCGCGGGCAGCACAAAATGTTGCTGTTTTAGAAGACGGAATGCTCTATACTCACCCGCCACGCTCCGCCGGTTCGAATAATAGGGCTGGTTTAACCGGGACCGTTGAATGTACCGGTCTTATTGAGCCGATGTATTCACTGTTGCTTCTCGGCAGTTATTTTAATGCAGGAAAGGGAGCGGCTTTGGGATCCGGCTATCATCATGTCGAGGTGCTTTGAAATGTTGCATAGGAAGGCGCAGAAGGGACTACAGGGTGTGATGCCGGTTCGCTTGATGTTACTGGTCTTTTTAATGTCCCTGGTTCTTTCCGGTTGCCAGTCATTTCGTCCTCACACAGAAATACCGTTTATCAATGGTGCGATTGCCGAATCGCTCTCAAGCAATGCTTCTGTTTCATTCGTTTCTTCCGGTAAGAGTGCTTCAGGAAACGGTTTTTTTATGTATCGCAAGCCGGATCAGATGCGGATGGTTGTCCTTTCTCCTTTTGGTTCCGTCCTTCAGGAAGTCTACGTATCCGGCGAGGCTGTTACGATTATTGATACCGGCAACGGCATAGCCTTTAGCGGAAGCTACCGTGATCTGCCTGAAAAAGGGGATCTCACTGCCTGGCGTTATGTTAATTGGTTGATTGACGTCGATCCGCCCGATGTTACTCGTGGCACCGCTGTTGTTGAAAGAGTCAACAAATTTGGGGAGCCGGAAAAAGCTCAGTTTGTTAACGGGATGTTGATTTCAAAATCAACTGCTGCTGCGGGTTTCGTGCACTATGACAGCTATACTGAGGTGCAGGGGGTGGTTTTCCCCCTTGAAATCAGGTATGAAACGGTTGCTAAAGAGAAATTTATCATTCGTTTGGATGATCCTGAACTGAATGGTTCCTTTGCTGATGGTGCTTTTATGCCGAATCTGAGTAAACTTCGCGTCTATCCGTTATCCGCTTTGCAGTGATTTTGAAACAATTCTGATACACGAGATTGCTCTGCAGACAAGTAGGCAACGCTGATTGCGGGAGAGCACACTTCCATTCTCCGGAAGGTGCGCTCTTGTTTGATTGACAAAAAGTACATGTGGAAACTAATATACTTCTCGCAAATACTTATTTTATCCTGAAAGGTTGTTATGAAGGTCATCATCCTGCTTGGCGATGGTATGTCGGACATCGCGTATAGTGAACTTGGCAACAAATCTCCCCTGCAATCTGCTGCAACACCCAATATGGATTTTATGGCGCAACATGGCCAGGTAGGCCTGGCCCATACGGTTCCCGATGGTTTGCCCCCCGGCAGCGACGTGGCGAATCTGTCCGTATTCGGCTACGATCCCCGTACCTGCTATACCGGGCGTTCGCCTCTGGAAGCGATCAGTATGGGTGTCATCCTTGGTCCTGACGATGTTGCCTTTCGGATGAATCTGGTTACGTTGAAACCTCATGGCAGCTCTATCTACATGCAGGACTTTTCTGCCGGGCATATTTCGACAGCTGAGGCCGGAGAGCTGGTTGAAACACTTCAGAAGGAGTTGGGAAACTCTGAAATCGAGTTTCATGCCGGGGTAGGATACCGGCATTTGATGGTATGGCGCGGCGGCAAGGATGGTATGCGCTCTACGCCACCGCACGATATTACCGGTAAGGCAATACGGGATTTTCTTCCCAGAGGCGATGGTGCCGATACGCTCAACAATATCATGAACCACGCCCAGATGGTCCTTCACACCCATCCGATCAATGTTAAACGGAAGGAACAGGGGCATTTGCCCGCCAACTCGGTCTGGCTCTGGGGGCATGGCAAGACTCCCCGGATTGAAGCGTACCAGGGGAAATTCGGGCTTTCCGGAGCGGTTATTTCGGCCGTTGACCTGATCAAGGGGATTGGTATCTGTGCGGGTCTGGATATTGTCAATGTTGAAGGCGCCACCGGTTACATCGACACCAATTACCTGGGCAAAGGGCAGGCGGCTCTGGCGGCTCTGGAGAAACATGATTTCGTGTATGTTCATGTGGAGGCGCCGGACGAGGCGTCACATGCCGGCAATATGGAGCATAAACTCAAGGCCATTGAGGATTTCGACCGCCAGGTGGTCGGTACTGTCCTTGAGGGAATAAAGAAGTATGATGACTATGCCATACTCTGCATGCCTGATCATCCGACACCGGTCAAGCTGATGACCCACACCTCGGACCCGGTTCCGTTTGTCATCTATCGGAGCGGAGCGGGGGAGGGCAATGGGGCTGCCTCGTATGACGAATTTCAGGCCAAGGCGACCGGTCTGGTGGTAGAAGGTCACATGCTCCTGCCGTCATTGCTTTCGTGACAAAGCGAGATACACAATAAAAAGGGGCCTCCGGCTGTCGGATGCCCCTTTTATTTATTTCCTTCCCTTGCGTTCTCTGCAAGTGAACCGGCATAGTCCGGAGAGCTTGACTCCTGCGGAAAATATTACCATAATGCCGACATGTTTCCTGCCTCTCTTTCCCCTAAAGTTGTTTCAGTTAACGCCCTGCGGGTACTTCTGATCTCCTCTCTTCTCTGGTATCTTGCGTGCCTCCTCAGTTCTCCCGGCAATGGCTCGGTACAGTGTGATATCTCGTTTCCTCAAGGCAGCGGCATTCGCAAGCTGGCCAATGAACTTAAGGCTGGCGGCGTTATCCGCAGCTCGTGGCATTTTGTCCTTATGACGCGGCTTCGGGGTGAGGCTCATCGACTGAAAGCAGGGGAATACCGCTTCAGTGACGATATGACTCCAGACGTGATCCTGCACAAGATTGTAACCGGTGACGTGGATTATCGTAAGTTCACTCTTCCTGAGGGGTATTCCGTGTATCAGGCTGCCGAGTTGCTTGAACAGAAGGGGTATTTCAAGAAGGAAGTCTTTCTGGAAAAATGCCGGGACAGGGCCCTGCTGGCACGCCTTGGCGTGAACGAAGCCAGTGTTGAGGGGTATCTGTATCCCGCAACCTACAATCTTTCACGCAGCGGGAGTGAGGAACAGTTGCTGGAACAGATGATCGGACAGTTTAACAAGTCGTATGCAGATATTAAAGGGGGGGCGGGGATTCGTCTTACATCTCGCCACGAAATCATCACCCTGGCTTCAATTATTGAAAAAGAGGCTGTGTCACCGGAAGAAAAACCCATTATCTCCTCGGTATTCCATAACCGCTTGCGGATCGGCATGCCTTTGCAGAGTGACCCGACGGCCGTGTACGGTGTACGGGCATTTTCAGGCAAGGTGAGCAAGGCCGATATCCTGCGCCCTTCACCGTACAACACCTATCTCAATAAAGGCCTGCCCCCCGGACCGATCGGCAATCCGGGCAAAGATGCTGTCAGTGCGGCGCTCAACCCTGCCAAAACCGATTTCCTGTATTTTGTCGCCCGTCAGGACGGCACCCACCAGTTTTCCCGCAATCTTGCAGAACATAATAGAGCCGTCGTGCGTTATCTGAGATAGTACGACCCTGGAACACCATCACATTTCTAGTTCTCCGGCATCCTCGACGACAATTTCCAGCTCAGCCAACGTCATCTCCTTTGTTGCCAGATACTGTGCTTCCAGTGAAGAGACGAGAGATAGTGAAGGATCGGGATAGAGTGCCTTGCCGACTTTTTTACATGCCTTGTCAGCAAGTCGTACAAGCACCAGCAATATGTCGTTTCCGTCAAAATCATCTTTGTGATGGTTGATTGAGATGGAACAGTATGCTTCCGGCAGGCTCCAGGACTTCATCAACTGGTAGCCAACCTCTTCATGCATGCGGATAAGAATCTCACTGATAAGCGTGTCTGAAAAGGGGGCTTTTGACTCTTTGTTGCGGTGAATGTCATCAAGCACTTTGAGTAATGCCAGTTGTCCGATATCGTGCAGCAGGCCGCCCATGAAACTTTCAGCTGCCAGGTTGACATAGCCGGTTTTTTTAGCCAGCCATTTTGCTCCCGTTGCGCACGCCAGTGAATGGCTCCAGAGTTTCTGCATGGAACTGTTAAGATATTCGTTTTCGGAATGGTACATCTCGAATTGGGAGGCCATCATAACCATATTGGCAACTTCCTGGGCTCCCAGCCTGACGATGGCATCCTTAATGGTCGAAATCGTTGAAAGCCCTGCGTAATAGGACGAGTTTGCCACCCTGAGCACCTGGCTGGCAAGAGATTGATCTTCGCTGATCATGTCTATGACTTCATCGATCTTGAACTCACGGCGTGCCAGCATCTGCTGCAGTTTGACCGCTACAGAGCTGAATACCGGCAGACCCTGCAGATCTTTCTGAAGATGCTCCTTTATCAACTCAACGAGAGGTCTTTCAGGCGTCATCATTTTGTTACTCCCAGTATTCTTCGCAATTCAATCAGTGGGCGTGGTTTACCCAGCCGCGGCAGGTCGCTGATGATCTCGCTCAGTGAAATTTCACCCCGTGCTCCCTTGACGAGGCCGTCTTCAAGCAGCGTAACCATACCTGAAGTTTCGATGCTGATCCTGCGTATCTCATACGAACTCTTGTTATTTAAAATGGCATTTTTCACAAGCTCGTTCATGACAAGTAATTCGAATACCCCGACGCGCCCCTTATAACCGCTGAACCGGCATGCCTTGCATCCGCGTCCGTGTTTGAACTCGGCACCGACAAGGTCGCTTGCCGAAACATTCAGCCTGCTTACATCAAGTGGAGTGGGGATGTATGGTTCGGCACATTCTGGGCATACTCTGCGCAACAGACGTTGTGCGACGACACATACGACTGTTGATGAAATCAAAAAGGCTTCGATTTCCATATTCATCAGACGGATCAAGCCGCCGATACTGTCCTCGGTATGAAACGTCGTTAATACCTTGTGGCCGGTCAAGGCCGCCTGGATCGCGGTTTCAGCCGAAAAATGGTCACGGATTTCGCCGAGCACAATGATATCCGGATCCTGTCTGACGATATGCCGCAGTGTCTCTTCAAAAGTGACGCCGATTTTTGCGCTAATCGAACATTGGGAAATGCCGTCAATGACGATCTCGACCGGATCTTCAGCGGTTATGATGCTGGTGTTTATGTTGTTCAGATAATTTACACAACTGTAAAGCGTTGACGTCTTCCCGGAGCCGGTCGGACCGGTGATTATCATGACGCCGCTCGGCACTTCGACGGCCTCGTATATGAAATGCTCAAGCATGCGGGGCGCCATGCCAATCTCTTTGATATCCAGCAGTGATGTTTTGTTGTTGAGTAGCCGCATGACGATTTTTTCGCCATAGATAGTGATGAAGAAGGAAACGCGAAGGTCCAGGTCTATGCCATGGGTGTGGCTTTTAAAGAGAATGCGGCCATCCTGATGCCGGCGCTTTTCGGCAATGTCGGACTGGGCCATGACCTTGATACGTGTCGATAACTGGGGGGCAATTTCCTTGGGGAAATCCTTGTGATGGTGCATGACCCCGTCGAGCCTGAAACGTACCCGTAGCCGGTCTTTCATCGGCTCGATGTGAATGTCGCTGGCGCCTTCCTGAATAGCATCATCCAGAAGGTTATTGATCATTCCTATAATGGAGTTTTCGTCGGTAAGAACCGTTTTGTTTGTCGATCTCTCCAGGGCGGTAATGGTTTCGCGTATGGACTCTTTTGAAGCGATAGCAAAGCGGACATTATCCCCCAGAAACTTTCGGGCAGAGTCGTGTGATTTTTGATCGAGGGGGTCTGACAGTGCCAGCAGGATAAACGACTCTTCGTGGCGTACGGGTACAATTCCAAATTCGCGGCAGATGTTGATGGGTATGAGTGACATCAGGGAGCGATCAATTGATAAAAAGGTCAGCTCTATCAATGGGTAGCCGAGCTGGTATGATAAAGCTTCCAGCAGTTTTCTCTCTTCTATGAATCCGCGATCAACCAGAATTTCTCCCAGACGCTGTTTGCCGTTTGATTCAGCCTGCATACCAAGCGCCTGTTTCAAATCCGATTCCCGGAGGTACCCCAATTCAACGAGAAAATCTCCTAACCGGATAGTTACCCGGTTATTACGCAAGGTTTCCTGAAGAACGTCACGCGTCACATAACCAAGCTCAAGCAATGAGTCAATCATGGTTTTTGAGGATGTAAGTTTGCTTCGAACCCGGACAGCATAGGCCAACTGTTTGTCGGAGATGATATTCTCTTTGAGGAGCAGAGTGGCAATTACGCCATATTCAGGATTGGTTGCGGTGACTTCATTGGATTCACTGTTCATGGCATGTCCAATTGATGTAGTTGGAGTTCATGAATCTATATACCGCAAATTTTGAAAAAGTAAAACGACTATCGGGAGTGGTTTTGTCTGTTGGTGGGATGCAATGTAGATGGAATGATATCGATAATGGTAATCTCGGGTGGAGCAAACAAGCGCATGGGGGGACCCCAGGTTCCGGTTCCTCGCGAAACATACATGTGTGATCCCGTCTGTGTCGTCGTCATGCCGCAGGGAATAGAGTGCTTGAACCTCACGAGATAATTAAACGGGAAGATCTGTCCACCATGCACGTGACCGGAGAGCTGAATATCGAATTTACCGTCACTTTCCGGAACAAGATCCGGTCGGTGTTTCAGGAACACATTGAATGAACGGGAATCGATCCGGTTGAGAAGAGCTGTTTCTGTATTCGGGGAATCAAGCAATTTCGGGTTTACAGCTTTATCATCAATGCCGGAAATAGTGATACCGTTTGGAAGGGTACAGTATTGATTTCTGAGAATGGTAAAGCCGGAGGCTTGGCTGAATGCTATTGCTTGCGCCAGACCGGCGTACACTTCGTGATTTCCTATTACGGCAAATTTGCCTGAAGGTGCGGGAACTGCTGCAAGTAATGCTGCTCGAGGATCGAGTTCTGAAATTGCATCATTACGATTCAGTTTTCCGTCAACAAGATCACCGGTTGAAACCAGAATGTCAGGCCTGGCTGCATTTATTTTGTCCACAATACGTTGCAGCCGCTTCTGCTGCAGCAACAGGCCTATATGGATATCTGATACTTGGACAATTCTGACCCTGACGGTGGAAGAAGGGAGTTTTGATGAGGTGACAACAACGTGTTCGCTGCGGATCTGAGACGCTTCATAGCAGGCATAACAGCTTTCGCCGAGAGCAACAATAAGTACGATTTTACCGATAGTGCGGGATGAGATGTATTCCGGAACTCGAATTGAGAATATAAGCAGCAGATAGCGGATACAGAGTCTGGCCAGGTCGGAAATCAACAGCGTTGAGGTAAAGATGAATATAAAGCCCATCCAGAGGTAGCCCGGCCAAGCGACAAGACGCGCCGTTACCTCACTGCCGAATTGCTCTGCCAACCGGACGAGAAGCGGGACGACCGTCATGACACTCATCCAGATGATGAGGAGTTGCACCGTACATGGACCCGGTTGAACTATGCGGCGGAGCCTGATAAAGGCAAATATATGCAAGCCGCCGTAAATTGCCAAAAACGATATCAGGAACAGAATCACGTAACATACTCCTTGACTCCGCCAAATGTCAGACGATGAATTGGCGTGGGGCCGAGCCTCCTGATGGCGTCCATGTGGGTCGCGCTGCCATACCCCTTATGTCCGGCAAATCCATACCCCGGATACTGTGCATCCATATCAATCATGAGCCTGTCACGGGTTACCTTGGCGATAATTGAGGCAGCAGCAATGGAAAGACTTAAGGAGTCGCCTTTCTTTATCGTTTTCTGGGGGATGGCACTGTCAATAGTGCTGATACCGTCAATCAGCAGGTAGTCCGGTTGCGGAGAAAGATTATGGACCGCGGCCAGCATGGCACGGCGGGTAGCCTGAAGAATGTTGATCCGGTCAATTTCCTCAGGAGAAATGACGCCGACTCCAACAGACAAAGCCTGCTGCATGATGATATCAAAAAGCTTTTCACGTTTGTCGGGAGTGAGCTTTTTGGAATCATCCACACCGGTGATGGAAAGTCCGGCAGGCAGAATCACTGCCGCAGCAATGACAGGTCCGGCAAGTGGACCTCTACCAGCCTCGTCGATCCCGGCCACTTGCTCAAAACCTTTAATCGTTGCTGCTTTTTCGAACTTGAGAATGTCGAATTGATCTGTCGAAAACAGTTCGCCTTGATGCATCATAATCAGTCCTTACCATGGTAAACAGGGTGTGTAAAGAAAGTCATGTTGTGAAACAAAAAAGCCCCGCAGGAGCGGGGCCTTTTGAGCTATTTTGCAACAGGAACGTATTTTTTCTCGCGAATCCTTGCTGCTTTACCGCGTAGTTTACGCAGGTAGTAGAGTTTGGCACGACGGACATGTCCGCGAACCATAACTTCAATGTTCTCGATGTTGGGTGAGTGCAGCGGGAATGTTCTCTCAACTCCAATGTTGTTGGAAATTTTACGAACAGTAAATGTCTCGCGTACGCCGCCGTTCTGACGGGCAATGCAAACACCCTGATAAGCCTGAATACGCTGTTTGTCACCCTCAACAATTTTAACATGCACTTTAAGGGTATCCCCGACCTTGAAAGGGATAATATTCTTCTTCATTTGGTCAAATTCCAGAAAATCGATGGTGTTCATAGGTTGCCTTCCTCCTGTATGATGCTCGGTGTGTGATTTTGTGTGTCTTCGCGTTGAGTTCCCATAAGCCGGTCTAACATTATCGCAGCTGCGGAACGAACCGAGAGATGGTTGTATGGACCGTTTCCTGCGATTGGTTCAAGTATTATATCTGCGGCTGCAAAACATTCATCAGTTAATCCCCAGCCCGTCCCTAGCAGAAGCAAATAGGGTTGGTCGGATTCCTGAAGCATGGTCCTGAACCTTGCCAGTGCTATCGAACCGGAACGTTGAGCTGCACCGGTGACCGCAATCCTGACTTTTTTGCCGAATCTGCTTTGTAAGTCCGCAACCGCTGTTGCAATCGACGGAGTAACTGTGACGATGTCCAGCGCCTGCCTGCGATCCGGGTTGTAATCAGCTCCCCATCCCTGCTGCCAGTGGCCGCTTATCCGTTCCGCCAGTTTTCGCTGTTCTTCGGATGGAGTCACAATATAAAAGCGATCAAGCCCGAATGTTTTCGATGAACGGGCAATATCGTGCTGATCAAGGTTTGTCAAAGCTGAGGTAACAACCTCATGATGCTTGTTGTAAACCGGATAATGAACAAGAGCTATGGCCAGATTGTTACATGCCATGAACGTCCTCCTGCTCTATCTCGGTCAGCAATTTGCGGTCTTCCCTGGTCAGCTTGGCTTTTGTCAGTAAATCCGGGCGCAATGTTCTGGTCTTGCGCAACGACTCTTTACGGCGCCATTTTCTGATCTGCTCATGATGCCCCGAAAGAAGGGGAGGCGGAACAGAAATACCGTTGAATTCCGGTGGACGAGTATAATGTGGATACTCGAGCAGGCCATCTCCGAACGAATCGGTCTCTGCCGACTCACTGCTGCCAAGTGCTCCCGGAATCAGCCGGGTAACTGCATCAACAATAGCCATCGCCGCAATTTCACCGCCTGAGAGAACAAAATCGCCAAGTGAAATGTCATCTTCGGCATAGATGGTTCGGATTCTCTCGTCAATACCCTCGTAGCGTCCGCATACGATGATCAGACCAGAACGTTCCGATAACTCGCGAGCAATAGCATGGGTGAGCGGGCGGCCATGGGGCGATGTCAGCACAACGGTTGAAGCCGGATGTAACGCCTTAACCGACTCGATACACGCAGCAAGTGGTTCTGCTTTCATGACCATGCCGGCGCCGCCTCCGTAGGGGGCGTCATCCGCTGTCTGGTGCCGATCAGTTGCCCAGTCCCGAATATTGTGCAGCGAAATGTCAATGAGCTGTTTGTCTTGGGCCCGCCTGATAATGCTTTCATCAAAAGGGCCGGAAAACATCCCGGGGAAAAGAGTCAGGATGTCAAATTTCATAGATCCAGCAGACCCTCAAGCGGGGTAATGATCATTTTGTTCCCGGGTATGTCAACATGAGCAATAACACTGGCAATAGCCGGGATCAGGTACTCTTTCGCAGTACCGCGCACGACATAAATATCACTGCTGCCGGTTTCGAAAATGTCGTCAATGGGACCCAGTTCGATACCATCATCGGTGTAAACGACGAGACCGATCAAATCACACCAGTAATATTCATCATCGCCGGGAATCGGCAATTGACTCCGTTTTAGACAAAGTTCAGAGCCGGATAACGTCAAAACCTGATTTATATCGGAAAAATTATTCAGACCAACAATAAAGCCGCCGGCGTGGGCTGACACACTCTTTACATCGTACTCGCTGAGTGTCCCGTCTTTCCCTTTGAGGTAAACCGAGGTATTAGATTGTAAACTCTGGATATTACCGGAATAGGAAAAGACTTTTAAAAGCCCCCTTATCCCGTGAGTACCTATAATTTTTCCTACTGGAACCAATTCTTCCTGATCAATCATTTATTCCACAATTTTGAGGATTGCCTTTTTGTTGTCTTTTGTAGAAACAGCATTAAGGATTGTGCGAATCGCTTTGGCGGTTCGACCTTCCTTGCCGATAATTCGTCCCATGTCATCTTTGGCGACGGTCAAGCTTATGACAAGGGTACCCTCTTCTGTCTCCTCGGTTGCATTTACGTGAGACGGGTCATCAACCAGTGCTTTTGCAATGCTTTCAACAAGAGTCTTCATGAAGGTATCCTCGCTGCTCATAGAGAGTGACCGGCGGACCGGAAAAACTGGATACGTTAAGCGGTCGCTACGGGAGCCTTTTCAAGGAGTCCGGCGTTTTTCAGAAGCTGACGAACCGTATCAGTAGGCTGTGCGCCTTTGCTGAGCCAATCTGCTGCTCTTTCCGTCTTCAGCTTAACAACAGCAGGGTTCTTGGTAGGGTCATATGTGCCGACATTTTCAATGAAGCTGCCATCTCTGCGGCTGCGCTCGTCAGCAACAACAATCTGGTAGAAAGGTCTTTTTTTAGCGCCTGCACGGGCAAGCCTGATTTTTGTAGCCATGGGTGTTTCCTCCTGATTTTGTACTTCCTAGGTTGTATTTGTGTACGGTTACCGGAACGGCATCATTCCCTTGCCGAGTCCGCCCATTCCTTTAAGGAGACCTTTCGGGCCAAGTTTCTGCATCATCTTCATCATTTTTTGTGCTTCAGTAAAGCGCTTGAGTAACAGATTAACTTCCTGAACCGTTGTGCCGCTTCCCTTTGATATGCGCAGGCGGCGACTTCCGTTTATGATGCCATGATTGGCGCGCTCGCCCGGAGTCATTGAGCGTATAATCGCTTCAATCCGTTTGATCTCATTTTCGCTTGGCTGGGCACCCTTCATCTGTTTCATCATCTTGCCCATGCCCGGAATCATCCCCATGATGGATTCCATCGATCCGAGCTTTTTAATCTGCTGCATCTGAGCCAGAAAATCTTCCAGATCGAACTGGTTCTTCTTCAGCTTTTGCTGAAGCAGGATCGTGTCTTTCTCATCAAAAAGCGATTGCGCCTTTTCAACAAGGGTAAGCACATCACCCATGCCGAGAATACGTGAAACAAGTCGATCCGCGTGGAAAACTTCCAGCGCGTCAAGCTTTTCGCCAAGACCGACAAATTTTATCGGTTTACCTGTAACTGCTTTGATTGAAAGAGCTGCTCCGCCTTTTGCATCACCATCCAGTTTGGACAGGACAACACCACTAATCTCAAGCCGGTCATTAAACCCGCTGGCAATGGTAACCGCTTCCTGGCCGGTCATTGCGTCAGCAACAAACAAAATTTCACGCGGTTGGACAGCGTCTCTGATCTCGCCCAGTTCGTTCATCAGAAAATCATCTATCTGATGACGTCCGGCTGTATCGAGAATGACGGTGTCATAACCGTTTAATTCAGCATACTTCATTGCATTGACGCAGATATCAAGCGGCTTCTGGTCTGCGCTTGAAGCAAAAACTTCAAGGTCAAGCTGGCGGCCAACTGTTTTCAGCTGTTCAATTGCAGCAGGGCGGTATACGTCGGCAGAGACCAATAACGGCCGGCGTTTCTGCTTTTTCAACAGGTTGCCGAGTTTACCGCATGTGGTTGTTTTACCGGCCCCTTGAAGGCCAACCATCATGATAGCAACCGGTGGTTTTGCAGCAAGGTCAAGCGAGTTGTCTTCGCCGCCACCCATAATGGCAACCAGTTCGTCATGGACGATTCTGATTACCTGCTGACCGGGAGACAGGCTGGTCAGAACTTCCGTGCCGACTGCCTTGCTCCGGACGTTTTCTACAAAATCCTTAACAACCTTAAAGTTAACATCAGCCTCAAGGAGAGCCAGGCGAACTTCGCGCAACGCTTCCTTAATGTTATCCTCAGTCATCACTCCCTGGCCGCGGAGCTTCTTGAAAACTGATTCTAATTTGTCGGACAGGCTGTCGAACATCGTAAGTTGTGTCGTCCCGAAAGCAGAGTTATTCCAAAAGGGGATCACTATAAAGGGTCATTATTCATACTGTCAAGAACTATTTGTTTTTAAAGCTCTATTGTGCGGGGAGGATGCTCTCGTTGCGAGGAGTGAGTGACCAATGACTGTAGTTGGAGCTGTTGTATGGATTTAAGGTTTCCAAATAGGCTCATAATTAGAATCACTTATTTTTCTATAAATTATTGCCGGTAATAAATTTTCGCTGGTGAGTTCCTGCAGAACAGTGTCAAGCAGGTCACCATTGAATCTAATTGCCAGGCCGCAGTCCGTTGAAAGCGCCCTGGGAGCAGGTATGAGAAGAATCGTGATGCCGTTTTTTTTGAGAATATTTTCAGCTTTCATAACCCGATGCGCTGAATTGAATACCGCAAGCAACTGACCATCATGAACCACTTTTTGTTCCTCCCGATGCAGTGAAATCTCTATTAAGATTGTAGTGTAAAGCTAATTGACAAAATCGGTACGGCTCCCTACTATGCACGGAAAGGAGCAGAACATGCAAGGCACAATCCTCATTATCGGACTAATTGTCCTCGCTATAACCTTTAGTGTCCCCTGTGGCTATGCTCGTCAATACTTCCCCAAATTTTCCATCATGTGGTGGATTTTGATTCACCTGCCCATACCGCTTATAGTGTGGTTGCGTATCAAAGCAGGACTCAACTGGCATTATATTCCCATAACACTGTTCAGTTCGGTCGCCGGCCAACTTCTCGGTGCTTTCATCTACCGCCGGAGAAAACAAGATGGCGAAACGCCCTAGAATGACTTTTCCCCGCCCGTTGTCCGGGGTTGTTCAAGAGAGCCTGACACGGCTTGGATTGGCAGAGCGTTTGCGTGAGGCTGAAATCTGGCGCGTCTGGTCAGACGTCGTCGGGGCGACGATTGCCGGTCGTGCCCAACCGTTACGAATTATCAATGGTACTCTGACTGTTGCGGTGTCCAGTGCGCCATGGATGCAGGAACTTCGCTTTATGACCGGCATGATGAAGGAAAAGCTTAACAGTCGTCTCGGTGCTGAAGTGGTGCAGGAGATCGTACTCAAGGCGGGCAGGGTTGATCTCCCTCCCGTTGAAGCTCCGGAACTCCCTGAACAAGCTCTTCCCCTCACATCCCAGCAGTTGACCATGATAGAAGAACAGTCCGCGCGTATTGAAGACCCGGAAACGCGACTGGCCTTCATCGAGTTGATGAAGACCAGTTTGCAGTACCCTCGTTAGCTGAAAACCTTATCCCCGTGTCAGCTGGCGGTATTTAATGCGGTGGGGAATATCCGCCGCAGATCCCAGCCGTTTTTTACGGTCATCTTCATATTCCGAATAATTCCCTTCAAACCAGACAACCTTTGAATCACCCTCAAATGCCAGAATGTGTGTGGCTATGCGATCCAGGAACCAGCGGTCGTGGCTGATTACTACGGCACAGCCGGCAAAGTTCTCCAGAGCTTCTTCAAGCGCCCTCATGGTGTTGACATCCAGATCGTTGGTCGGCTCATCCAGCAGGATTACGTTGGCGCCGCTTTTCAACATCCGTGCGAGATGCACCCTGTTGCGCTCTCCGCCGGAAAGGGTGCCAACTTTTTTCTGCTGATCGCTGCCGGAGAAGTTGAAACGGGAAACGTAAGCCCGGGAATTTACCAGTACCTTGCCCAGTTGGATAGCTTCCTGACCTTCGGAAATTTCCTCCCAGATACTCTTGTTCGGATCAAGCGCATCGCGGCTCTGGTCAACATAGGCTAATTGTACCGTGTCTCCGATACGGAAAGAACCTGAATCGGCCTGTTCCTGTCCCGTAATCATGCGGAAGAGGGTGGTCTTGCCGGCGCCGTTGGGGCCGATGATGCCGACAATGCCGCCGCGCGGCAGGCGGAAGGTCATTCCTTCGACCAGAAGACGGTCGCCATAGGCTTTGGCAACATTGTCGGCT
>Ga0209212_1002902_pt1 | contig 23530 bp, 13 predicted proteins | sample RifGroC2_FD_183996 | JGI IMG/M metagenome (GOLD analysis project Ga0209212, IMG submission 183996) | Groundwater microbial communities from Rifle, Colorado, USA - Groundwater C2 (SPAdes) (version 2) | ecosystem: Environmental > Aquatic > Deep subsurface > Groundwater | place: Rifle, Colorado... | reverse complement strand
CGGTATTTGGTAATCAGGTAGACATCCGTGCAGAACTTGTATCTTCAGGGATTCTTAAGGATGTAGGCGGGGGAAAATATGAGGTTTCACCAAACCCACTAATCTTGGGGCTGGGCCTTTTGCTGGCTGCCGAAATCGAGGAGAGTGGCAAGGAAGACATACTTGAAATCGAAGAAATAATTGCCGAACGGTTGGGTCCACACCACGATAGCGACCGCCTAGTGCAAATATGTGCAATGGCCTTATTTCATGCCCTTTTAACCGATCATTATCCCGATTCAGGAAGCATCGCTTTGTTTAGGAGGTGGATATCTGGACGCAATCTTGACGAGGCTGATTCAGAGCGGGTAATTGCGTACTTCCCGCTTAAACCTCGCGTCTATTTTCAGGTGATGGAAGATCTTTGGGGAACCTTTGGAAACTACCGGGAGGTCGAGGACCATCTGATGTATGCCATGTTACGGCCCCAAAATTACAGCTACGTCAAAGAAGAAATGGTTGCAACCTTTGATCGTTGGCTTGGCTTTGTCCATCCTCTTGGGTACCGAGGGTGGTATCACCATGATGAATCAGCAAAAGACGATTTGATTAAAAGAGTCGAGGAGCGTCTGGGTCAAAAGCCCACGATGGGTGTTGTAGAGCTTTTCGGGCATAAGATTGAAATAGTCACTGAGCAGAGATTGCTTCGACTTGCCAATGTCGCAGAATCAGTAATGTCCCACTTTGACAGACGCCCCTTCGTGGATGCATTAACCAGTGGCGCCATCGCCACTGCAATAATGGGTGGTTCAACTTCTGATTTCCGCTGGTTAATCAGAACTGCATCATGCGACACCCACGAATCGCTTCTCATAATAGCAAAAGAACTGATGGCTACAAACCACGATCTTGCTTTTCGTTCGGCGGATTACCTACTTTTCTGGATTTGCAATTATGACTCTCTCACGTTGCGTGAGAGCATACCCGAAGCACTCTCCTCTCGAACGTGGAAAAAGAGGCTTTCGGAAGAGGATGGAAGTAATTCCGGTCTCTACCTCTGGGACGAAAAAAACTACATTGATTGTTTGGAAAGGACGCAACTACCTTCTGTTACCATTGCTGAGAATCTTCGCGCAGTAGCAATAAACCCTTCCTGTACTTTGCCAAAAGAACTTTTATTCAAAATAGATAAAGCTGTTGATGAAATTGATTATCACGCCCCCTCACACCGTATGCAAACGCGAGAGGATATCGCCTTAGAACATATGGAGCCTGCGTTATGCGCCTACATTCCTGTGCATTATGGGGAGCTGTATAGGAATATGACCATCCAATTAGATGGCATAGACCTGTTATCTTGTAGATTACTGGCAAGCAAACTGTATCCACATCTGGCAGTATTTACTGAAACTGAGAAAACGTTGATTCTTAAGGCTTGGCGAACGTCATTAGCCGCTGAAGGTGGTGAGGCTGCAAACACCGAATGCATGCTGTTTCCTATGGCGATTTTTGACAGGCCCCACGACGAGCAGCTTGCATTGGTGAGAGAGCGGGGGAACAGAATAGAGTACTTCTTAAACAAACAACCGCAGTATCGTAAAGCTGAAGCACCCAGCGCGGCAACGATGGTCGAGGTTTTAAACGCTTACGACGGTTCTTCGCCAGAGCACTACTACAATTTACTGGAGTATATGTCCAAGTCACTTGAGCGGTTGGATGCGCCGTTGAGGAACATATTATTGAGGTTGTTTCAATCGGACAACTCCATCATTCGATATTTGTGCCTTGAAATCATATGCCGGTACAATGACCAGATCGCTGCACGGGTGGTTATTGACAGTGGCTGGTGTACTGACAATCAGAACTGTGACTATGAGAATAGATGGGGTAGTTTACTACTGTCTGAGTATGGAAATGGAATTCCATTCCCGGAATTAGCAGAGAAAATTTTGCCAGAGTGGCTGGGATATGCAGTTAAAAAAAGAGGGAATATTCTCGACGAGGTAAAAGACTACGCTGTCCGGCTCCACATGATATGGACGCGGATAGCGAAGCACACTATCACTGATGATGAAGTTTTGCGTCACGTCAAAATCGCGATCCAGCAAGACCAGGAGGATGTCGAAGAGATAACCTCCGTCGAGTTCACTAATTCTGGCATGAAATGGAGGAAGTTCACATGGGGCGGGACATCAGGAGCGGTGTCCAACAAGCTCTTTAATCCAGACACTGCAGAGGCTGAACTGAATAACGTCTTCAATCAGGTAATGGCACTATACGCTGTTGAGAAGAAGCGCGGGAACCACTGGATCGACATCTCTTTCTCCAATGGAAATCTCGACGCGGTAGTAGCGTCAGGTGTACCATTTTGGCGGGAGTGGATTTCTCCTTTCGTGAATGAGACTACTGAAGGCAGGCGTCTTCTTACTTTATGTCAGGGACTTTATGAGAGCCTCTGCGCGACTCTGCTAAACCTAGAGCCGGAACTTGGAGCAAAGTTACTGAGATTTGTTGTGAAACATAGAACCTCCCGTATTGTAGATTCCGCCACCGATATCCCACACATCCTTTTTTCATTATACGAAGCTGAAGAAACGGGTTATGTGAGGGCATTGTGGGATGAATATCTCCAGGAATGCGACTCCGATAAGACCTTGTCTGAAATTGCACACCTCGCACAAAGTTGTGGAAAAGGAGATTGGTTGGATGGTTGCATACAGGCTTGGTTGAGTTCCGATCTCAATTACGACAAAGGGCGTGGCCTTAGGTTGCTTGGTTTTTCAGCAGAAGAGAAGCACGGAATCCAACTGCAAACCTGGGTTGGTTGCAATGGACGGTCTTGGGTTATGGATGTCGCCAAAGAAGCTTTGGAATGCAGTCAGCGTAATTCGTGGGCGAGAACTTGGCTTGGCCGGTTTATCACAGAGGAAGATCGTGTCAAATCGTGGGCAGCCTTCAGACTGTTCCTACGTTGCGTCGACAAACGTTTCTGGATCTGGGGGAGGGACTTTATCAAGCTTGGTGAACTGGTCACCTGGAAGCAGGATGCCTACAGGGGTAATTTAGGAACAATCCTGGATGCAGTCAAAGAAAACGAGAAAAAATTGAAGGACACTTTTATCTCCCATGATGTTAAAGAGAATCAGGTCTGGCCTTGGATGAAAAGGTATTTATAGTTGTTTCGGAAAGTTCTGTATTCTAGTTAAGCGTGAAGAAGAAGAAGCGACGGCGCTGGCCTGGGACTTATCTATAATGTCCCATAAGATATATTATGTAAAGTTGGATGCCTGGTTCCCGAGGTCTTTGCGGGAAACTGAATCAATGAGGGTGTTGCATTGGGCTTTGGCTTGAGGAGTGCTGTGAGAGGAAAACTTACGGGGCTGCATCGACGACTATTTCTTCCTACGTGACTTTCGCCCCCGCTGGGGATGGTGACTGGCAGATGGGATTGCATCGTCCTATGAGATTACCAGACGGCCCGTCTATTTCTACCTGGCGCGGCTCCGCCAAAAACCGACCCATACCTACCCCTGCACCGGACGCTAAAGTCCCTTTAAACGGCAAATTTGGAAGCCGCTTTTTTAGGCACTTTACCAGCGCCGGCTCTCCAGCGCTTTTACCAGCTCGACGACCTTGTCGGCCACCAGCGATTCGATGAGACGGCCTTTCTCGGCGCTCGCCTTGGTCGGATCGCCCCAGACTCCACCGGGCCAGAAGCTCCGCTTGTCCCGGACCAGGATTCCGGTGGGAAAAGTCGGATACTCCGGCTCGCTCAGTCCTTTGACCAGGTGCGGATGCGAGTGCATGATGCGCGAGGTCTCAATCTCGCCGGCATGGGCGTCGCCACGGGTCTCGACCAGGTGCGCGCCGGCTTCCTTGGCCAGCTCGTACTCGGTGACGACCGCCATGTTGATGTCGGGTATCTCGGCGATCAGTTCCTCGCCGGCGTCCTGCAGCGCCATCCGGTGCGAGCCGCCGGCATGTCCGGTGAGCGCTATGAAATTTTGCAGGCCATGGCTGTGCAGCGACCTGACGATGTCCTTCAGAAGCGCCTTCAGCGTGCCGGTGCCGATCGATATGGTCCCGGGATGGCGCGACGTGGACCGGCAAGAGCCGTAATGAACCGGCGGCGCTACGAAGAGCGCAATCCTCTCGGCCGCACGCTTGCCTACCTCGTACGCTTCTATGGTGTCGGTGGACAATGGCAGATGGCTGCCATGCTCCTCCACGGAACCAAAAGGAATGTATACGGTGCGACAGGTCGCCAATCCGGCGGAAAACTCCTCCATGGTCATGTCTTCGATCAGCACGGCTCCCTCCGCATTTTAAAATATTGAAATATAAAGGAAAATACGCCGACGAGCCGACCGGTGCATGGTCGCGGCGGCTACTCCCCTCCCCTGCTGCAATATTGGGGGGGAGGGGATGGGCGGGCCACATTCTGCGACAGATGCTCTGGATGATCAAGGAGAAACTTGAATGGGAGGGAGAGGGAGGGGGAAATCAGGCACTGCCAGTCAACGTCTTCCCCCCTCCCCACCTCCCCCCTCTGGGGGGAGGAGAGTTGGCAAGAGGCTGGAAGAGTGCGACTTGCGGGGGATTGGTATAGTAACTGGGTTCCTTTTTGTGCCTTTTGCGCCTTTTTGTGGCAAGGTTGGGTCGGGTTATGCGGCGTCCAGCATCTCCCGGATTTTTCTGGCCAGCTCCAACGGCTTGGCGGGCTTGGCGATGATGTCGATCCCTTCCACCCGGATCCCCTTGTCCTGGATCAGGTCGGCGGTGTAGCCGCTCAGAAAGAGCACTTTCAGGCGGGGAACCCGCTGCCTGAGCTTCTCGCACACTTCCTTGCCGTTCATCTTGGGCATGATCACGTCCAGCAGGGCCAGATCGATCTCCTGCCATTTCGACTCGAAGGCGGCAACGGCCTCGACGCCGTCTTCGGCGAGAATCACGCTGTAGCCGTAGCGCTTCAGTACCGATTCCACCAGCCTGCGCACCGCGGGATCGTCCTCGACCACCAGGATGGTCTCCTTGCCCCCCTGGGGCGCCAGTGTCGGAGTCTTCTCGACCACCTCTCCCCGTCCTGTGGCCAGCGGCAGATAGATGCTGAAGGTGGTTCCCAGGCCGCGCTGGCTGTGGATCGTGATGTAGCCGCCGTGCTGCTTGACGATGCCGTACACGATGGACAGGCCGAGCCCGGTCCCCCTACCCGGCTCCTTGGTGGTGAAGAAGGGCTCGAAGATCTTGTCCCTAATCTCGGGGTCCATGCCGGCACCGGTGTCGGTAACGGTGATCAGCGCGTAGCGACCGGGGGTGCCGTAGCCGTACTGCTGGTAAAACTCCTTGCCCAGCTGCACCGTCTCGCTGCTGATGCTAAGCTCGCCGCCGCCGGGCATGGCGTCCCGGGCGTTGGTGGCCAGGTTCATCAGCACCTGCTCGATCTGGCCGCCGTCGGCCAACACCGGCAGCGGATCCTGGCAGAACGAGGTCTTCAGGGTGATGTCCTCTCCGATGATCCGGACCAGGAAGGTGGTGTGCTTGCGCGCCAGTTCGTTCAGGTCCAGTTGCGCCAAAAGCATGACCTGCTTTCGGCTGAAGGCGAGCAGGCTCTTGGTGAGATGGGCGGCCCGGTCGGCCGCGTCCAGGATCTGATCCATGTGGGTGCGCTTGGGGTCGTCCGGCTGCAGCGAGAACTGCATCATCTGACCGAATCCCATGATCACGGTGAGTATGTTGTTGAAATCGTGGGCCACGCCCCCTGCCAGCTGGCCGATCGCCTCCATCTTCTGGGCCTGGCGCAGCTGCTCCTCGAGCCTTTTCCTTTCGGTCATCGATTCCATGAAGGCCATGTAGTGGCTGGTCGTCCCGGCGCTGTTTCTGATGGGCGATATGGTGGCGTGCACCCAGTAGGTCTGGTCGTCCTTGCGCCTGTTGTAGATCTCCCCGCTCCAGACCCGCCCGGCCGAGATGGTGCTCCAGAGGTTCTGGTACACCTCGTTCGGGGTCCTGCCTCCCTTCAAAAGGCGCGGGTTCTGGCCCACCATCTCCTCGGCCTGGTAGCCGCTCAGCTCGGTGAACTTGGGATTGACGAACTCGATGTTCCCCGAGCAGTCGGTGATGGCGATGGCGACCGGGCTCTGCATCACGGCCTGGGACAGTTTCAAAAGCTGCTCCTCGGCCTGGTTGCGCTCCGTGGTGTCCCGGTAGATCACCACGGCGCCCACCAGTTCGCCGTTTTCCACCAGCGGAGTGCTGATGTACTCCACCGGAAAGCTGGTGCCGTCCTTGCGCCAGAACACCTCGTCCTTCCCCTGGTGCGACTGGCCGTCGTGGAAGGAGGCGTAGACGGTGCACTGCTCGCAGGCATGGGCGCTACCGTCTGCCCTGGTGCAGTGCATCAGGGTGTGTTGATGCTGGCCCAGCAGTTCCTCCTGCTCCCAGCCGACCATCTGGGCCGCGGCTGGGTTGACGAAGGTCACCCTCCCCTCGCGGTCCAAGCCGTAGATCCCCTCCCCTGCGGCGTCCAGAATGAGCTGGAGCTGGCGCCTGACCTTTTCATGGGCGTACTCCGCCAGCTTGCGCTCGGTGATGTCGAGCATCACGCCGACAATGCCGCCATTGCCGCCATTGCCGCCGTCGGCGCCGGGAAAGGAGGTCTTGAAAAATACCACCTCGTGCCTGGCGCCGCCGGCATCAACCACCGCCGTCTCGTAAACTTGGAAGCCGCCGCTGAGAGCGAGGTCCCGGTCGGCCTGGTGATAGATCTCGGCCTCCCGGGACGGTGCTATGTCGAACACGCATTTGCCGATCATGTCGGCCCGATCGAACCCGGTGAACTCCTCGAAGGACTTGTTGCACCCCAGGTACTTCCCATCGGCGTCCTTGTAGAAGATGGGGACCGGGGTGGAGTCGATCAGGATCTGGGAAAAATCCAGTTGTTTCTTGATTTCCCGCTTCTGGTCCTCCAATTCGCTCAAAAGCTGGTTGAAGGCCTCGCCCAGCTCGCCGATCTCATCGTTGGTCTCGACGGTCACCCTGGTCTGCTGCGACTCGCGGCTGGTCAGCGCCCTGATCTGGCGGGTGAAGGAAAGAAGCGGCGCGGTGAGGCGCTCCATGCAGAACCAGACAACCAGGAAAGAGGCCGCGAACACCACCAGGGCCGCCATGAGCAGGTAACGCTGAACCCGGTGGGCCGGGGCGTAGGCCTCTGATTGGGGCAGGTTGCAGGCCAGGATCCACCCGGTCGTCTTCAGCCGCTTGAAGGAGCTGATGGCTGCGAGCTTGCGCGAGGTGACGGTCTCGCCGGCACCCTCGAACCCCGCTATGGCCTTGTCGTAGAGCAGGTTCACCCCCGGCGCCACATCGCGCGTCATGACGCGTTCCCGATCCCTGTGCATGACCATGAGCCGTGACTCGGTGTAGAGGTAGAAATAGCCGCGCTCCCCCACCTTGGTCGAGGCGAGCTTGCCGATGAAGTTGTTCTTGGTGAGGTCGAAGCTTCCCGCCAGCACGGCGGCGATCGTCCCCTTCTGGTCGAAGATCGGGGCGGTGAACATGATGATCGGGTGATGATGCGACTGCGCGGATATGAAGGGCTCGGAGATCTGCGGTTTCCCGGTGGCCAGGGTCCTTTTCATGTAGTCTCGGTGGGCGAAGTTCTTGCCCACAAGCTGCGGGTCGACGGGATTGCCGGAGATGAAATCGCCCTGCGCCGAGAACAGAAAAAGCCCGTTGTCGAAGATGGCCACGGTGTCAGGCCGGTCGGCCAGGAATGTCCCGATCAGGACCGGGTCGACGACCGAGATCTTGCCGAGTTTGTCGGCGGCCGCGATCAACTCGTTCTGGGACACCTGCAGTTGGTTGTCGATCTGCTCTGCGATCGCCGACACCATGGTGAACTGCTGGTTGGAGACCACCCCCTTGATCTGGCTGACGAAGTAGAGCTGCGCAGAAAAGGCGAGAATGGAGAGCAAGGCGGCCGTCAGCATGGATACAGCAGCGGTCATCTTCGTTTTGAGACTCAATCCGGGCAACTACAGCCTCCGATAATGCGACCCCTTACCGGCACAGGGGGGATTTTGAATGCTTGTTTCCCGGCTGCCAAGAAGAGGCCAGGAAAAGTGTATACTAAAACATCGGTTTGTGACATCTAGACAAGATACAGATTATCAATGCAACATGTCTATACAAAAATGTCTACTGGCTTGAGGTGGAAATAATTAATAAGCAATGGCTCAGAATTGGTTGTTCCAGTACGGTCATTGATCAGGTAAGGGAATTACCTGTTCTGCTCGTGTCTTTACCTATCGGAGCAGACGGAGAAAAGTTTAGCCTTTATTGTTGTTAATGTGATACATTGAAAAGATAGATTCACCCTGGAATTGTGACAATAAACGACCTAAAAAGCCGGGTCAGCATCGATACATTTTGAGTGATCCGGCAGACGGAGTGACGCGAACAAATGCTGGAAATAGGAAGATACAATCGGCTCGAGGTCAAGAAGCTCAGCGCCATAGGCGCCTTTCTGGTCTCGGAACTGGGCGACATACTTTTGCCTACCAAATACGTCCCGGAGGGGCTGCACCCGGGCGAGCACCTGAAGGTGTTCGTGTACCTGGATTCGGAGGACCGGCTGGTGGCAACTACGCTGACCCCGAAGGCCCAGGTGGGAGACTTCGCCCTGATGCAGGTCAAGGATACCGGCAGCGTCGGCGCCTTCCTGGACTGGGGGCTGGAAAAGGACCTGCTGGTTCCTTTCAGCGAGCAGCCCCACCCCATGCAAAAGGGGGAGAAGCACCTGGTGCGGGTCTATCTGGACCGTTCCGAGAGGATCGCGGCGTCGGCCAAGATCGGCAAATTCCTGGAGCGCGACAACATCGCCTTGAAGCCGGGAGAAGAGGTGCAACTGACATTCTACGAGTTCAGTGAGCTGGGCGCCAAGGTGGTAGTGAACGGTCGTTACGCCGGCCTGGTCTTCAAGAACGACCTGTTCGGCAAGCACGAGACCGGTTCGACGGTAAAGGGATTCGTCAAGAAGGTCCGCGAGGACGGCAAGGTGGACGTGACCCTGCGGCGCGGCGGGATGCAGGACATCGCGGGGAGCAAGGAGAGCTTTTTGAGGGTGCTGGGCGAACGGGGGGGCTTTCTTCCTGTCGGTGACAAGACCCCGCCCGAGGTGATCTCGGAGATGTTCAGGATGAGCAAAAAGAGCTTCAAGACCGTGATCGGCAACCTGTATCGCCAGGGGGTTATCGACATCACCAAGGAAGGGGTGAGGCTGCGCTAAAGCTCAGACCTCTCCCGTAACCCGGCCTGAAAACCAAGACCTGAGAGGCTTGAACCGGAAAGTCCGCAAAGATAAACCCTTAATCTGAAAAACAAGTCTTTTGCTGGCCAGACACAAGAAAAGGGGACAGGCTACTTTTCCACTTTAATGGGGAAAATAAAGTAGTCTGTCCCCATTTTTTCATGGGAACAAGTAAAATAATCAAGACCCTGAGAGGCTTTGAACCGCAGACGCAAAGTACGCAAAGAAAAACCCTTAATACTGTAAAACTAAGACCTGAGAGGCTTGAACGGAAAGTCCGCAAAGATAAACCCTTAATCTGAAAAACAAGTCTTTTGCTGGCCAGACACAAGAAAAGGGACAGGCTACTTTTCCACCTTAATCAGGAAAATAAAGTAGCCTGTCCCCTTTTTATTCCAAGACCTGAGAGGCTTGAACGCAAAGATATAAAGTGTGCAATGAGAGGCGCTTAATGCTGTAAAGCTTGATACATCAAGTCTTGTTTACTGGCCAAGCGGTTCGGCCCCTTTGCCTTTCTTAGCGCTCTTTGCGGCTTTGCGGTTCACGGTTTTAGCTGCTAGCTGTGGCCCACGTGGCGCAGGTGGGCGTCCTGCTCGTTTTTGTGATAGACGTCAAAAAAGATGACGCTGTTGTCGCTTACTTCCTGGCAGTGGCCGCAATGCTCCCTCAGTTTCCTGGCCTTCCTGCACTCCTTGCACCAGTTGTAGATGAGCCGATACTCGGCGCGTCCCACATACTTCTTGAGCCGGCCGTGATAGATCCCGTGCATGGTGCCGTCGGAATATTCCGGAGCGACCAAAAGCCTCTCGATCACCTGCAGGATGCGGCTGTGCCCCTCGGGGTCGCGCTGGCTGATCTTCTCCAGCTTGGCTGTAAATTCTTCCGTCGGTTGATATTGATACGTTTCCATGAGCACCCTGTCTGCTTGCGACTCAATCTTCCCGCCGTTTCCGACTAGAATCTGAGTTCAGTTATCTTCCTGGTGACCAAGCACCCACTTTTGTGACTTATAAAGCCGCAGGCCCTGTTTGTAAAGAAAATGCTGGTATAATGTACAGCGTGTTCCGACGCAGTCAATCGTTTTTTAAGCTTATGCTATGACTGGCCAGGCTGTGCGAGTGTGCCGCTCACGCAGTTTCAGGTCGCTTAAATCCCATCAACAGGAGGAAAATCCATGTTCCGCAAACTCACCGTCCTTATCTGTCTCCTTTCCTTCACCCCGGTAGCGGCAGGCGCCCAGGAGCTTGCGCTTATTGCCAACGCACAGCCTGCGCTTGAGCGCACGGCGGAGCAGGCGCCGGCCCGCGAACTGAACCTGATGCCGGCTCAGGCTACCAGCGACAGGATTATGGTCGCCTCCAGCCACCTCTCCGGCGACAAGATGGCGGCCGAAGAGCAGCGCCCCAGAAGAAGCCACGACGGCATGACCTTCAAGGAGTTCGCCGAGGTGCACTTCGGGGAGTACCGCTGGATCTACTGGGCCGCAGCCGTGGCGGGAATCGTAGCCATACATGTCTTTGCAGCGGACTGAGATGGCTGACACGCAGGGGGCGCATTCATCCCTCTGGGACTGGGCGAACACAAGGTTCGCCCCTACAGGCGTTGATCCTGGCACTGGGCGAACACAAGATAGCCCCTACAATTTTGATCAGGTAGGGGCGAACCTTGTGTTCGCCCTCCCCTGCCCCCTCCCCACCCCCTCCCTCCTCTTGAAGGGGGGGGAGTCCTCCCGAGTCCTCCTTGACACCTCGACGCTTCACTGCTTGGCGCGCTCGTATTGTAGCGGCCAGGGGAGATCAACGCCGAGCGCCTTGGCGGCGTGCAGCGGCCAGTAAGGGTCTCTTAAAAGGGCGCGGGCCAGGAATACCGCGTCGGCTTGCCCCGTGGCGACGATCTGCTCCGCCTGGACCGGCTCCGTGATGAACCCGACGGCGCCGGTGGCGATTCCCACCTCCTGCCGGATGGCGCAGGAAAACGGCGTCTGGAATCCGGGGCCGAAGGGGGGAGCCGCCTCCGGCACCAGTCCGCCGCTTGAGCAGTCGACCAGGTCTATCCCCAGCGCCTTTAATCTCCTGCAAAGCTCCATGCTCTGCCCCAGGTCCCACCCCCCTTCCATCCAGTCGGACGCCGAGATGCGCACGAATACCGGCAGGTGCTCCGGGAAGAAATCGCGCACCACCTTGGCCACCCGCAGCGGGAAGCGGAGCCGGTTCTCCAGGGAGCCGCCGAACTCGTCGCCGCGCTGGTTGGACAGGGGCGAGAGGAACTCGTGCAACAGGTAGCCATGCGCCATGTGGATCTCGACCGCCTCGAATCCTGCCTCGGCGCTGCGGCGCGCGGCGGAGGCGAACTGCCCCAATATCGTTTCCAGGTCCTGCGTGGTCGCCTCGCGCGGCACGGGATGCTCCGCGGAGAAAGGGATGGCGCTCGGGGCTATGGTCTGCCAGCCCCGGTTCTTGGCATCGAGGGGGCGGCTCCCCTTCCAGGGGAGGTCGGTGGACGCCTTGCGACCGGCGTGCGCCAGTTGGATGGCGGGGACCGCTCCCTGCTCCCGTATGAAGTTGGCGATCGGGGTGAAGGCGGCGGCCTGGTCCGAGTTCCAGATGCCGCTGTCATCTGGGCTGATCCGCCCCTGCGCCGATACCGCGCTGGCTTCCACCATCACCAGACCCGCGCCGCCTACAGCCCTGCTTCCCAGGTGGACCAGGTGCCAGTCGAGCGGCATGCCGTTGCGGCTGGAATACTGGCACATGGGGGAGACGAAGATGCGGTTTCTGATGGTCAACTCGCGAAAGGTCAGCGGCGTGAAGAGACGGCTCATGGCATCCTCCAGGTTTTGACGCGCCAGGGCCGTGCCCCCCCCTCCCCTCATCTAAAGGAAAGGAAGTTCGTTGGCAGGTGAGGCGGTCGTTGGTCGGTTCAGTGCTGGCAGGCGGGGCAGTAAAAGGTGGAGCGGTTCCCCAACCGGCCGCGCTTCACTGCCGCGCCACAGCGGCGGCAGGGTTCCCCTTCGCGGTCGTAGACACATAGGGTCTGCGCGAAGTAGGCGAGCTTGTCCTCGTCGCGGCAGAAGTCCATGGCCCTTTCTCCGGTGGCGATGGAGAGCGCCAGCACCTCCTTGATGGCGCCGGCCAGTTGCACGCACTGCGTGTGGCTCAGCGCAGCGGCAAGGGTGATGGGCAATAGACCGCAGCGAAACAGCGACTCGGCCGCATAGATGTTGCCGACACCCGCCACCACGTGGCCGTCCATGATGAAGCGCTGCAGCGCCACCTTTCTGCCGCGGCTTCTTTGATAAAGGTACTCGCCGGTGAAGGCGTCGCTCAAAGGCTCCGGCCCCATGCCGGCCAAAAGCTTATGCTGCAAGGGCTCCGAGGAGGTCCAGTGTATCGAGCCGAAGCGGCGCACGTCGTTCAGCCGCAGGACGATTCCAGAGCTCAGGTGGATGTCGAGATGGTCGTGCGGCCCGGCGCTGCGACCAGCCGGCACCAGGCGCAAATGCCCGGTCATGCCGAGGTGCAGCAAAAGCGAGCCGGCGGGGCAACGGACAATGAGATACTTGCCGCGCCGCTCCACCGACTGGATCTTCTGTCCGGCAAGCAGGGTTGAAAGCTCAGCAGGCACCAGGGAGCGGAGCTTGGCGCTGTGGACGGAAACGCCGACCACCTTGGTGCCGATGAGATGACTGGCAATGCCCAGACGGGTGACCTCTACCTCAGGCAGTTCGGGCATCAGGAACTCCTTAAATCCGTTCTACGTTCTACGTTCGGGTTCAGGTTCAGGTTCAGGAATAACGGTTCGGGGTTAACCCCTTGAACTTCCGAACCTTGCATAGCCGGAAACAAACAAGGAAAACCGGTCCGGCAGGTTGGGGTGAACGGACTCACCGTGAACCCTAACGTTGCCATGAATCCGTTCACCCCAACCTACGGAAAGCCGTTTTCGCTTTGAACCTAGAACGTAGAGCGGCCTCTATTCCATAGGCACCGGGACGCAGACATTTTCCGAGCTGTTCGCCTCCGCCCCGCAGGTGAAGCAGACCACGGTGGGCTTGTTGGTTATGTGGGCGATCTCCTCGCTCTTTCCCTGGCTTTTCAGCATGCAGATATGCCCGGTGTGCTTGGCGCCGCAGGTGCAGGTGCTGGTCGTTTCCATGATTACCTCGCGCTGGTATTGACTGAGTGTCCCTTCTAAACGGCTCCCCCAAGATTAAACAATAGCTCCCGGAAATCAAGTCATAGCGCCTCAGAATCTGCCCATTTAGCCTGGATTGGCTCTGTCAGCTCTGAAGTCATAGGCCGGCATGCGACTGTCTGAGCAATAAGAATCTGTCCCAACTCTGCATATTTTGATTTGATTCTTGTCTTTGAACCGATTATATTTACAAATATTTAATAAGTCTTTGGCAATTATTATGACAGGGCAGTTCAATGTGGGAGCAGACATGGATCGGGCATCGGGCGATTTTGTCGGGCAGGTTCAGGGCGTGCGGGATCAAGGCACGCTCCAGGATTTCTCTCATACCGATGGGAAGGTTGCGCTGCCGGGACGGTTGGGCGCGCTCAGGGGCTCAGGCGCAGAACCGGAGGCGAGCCAGGAGCGCTACCGGCTGGCGCTGGAGGCGGCGGACACCGGGCTTTGGGACCTGGACCTGACCGGCAACCGGATCCATCTCAGCCCCAACTGCTTCGATATGCTCGGTTACCAGGTGATCGAGTCGAGCAGCGACTTCGAGGACTGGTACGAGATTATCCATCCCGAGGACCTGGAGACCCTGCGGCAGGCCAGGGAGGAGTGCCTCGCCGGCGGCGCGGACAATCTGCGCGTCGAGTTCCGCGCCAAGAACGGTGCAGGGAAGTGGCGTTGGCTGCTCTGCAAAGGCAGGTCCGTGAGCCGGGACGCGGGCGGCAGGGCGCTCAGGATGATGGGTACCCTGGTGGACGTGAGCCAGTCCAGGATGCTGCAGCAGATGCTGCGCATGGAGCATTACCTCCTGGACCTGATCACCAGCGCCAGTCCGGTGGGGATCATGTTCGTCGAGGGGGACGGCCATGTCGCCTTCGCCAATCCCCGCGTGGAACAGATCCTCGGCCTTTCCAAGGACCAGATCATGCGGCGCGGCTACGAATCGCCGGTCTGGCAGATCACCACCCACTCGGGCAAATCCTTCCCCGAGCGCGAGCAGCCGCTGCGCGAGGCGCTTGAGGCGCTCCAGTCCCTGCACAACATCTGTTTCATGCACCGGCGTCCCGACGGCCAGCGCGTCCTGCTCTCGATAAATGCGGCCCCCTTCGTCGACCCGGCCGGCGAGCCGGGGGGAACCGTGGTGATCCTGGAAGACGTCACCGAGCAGAAGCAGCATGAACAGGTCCTGGCGGACAGCGACCGGCTGCTGCGCGAAACGCAGAGGATCGCGCAGCTGGGCAGCTACGTGCTGAACCTGGCCAACGACAAGTGGTCCTGCTCCAGCAAGCTTTTGGACATACTGGGGATCGACGCGAGCTTCCCGCTCAACCTGAAGGGGCACTTCGAGCTGGTGCATCCCGATTTCCGCAAGCAGTTCGTCACCAGCTATCTCGCCTCCATCACCAAGGCGGGGCAGTTCGAGATGGAGTACAAGGTGCGGCGCCACAGCGACGGGGAGGAGCGCTGGGTCGCGGAATGCTGCGAGATGAGCCACGACGAGATGGGCAACCCAAGCCGCATGATCGGCACCATCCAGGACATCACCGAGCGCAAGGCGGCCGAGGAGGCGATACGCCATCTCAACGAGGAACTGGACCGCCGCGTGATCGAGCGCACCTCGCAGTTGGCCGCTGCCAAAAAGGAGATCGAGTCCTTCAGCTATTCGGTCTCCCACGACCTGCGCGCCCCGCTGCGGCACATCAACAGCTACAGCGCCATCCTGGTCGAGGACCACGGCAGCTCCCTCTCGCCCGAAGCCCGCGATTACCTGGAGCGGATCTGTGCCGCCAGCAACAGAATGGGAAACCTGATCGACGACCTGTTGACCCTGACCCGGGTGGGGCGGACCAACATGAAGCGGGAAGTCTTTGACATCAGCCAGATGGCGGCCCAGGTGGCCCAGATGCTGCGCGAGGCTGAACCCGGCAACAATGCCGAGTTCCTGATCCAGGAGGGCCTTTCCGCTTGCGGGGACCATATCCTGGTGCGCCTGGTCCTGGAGAACCTGCTGGGCAACTCGATGAAGTACGCCGGCCGCCAGCGCTTGGCCAGGATAGAATTCGGCCAGACCGGCGGGGACGGCAGGTCCACCTTCTTCGTAAAGGACAACGGGGTCGGCTTCGACATGGCCTATGCCGACAACATGTTCCATCCCTTCCAGCGGCTGCACGGCGCGGAGTTCGAGGGGACGGGCATCGGCCTCGCCACGGTGAAAAGGATCATCGAGCGCCACGGCGGCAGCATCTGGGCCGAGGGGAAGGTGAACGAAGGCGCCACCTTCTATTTCCGGCTCGCCGGCGGCTCCAAGCGCTGACGGTTTGTTCCCTTCCCGGCTGGCTGCATCTTTCTAGAACTGCGTTAAAATATTTCTCCAGATTCTTCGTTTTAAACGCTAGCGTCAACTGCTCCAACATCCCACCCTCCCTGCCCCATACCGCAATGCCCATTTTCCCTTTACGTAAGAAGTTGATTTTATAGCTTGGCCTCCGCTCTGTTCGGGGTGTTGCTGTGATCTTTTCAATAAAATATTGTCAAAATAGAACTATCATTTCACAGAACTATGTTTTATAATATTGTCGAACGTATGTCTGGGCCGCCTTAGCCAGGGCGGAATCCCAGCGAAAGCGGAGGCGGCTGGTTGATTTTGGTGCAGCAAAGAGGAGTGAATGAAGAAGACACACGAAATGGTGGAAAAGGCACTGGTGGCGAGTCTTTTGAAGGGGGAGCCCAAGCCGGGAACGCCGCTGCAAAGCGAGCGGGATCTGGCTGCCAAATTCGCCGTGAGCAGGGCAACGGTCCGGGAGGCGCTGCTTAAACTGCAGAACTCGGGGTGGATTTCGGTGCAGCAGCGCCACGCCACCATCGTCAACGACTTCTGGTCCCGGGGCGACCTGCAACTGATCTCGTCCATCTCCAGGAACAGCGAGCCCTTCCCCCAGGAGCTGGCCTCCAATCTGCTGGAACTCAGAGTTCAGGTCGCGCCGGACTACGCCAGGAAGGCTGTGCAATACCACGCGGCGGAGCTGACCGAGTGCCTGAGCCGCTTCCAGAAAATCAGGAAGGGGCTGGGCTCCCTGGTCAAGTTCGACTGGGAGCTGCATCAAACCATGGCGGTGTTGTCGGGCAACAAGATCTATCCCTTGATCATGAACACTTTCGCCAGCCTCTACGCCAACATCAGGGGACAGCTTTTCGCCAAGGAGGAACACCGGGAGCAGACCCGGTGCTATTACCGGGACCTGTTGGAAGCGGCAAGCACGGGGAACGCGGACTACGCCGAGGACGTCACCCGCGCCGCCATGAAACTGAGGCTGGAGCAGTTCAGACGCCAGACCGATGCTCCGACAGCGAAGATAACACTGGCCGAAAGGTTCATCCGCAGGTAAGCCACGAAAAGGCGCAGAACACACAAAAAAACCTTCTGCCACGAAAAGGCGCAAAAGGCACAAAAAAAACCTTCTGCCACGAAAAGGCGCAAAAGGCACAAAAAAAACCCTGAAGGCATGAACGGAACTGCTTATGAACCGGTTGAACTGCTTATTAACGGGTTGAACTGCTTATGAACCGGGCCTCGAAACGCCACTCACCCCGCTCCCCCTCCCCTTTCCTCACTCGGGGAGCGTGAAATAAAAGGTAGCCCCGCCGTCCACTGTGGCATCGGCCCAGATCTTCCCGCCGTGCCGATGGATGATCCGCTGCACCGCCGCAAGCCCGACCCCTGTCCCCTCGAAATCGCTCTCCCGGTGCATGCGCTGAAAGGCTCCGAAAAGCTTGTCGGCAAAACGCATGTCGAAGCCGGCGCCGTTGTCACGCAGAAAGAAAACGGTGTCGTCCCCTCGCCGCATGCTGCCAAACTCGATGCTGGCCGCTTCCCTGTTGCGGGTGTACTTCCAGGCATTGTCGAAGAGCCGCTGCATGGCAGCCCTGATAAGAGCGGCATCGCCCCGCACGGCAAGGTCTGCGGCAATGGTCACCGCGACTTTGCGCTCGGGTGCCGCCTCTTTAAGGGAAACTGCGCATTCCTGCGCCAGCCGGCTCAGGTCCACCGTGGCCGGTGTAAACTCCTGCCGGGTGATCCGGGACAGCCCCAACAGCGCCTCGATCAGCACTTCCATCTTGCGCCCGGCGCGCACGATGCAATCCAAGTAACCTTGCGCCGTGTCGTCGAGACTCTCCCGGAAATCCTCCAGGAGCACACTGCTGAATCCGACTACGTGCCTTAGGGGCGCTGTCAGGTCGTGGGATATGGAGTATCCCAGCGACTCCAGCTCCTGGTGCAGGTCGTCCAGCACGATTTTTTGCCGCCCCAGCTTCTCTTCCAGGTTGGCGATCGTTATCCGCTCCTGCTCGCGTCCTTCCCGCTCACGACTCAGTTCCCCCCGGGCCGCGGCAAGGTCCGATTCGGCTTGGGCTAGCCGCAACTCCAGGGCCGCGTTCACCTGCCGCAACTGCTCATCGGCGCTTTCTCCCGCCACGACTCCCCCCTCCATCCGCCGGGACGCCGCCTGCTGTTCGGAGCGCTCCTTGCTGTTCGCGGCAGCCTTTGCCTTATCCACCGACGGCCGTGTGCTCATCTCGTGCTCCTTCCGCGACAACAGAAACCGCAGCTAAAAAACGTATCTCTCCGCATCTATGGCCGCCTCGGCCAGGGTGCGCTTGGCTTGCAGCAGACCTGTGGCGTCGTATTTGGTGAAGCGCCTGATACCGCTCAGCATCATGGTAAGGTTGTCTCCCTCCTCGATGTAAAAGGCGGCTTTGCGCGCGGCGTTGCCAATCTTTTCGCTGGCGGCAAAGGTGAAGGTCTTCACCGCAGCGGCAACGGTGTCCCTCTTCGAGGCGCTCAGGCCGGGGAGCATCTTCTCGGCGCGCAGCAGCGAGCTCTCGATGGCGAAGATGTTGATGGCGACGTCGGCTATCGCCAGGAGCACTTCCTGCTCATCCTTGATCTTGTCCCTGAACTTCTGGGCGCCGGCGCCGGCCAGCACCAGGAAGGCCTGTTTCAGACCTGCCACCAGGGCCTTTTCGGCTGCGAACGGCACGCTGTCGTCCAATTCCTCGAAAGAGGGAGTCATCAGCGACTCCATGGCCTTCATCGCCTCGCGCTGCAGCGGGATCTCCCCCTTCAGGGCGCGCGCCAAAAGGATCCCCGGGATGAGCAGCCGGTTGATCTCGTTGGTCCCCTCGAAGATCCGGTTGATCCTCTCGTCGCGGTAGTAGCGCTCCGCAGGATACTCCTGGACAAAGCCGTAGCCGCCGTGGATCTGCACCACTTCGTCGACCACATCTGCCAGCACCTCGCTGCAGAAGACCTTGGCTATGGCGCACTCGATGGCGTACTCCTCGATGCCCCGCTGATAGGTCTCATAGTAGTTGGAGGTATCTTTGGGGATGGTGGCCAACCGGTCGTCGATCAGTCCGGCCAGGCGGTAGATCAGCGATTCCGAGGCGAAGATCCCGGCGGAAAGATCGGCGATCTTCTCCTTGATGGCGCCAAAGGAGGCAATGGGGCGGCCGAACTGCTTGCGCATGTTGGCGTACCTGATCCCCTCCCCTAGCGCCTCTTTGGCCGCGCCGGTCACCCCGGCGCCCAGCTTGAAGCGCCCGACATTGAGGACGTTGAAGGCGATTTTATGCCCCTTGCCGATCTCCCCCAGAACGTTCTCGACCGGCACCCGGGCGTTGTCCAGGATGATCTGGGTGGTCGAGGACCCCTTGATGCCGAGCTTCTTCTCCTCGGGACCCACGCTGAGCCCTTCGGTGTTGCGCTCCACCAGGAAGGCGGTGAAATGCTCCTTGTCGATCTTGGCGAAGAGGGTGTAGAGATCAGCGATGGCGCCGTTGGTGGTGAATTGCTTGGTGCCGTTCAGAAGATAGTAGCGGCCGTCTTCGGAGAGGGTGGCGGAGGCCTTGGCGCCCAGGGCGTCACTGCCGGAATCGGGCTCGGTGAGGCAGTAGGCGGCGATCCATTCGCCGCTGATCAGCTTGCCCAGGTACTTTTCCTTCTGCTCCTCGGTGCCGTAATAGACCAGGGGGAGCGTGCCGATGCCGGTGTGGGCCGAGTAGACCACGGAGAAGGAACCGGAGGCTGCGATCTTCTCGGCGGCCAGCATGCTGGTCGCCTTGTCAAGTTCCAAGCCGCCGTAGGCCTCGGGGGCGTCGATCATCAAGAGTCCCAGCTCGCCGCACTTGCGCATCAACCGCACCACATGCTCGAAATGCTGGTGCTCTATCTCCTCGCGCAGCGGCACAACCTCGTTCGCCACGAACTGCTCGGTCATCTGTCCGATCTGTCTCTGCTCGTCCGAGAAATCCTCCGGGGTGAAGACCTCCTCCTTGGAGGTTTCAGCCACCAGGAATTCAGCGCCCTTGAAAATTCTTGCTGCCATACAAACTCCTTAAAGGCTGTGAAAGGTGAATAGAACCAACTTCGTGAAAGGTGAATAGAACCAACTTCGTGAAAGGTGAATAGAACCAACTTCGTGAATGCAAAGCGAATTGAGCAGATGATTTTATTCACCTTTCACCTTTCACAGGTTCTATTCACAGTTTTTCAAAAATTCCCGCGGCGCCCATGCCGCCGCCGATGCACATGGTCACGCAGCCGTAGCGCACCTCGCGGCGCTGCATCTCGTGCAAAAGTGTGGCAGTGAGCTTGGCGCCTGTGCAGCCCAAGGGATGCCCCAGGGCGATGGCGCCGCCGTTCACGTTTACCCGTTCCTGATCCAGACCGAGTTCCCTGATGCAGGCCAGGGATTGCACGGCGAAGGCCTCGTTCAGCTCGAAAAGCCCGATATCTTCCTGCTTCAGCCCGGCAAGCTTCAGCGCCGCCGGCACCGCCTCGATGGGACCGACCCCCATGATCTCCGGAGGCACCCCTTTGACGGCGAATGCGAGGAAGCGGACCAGCGGCTTGAGCCCGGTCCTCTCCAGGAAGGCCTCGGACACCACCAGCGCGGCGGCGGCGCCGTCGGTCATCTGGGAAGAGTTGCCGGCGGTGATGGTGCCATCGGCCTTGAAGGCGGGCTTCAGCTTGGCCAGCGCGGCCACGCTGGTGTCGGCGCGCACCCCGTCGTCCTCTGCCACCACTTCCTTGGCGCAGATCATCTTGCCGTTCACCAGTGAGCAGGACTCGGCCTCGACTGGAATGATTTCGTCGGCGAATTTCCCCTGCCTGATCGCCTCGGCCGCCTTTTGGTGGCTGGCGGCGGCGAAGGCGTCCTGGTCCTCGCGTGAAATGCCGTACTTCTGTGCCACAAGCTCCCCCGTGATTCCCATGGAGGCGAAGGTCTCGGGCCAGGACGAGACGAGCGAGGGATTGGCGCTGAACTTGTTGCCGCCCATGGGGATCATGGTCATGCTCTCGGAGCCCCCCGCTACGATGCAGTCGGCGAAGCCCGCCATGATCCGCTCGGCAGCGGAGGCAATGGTCTGCAGCCCTGAGGAGCAGAAGCGGTTCACGGTCTGGGCCGGTACCTGGTAAGGGATGCCGGCCTTGAAAGCCGCCACCCTGGCCATGTTCATACCCTGCTCCCCTTCCGGAAAGGCACACCCCATGATGATGTCGTCGAGTTGGGCCGGGTCCACCCCGGTCCTCTCGACCAGCCCCCTGATGGCGGCGGCCGCCAGATCGTCGGGACGGACGCTCTTCAGCTTCCCTTTATATGCCTTGGTGCCTGGCGTGCGGAAGGCTGCCAGGATGTATGCGTTTGCCATGATCTCCTCCCCAAAAACCGTGAATGGTGAATGGTGAATGGTGAATGGTGAATGGTGAAAACTTTAAGACCTTTCCTTTCACCGGTTCATTCACCTTTCACCGGTTCATTCACCTTTCACTGGTTCATTCACCTTTCACTGGTTCATTCACCTTTCACTGGTTCATTCACCTTTCACTGCTTTAATTCACCTTTCACCATTCACCATTCACCATTCACCATTCACCATTCACGCCTTTAGTCAGTTTCTTAGCGGTTTGCCCTTTTTCAGCATGTGCTGGATGCGCTGCGCTGTCTTCTTCTGCCCGCAGTAGCGCATGAAGGTCTCGCGCTCAAGGTCGAGCAGATACTGCTCGGTGATCAGCGTCCCCTGCGGCACGTCGCCGCCGGTTATCACGTCGGCGATGCCGGAGGCCAGGTAGCGGTCGTGAGCGGATATGTAGCCCCCCTGCTCCAGGTTCCAGAGCTGGGCCTTGATGCTCGCGGCCACGCCGCGCCCGGGCGCCTTGAGACCGGTTGCGGGCCGCCCCGGCCGGTAGTTGGCCGCCAGGGCTATCGCTTTGAGCTTGGCGTCGTGGATGCGCCTCTCGATATCCATGGTGATGCCGTCCCCGTGGCGCAGGTACCCCATGCCGAAGAGCTCCGCCGCGGAACTGCTCACCTTGGCCATGGCGATATTTCGGAAACCCTTGAAGATGAATTCGGTGACGTCGGCGCCTGTTTCCTCTGCCAGCCTGATGGCCCGCAGCGCCATCTCCTTGGTGCCGCCGCCGGCAGGGAGCAGCCCGACGCCGATCTCCACCAGCCCCATGTAGGTCTCGGCGTGGGGGGTGATGGCGTCGGCATGTAGGCAGGTCTCGCAGCCGCCTCCCATGACCAGGTTGTGCGGGGCCGCCACCACCGGGATCCTGGAGTATTTGATCGCCATCATCGCCTTCTGGAAGCTCTTTACCGTCAGGTTGATATCGTCGTAGGCTCCCTCGGCGATGGCCATCGCCACCAGCATCAGGTTGGCGCCCGCGGAGAACATCGCCCCGTCGTTGGCGATCACCAGGCCGATGCCCTCCCGCTCGGCGCGGCGCACGGCCTTCTGTATCATGGCCAGGGTGTCGGTACCCATGGTGTTCATCTTGGAGTGGAATTCCAGGCAGAACACGCCGTCTCCCAGATCCAGCACCGAGGCGGCGCTGTTCTTCTCGACCTCTGCGCCCGCGCTTTTCAGCAGGGTGAGCGAAATGCCGGTCGCAGGCCGCTCCACCTCTTTGAAGGCCTGGTCCGAAATGCTGTAGTAGTAGCGCCTGCCGCCCTCTACCTTGTAGAAGGTGCCGACTTCCTTGAGCAGTCCGGGGACATCGACGCCGTCCTGCTCGGCGCGGCGCACGAAATCGCCCACTCCCAGGGCGTCCAGGATCTCGAAGGGACCCAGCTCCCAGTTGTAGCCCCACTTCATGGCGTTATCGACGTTCACCACGTCTTCGGCGATCTCCGGCACCCTCTTGGCTGCGTAAATGAGCGTGTCGCGCAGGGTGCGCCAGGCGAACTGCGCCGCCTGATCCGAACCCTCGACAAGGGTCTTCACCCGCAGCCCGGGATCGTCGATCTGCCTGGTCGCGCCTACCGAATCGAACTTGGGTCTGACGCCGGGGCGATAGCTGCCGTCCCGGTAGTCGTAGAAGAACTTTACGCTCTCCCCGTCCACGGTCTGCCTCTTATAGAAACCCTGGCCCGCCTTCTTGCCGATCAACCCCGCCGCCACCATCTGTTTGGCGCTCTCCGGCACTTGGAACATCTCGCGCTCGTCATCGTCGGTCAGGAGCCGGTAGCTGTTTTCCATCACCCTGGTCACCGTGTCGATCCCCACCAGATCCCAGAGGGCGAAGGTGCCGGTCTTGGGACGCGCCATGGCCGGTCCGGTGATGACGTCCACCTCCTCCACGGTGAGCCCCATCTCGGCCATGTGCTTGTAGGTGACGGCGCCGGCATAGGTGCCGATGCGGTTGGCGATGAAGTTGGGGGTGTCCTTGGCGTAGACGATCCCCTTCCCCAGGCGCTTGCCCAGGAAGCCGGCCATGAAGCAGATCAGCTCGGGATCGGTCCAGGCGCTCCCCACCAGTTCCATGAGCCGCATGTAGCGGGGCGGGTTGAAAAAATGGGTCACCAGGAAGTTGCGTCTGACCGCCTCGGGTAGCACCTGGGCCATCTCGTTCACCGAGAGGCCGCTGGTGTTGCTGGAGAGGATGGCCCCCTCCTTCAGATTGGGCACCACCTTGTCGGTGAAGAGGCTTTTCTTCACCTCCATGTTCTCCAGGACCACCTCGATGACCCAGTCGCACTCCTTGAGCCGCGC
>Ga0209212_1002901_pt1 | contig 23531 bp, 25 predicted proteins | sample RifGroC2_FD_183996 | JGI IMG/M metagenome (GOLD analysis project Ga0209212, IMG submission 183996) | Groundwater microbial communities from Rifle, Colorado, USA - Groundwater C2 (SPAdes) (version 2) | ecosystem: Environmental > Aquatic > Deep subsurface > Groundwater | place: Rifle, Colorado... | reverse complement strand
CTAGGTAACTCCTGAATCAATAACGGCGTGTAGAGTTCAGGCCTGATGTTTGCTATTCAGCGCTTAGCCGGCAAAGGAGGTTCGATGCGATATCATTTCTTTCCCTTAGCTTTCGTCGTGGGTTTGATGGGCTGTGCAGAATCTATTAATCACGACGAAGTCTTAGCCGGAAGGAGGGCCGTAGAGTTCGCGCAGGTTGCATTCGTGAAGCATGATATTGAAAATGGCTACGCATTACTCTCTGATGGTACGAAACGCTATGTCTCTTTGGAAAAATTCAAAGAAGTCCTTTCCCGATTGCATCCGAAGACCTTCCCAACAAGCGTCACGGCGTCCGAATACGAACCGATGTTCGGCGAAAAAGCAATATATATCTACTTGGTAGGGGAAAATTCGGGCGAGCACTTCTACTACCGGTTGACAATGGAAGGTACCGCAACAAACGGCTACAGGGTTCTAAGCCTCGATCGTGGGAGCGGTCCCTATTCTCCGTCTAATCGGAAGCAACCATTTAAAAAATCACCTGGCACGCAACCCTAAGATCCGCCTTGACGTCCAAAATCCTGAGGCGGAGCTGGACATTTCCCCGGCCTTGGAGTATCAAGGCTCAAATTACCCGGGAACAAGAGGGGGTCGAACAAGCATGAATGCATCGCGTTTTGTGCGCCAGTCGTTGTTGGCGCTGTGTCTGTCCGTGATCGCCGCCACTGTTTTCGCACAGGCGCAGCCGGCGAAAGAGCCATTCCAGCCGCAGGTCGGCCAGGAAGGCAAGGATGTGATCTGGGTGCCGACGCCGCAGGCGCTGGTGGACAAAATGCTCGACATGGCGAAAGTCACGCCGAAAGATTACGTGATCGATCTGGGCTCGGGCGACGGGCGCACCGTTATCACTGCGGCCAAGCGCGGCGCCCGCGCGCTCGGCATCGAATACAACCCGGACATGGTCGAGTTGTCCAAGCGCAATGCCGCCAAGGAAGGCGTCAGCGACAAAGCCAATTTCGTCAAAGCCGACCTGTTCGAGAGCGATTTCACGCAGGCCACTGCGATTACCATGTTTCTGCTGCCGGAAATAAATCTCAGGCTGCGCCCGAAGATCCTCGATCTCAAGCCCGGCACTCGTATCGTGTCGAATTCCTTTACGATGGGAGAATGGAAGGCTGACGAGGAAGCTACGGTAGATAAAGACTGCATCTCATACTGTACGGCCCTGCTCTGGATCGTACCGGCAAAGGCGGGAGGCGCGTGGCAACTGCCGCAAGGCGAGCTCGCGCTCAAGCAGGAATTCCAGATGCTTTCCGGTATGCTCAAGTCCGGCAGCAACACCACGCCGATCACAAACGGCAGGCTGCTCGGGGATCAGATCACTTTCAGCGCCGGCGGCGCCGAATACACCGGCCGCGTGAGCGGCAACGCCATGGAGGGGAGCGTCAAATCCGGCGCAAGCAGCGGCAAGTGGAAGGCGACCCGCGCCGGCAAGTAGGAGACGTTATGAAAATTACCGACGTCCAGAAGTTTTTGGCGGATAATCACCGGGGCGTGTTGGTGACCCGGAAGCGGGATGGCTGGCCGCAGATAACGCTGGTTACACCGGTCATCGATGCGCAAGGCCGCGTGATCATTACCTCGCGCGGAACGACGTACAAGCTCAAGAATATCCGGCGCGACCCACGGGTATCGATGTTGGTCATGGGCGAAGAGTTCAGCGGCTCGAAGTATGTGCAGCTCCACGGCACTGCGGAAATCATCTCGCAGCCCGAGGCGATGGATCTTCTCATCTACTGGCAGCGGCAGGTGAAGGGCGAGCATCCGAATTGGGACGAGCACCGCGAGACCATGAAGAAGGAGCAGCGGGTCGTGATCCGCATCAACATTGAGAAGGTAGGCCCGAACAAAAGAGGTTAAACCTCCCCTCTTCTACAAACCGCCGTCGAACTTAGCTTTTGTAAATTTAGGGGCAGGTCTGCCATTGACGATTGCTGCGGTTTTGCGCGCCTGGCACTCCCAGTTGGGAGGGAAACTCATGAATACGATAAGACAATGGAAACAAACCCCGATCATATTGGCGATTTTTATTGCATCCCTGGTAAGTCTCGCCGGCGTTGGCTCGGGCGCTGAAGTTACCTCGGTCCTTGCGAGCTACGGCGGCACCGCCGGCTACCAGCTTCCCCTGTGGATCAACAAGGAAGCAGGCCTCTACCCTGTTCGATAACTCGTTCGCCGAGCATCTGGACAAAAGCGGTTTTCTACGGGAGCTGTGGGGAGGGAAATTGCGGTGATCTGCGGGTGCTCAGGACATTGTTTTTAAAAAACTGGCCCGATCTGAGAATCCTCTCTTTTCGTTGCTGTCTCATCAACGCGAAAGGCCGAACGAGCTGATGTCCCCCCCGGAAAAGAAGGTGGATGTCCCCCCCGGAAAAGAAGGTGCCGATGATGTTGCCGCGCGTGATCGGAAGATCGATGTGCGACGGGTGCGACTCGTCGTGATGGATGGTGATCCGGGCCGGGATCGGCCGCCGCAGGTGGTTGCGCGCGAGGGCCTGGAGAGAGGTCAAAGGAGGCTCGTCGTCGGCGCACTTGATGCGGATGGCGATGCGCTCACCGGCCTGGAACAATCGCCCTGTCGGCACGATCGGAATACGCAGCTCGTAGATCTTGCCCGGCTCAAGCAACTCCCGCTCCTCATGCGCCAGCACCGGCTCCCACGGCTCGCTGTCCTCGCGCAGGCGGCGCTGCGAGGCGCGCAGCCAGCCGCGCGTCAGCTCGTGCTCCTTGCCGTCGAGATCGACGAGCAGCAGGGTTAAGAATAGCAGCGCCTCGGTGTCGGTGGTGGAAACGTACAGGGTCGTGACGCTCGGGCCCAGCAATTCGGTGTTCTCGACGAGCGGCGGCGTCGCGTAGGTCACCGAGCCGTGCTCGAAGTTCGATTCGTTGAACGAGTCCATGCCCTCGCCCGGCCAGAGCTCGTGCTCGCTCAGCACACCGTCGGAATGCAGATAGAACGTCATCCAGCGCGCCCCGGGCGGCGGCCAATCATCGAGCGACTTCCACTCCCCTGTGGGCGGGATGAAACAGCGGACCGGCGGCTCCTCCATTACGCAGTTGTCGATGCCCTTGAGCCAGTAGTCGAACCAGCGCAGTGACTCATCCTGATACTGATAGAGCGGACGGTCGAGATAGACGCCCGGGCCGATGACCATCCTCTTCGGCCCCTTCCACTCCTTCCAGGCCGCGAATGCGCCGGGCAGGTGGAGACCGTAGTTGCCCCAGCAACCGCCCAGGTAAGCGGGCACCGTCGCCTTCTCGTCATGGGCGTTGCGCATGCGCCAGAACGGCCCGTCGAGCGGATTCAGCAGCATGTCGACGATCAGGGGGTTGGTTCCCACCTCCGGGTTCTGCAGCGCTTCGCGGAGCGTCGGCACGGTCATGATCTCCTCGTCGCGCATCGCCCGCTCGACCGCCTGCTTGTAGGCCTCTTCTCCAACCATCTCTTTGTAGATACTGCGGTACCTGGGCCGGTGCAGACTGTTGCGCCAGTGGGCGAGGAAGCCGTGGGCCAGAATCCCGCCGTGATAGGAGCGATGGCGGTATTCGTCTGCGCCCGCGAATGGGGCGAAGATGGCCTTTAGCGGCTTTGGGTTGGCCGCGGCCACCGCCTTGGCGAGCTTGGCGAAGTAGGAGACGCCGAACATTCCAACCTGCCCGCTGCTCCAGGACTGTGCCGCCAGCCAGTCGATGAGGTCGCAGATGTCCTGGATCTCGACGGGACCCAGCAGTTGATAGAAACCCTCCGACTTCCCGGTTCCACGGACATTGAATACGGCATGGACGTAGCCGCGGCGGGCAAAGAAGGTCGGGTCGCCGCTTTCCATGTAGCCGCGCATCGGAGTGAAGCCGACAGGGCGCAGGGGCGGCGACTGCAAATCCTTGTTATAGGGATGAGCGCCGAGGATAACCGGGAATCGCTCGGACGATGCCGGGCGGTATATGTTTCCGTCCAGCAGCGTGCCGTCCGGCATGCGCACCCTCACGTCGCGCTCGACCGTCACGTCGTACTTCCGTTCCGATGTGGACCACTTGCGTGTGAACACGGGCCTCGACTCTCCTACGATTAATTTAGACCCTCAATACTCCAAGGCGTACGAAAAGTCCAAGCCCGGACAGCTAATCATGCCTAGTGACTCTTGCCTTCGCCGCTACGACCGGCAGGCGATTTAGCGGGAAGGAATGTCTAGCTTTGCCTTGCGAGCACCATAGCGTTGACGGCACTTTATGTTATTTGTTACAAGGGTGCCGTACGTATCAAGGGAGAGGTAACCATGCACATCGATTTTCATTGCCATCTCTACCCCGAGGAATATCTAAAAAAACTCGAAGCCTCCAAAGGAGACGTGAGAATTGAAAAGAACGAAAAGGGAGAGAAAATCATTTTGAGCATGGGGGCCAGAGCCGGCCCTGTGACCGAGGACTTCTTTGACATTGAAGTGAGGCTGGATAAGATCAAGCGGAACAACATAGACATGCAGATCCTGACGACCCCCCACCCCGGTATCGACCGGTTTTCTCCTGGTGAGAGCGCCGAGATGAGCCGGGTTATCAACGACGGCCTCTCCAAGGTCGTGAAGAAGTACCCCAACCATTTTCAGGGCCTGGCAATGCTTCCCCTGATCGATATCAAGCTCGCCTTGAAGGAGCTCGAACGGGCCATCTTCGATCTCGGGCTCAAAGGGATCTGCATGCTTACCAATATTGCGGGTCAAACCCCGGATTCCGACTTTCTCCTTCCAGTCTATGAGAGGGCGCAATCGCTAGGCGTGCCGATATTTATTCACCCTACCACCCCGGTTGGCGCGCAGGTCATGAAGGAGTGGAGGATTGCGATCATCCTTGGCTTTGAATTCGATGTCATGCTTTCGGCGACAAGGCTTGCCTACGCCGGGATTTTTGAAAGGTTTCCCGAGCTGAACTTCATTATCGCTCACCTCGGAGCCGGAATACCGTTCCTCGCCGGGAGAATCGACCGGGGCTACCATGATCCAACCTGCGGTATTAGAACGAAGAGGCCGACCTCCGATTATTTAAAGGAACTCTATTGCGACACGGTTTCTTTTTACCAGCCGGCCTTAAAGCTCGCTTATGAATTTTTTGGCGCCGACAGGATGGTTATGGGCAGCGACTTTCCGCTGCCTATCGGCGACCTGGAAGCCGCCGTTTCCAGCATAGAGGAGATGGATATATCCGGGGAGGAAAAGGAAAAGATTTTGGGAAAGAACGTTGAACGGCTCCTGGGACTGAACAAGTTGAACAAGTGAACAGCGACAAGCCCGCAGCACTGGTTACCGGCGCGGCCACGGGGATCGGCCGCAGCGCCGCACTGGCGCTGGCCGGAAGCGGCTACGACGTGGTCGTCAATTATAGCCGCAGCGAGGAAGCCGCCAGGGCTACCGCGCGCGATGCCGAGAGCGCGGGCGCGCGAACATTGCTCTATCGCTGCGACGTCAGCGATGACGCAAGCGCGCGCGCCATGCTCGAAGCGACCAAAGAAAAATTCGGGCGCCTGGACGTATTGATCAACAACGCGGGCATCACGATCAACGTGGAGCCCGGGAATATGGAAGGAGTGACGGTCGAGGACTGGAACCGGGTCTTTGCAGTCAATGTCCTCGGCCTTTTTCTCGTGACGCGAGCCGCCGCGCCGATGCTCAGGCAGTCCCCCAATGGCTGCATCGTGAACACGTGCAGCATTGCCGGCCTGCGTCCCAGCGCCCAAGCGCTGCCTTATGCGGCCAGCAAGGCTGCCGTCGCGAACTTGACCAAGACCCTTGCCAATGCGCTGGGACCTGAGATCCGCGTAAACGCGGTGGCGCCGGGGTGGATGGAAGGGGAATGGATGAAGAAAATGCTCGATGAAAATTACCAGGGGCTGATGGCGCGGCGCGCCCGTTACACGCCGCTCAAGCGCTGCTGCACGGCCGACGATGTCGCCGACACCATGCTGAGTCTGATCAACGGCAATCGCTTCGTCACCGGCGAGATCATTATTATCGATGGCGGATTCTCCAGTACCACGTGATCCTGCGGTAGCGAGGATATAGCATGCTTGAAGGTGTCGTTCGGTTTCCTCCGGAGTTCGCGGCCCGGTACCGTGCGAAGGGATACTGGACGGATCGATCTCTTGCGGACACTTTTGCAGAGGTTTTCTCCCAATATGCCGGCCGGGTGGCGGTCATCGACCGCGACCAGTCCGTCACCTACGCCCAGCTCAACGAACGATCGGAGCGGCTGGCGCTCAACCTTTTGGATGAAGGGCTCAAACCGCTTGACCGCGTGGTCATGCAGCTTCCCAATGTCGTCGAGTTCGTCTACCTATACTTCGCGCTGCAGAAAGTCGGCGCCATCCCGATCATGGCGCTCCCCACCCACCGCACCCGCGAGGTAAGCCAGTTCGTCGAGCTATCCGGCGCCGTGGCATGCGCCGCACTGGAGCGGGTCAAGGACTTTGACTACGGAGAGATGATAGGGAGAATCCGCGACACCAGCAAGACGCTGCGCCTGGGCATCATTTTAGGCGAAGCGCCGGAGGGCTTTTTGTCATTGACCGATCTCATCCGGCGACAACCCCGGCGCTCGCCGGAAGAGCTAAAGAATATCACCATCGACCCTGAAGACCCCGCGCTATTCCAGCTCTCGGGCGGCACGACCGGCGTTCCTAAGCTCATACCGCGCTCGCACAACGACTACGTCTATAATTCCAAAGCGGCAACAGCGGTAACCGCGGTCGGGCCCGACAAGATCCTGTTGGACGTTTTGCCGCTGGCGCACAACCTGCCGCTCGCCTGCCCCGGCTTGCAAGGCTTCCTGCTGCACGGCGGCAAGGTCGTCCTGGCGAACACGACGCGCGGCGAGGACATTTTTCCCCTCGTTGAGCGTCACCGGGTGACGCACATTCACGTGGTTCCAGCGCTCCTGATCCGCTGGGTTAATGATCCGCTGATAAAAAAGTCCGACTTGTCCTCTTTGCAAGTCATCCAGAGCGGAGGCCAGCGCCTTCAGCCCGAGGTCCGCCGCCGCACCAAGGAGTTGATCCCCGGCGTCACCGTCCAGGAGAACTTCGGTATGTCCGAAGGGTTGCTGATGTTTGTCCGGCTGGATGATCCTGAAGACGTGAGGATGGAGACCGTGGGCAGGCCGATCAGCCCCGATGACGAAGTCCGGCTCGTCGACGACGACGACAATGAGGTAGCTCCCGGCGAGATCGGCGAGTTTCTGGCCCGCGGTCCCTACACGCTGCGCGGCTACTACGGCGCGCCGGAGCATAACGCCAGAGCATTTACCTCCGACGGCTTTTACCGCTCGGGCGATTTGATGCGGCAGCACCCTTCCGGGAATTACATGGTGGAAGGGCGCAAGAAGGACCTGATCAACCGGGGTGGCGAAAAGATCAGCGCCGAGGAGGTCGAAAATCTTATCCTCACTCATCCGGCGGTCCAGAACGCGGCCTGCGTCCCGATCCCCGACCCGACACTGGGGGAACGCATGTGCGCCTGCGTGATTCTGCGCCGTGGCGCTGCTTTGACCCTCGAGCAACTGGTATCGTTCCTCACCACAGAGGAGATCGCAAAGCATAAGTTGCCCGAGCGCTTGGAGATCATGGACGATTTTCCTCTCTCGCCTTTCGGTAAGGTATCGAAAAAGGATCTGACGGAAAAAATTGCCTTAAATCCCAAAAAAGAAGGTAAACTCTGATTCGCCGTTCCCCACTCGACTCGATCTGGACCCCTGCCTTCGCCCTTCTCTGTTTGGCCCAGTTCCTGGGCTACGCGCCGCACTACATGCTCACGCCTACCTTTCCGCTTTATGTGACTCATCTCGGCGGCTCGCCCTTCGAAGTCGGATTGGTCCTGGCCTCCTTCGCCGTGACCAGTGTGCTTCTCCGCCCGCTGATCGGCACCTGGGCAGATCATTGGAACGAGGCGGGGGTGTTGGTTTCGGGTCTGCTTTTTCAAGGCGCCAGCATACTCTTATGCCTTATTCCCGGTGTCGAGGCCACGATGCTTGCCAACGGTTTTAGAGGAATCGGCTGGGCCGCACTCAATACCGGAGGGTACTCCCTCTTGGCTTTGAGCGCGCCCACGGAGCGGCGCGGAGAGGCTTCAGGTTATTACAGCGGGGTGCAGGGCAGCGCCACGATTCTATTTCCAGCCGTGGCGCTTTGGCTGATCGATGCCCCTTTGGGTGGTTTCAAAGCCGTGTTCGTTGTGGCGGCAGCGCTCGCCGTCATCGGCGCGGGCGCCGGCGTGGTTTTGGGCCGCTACGCCCCCCGTGCCGCTCACGCCCCAGAACCAGACAGCTCGAGATCGTGGCGGCTCGAAATCTTCACCTTTATGGAACGAGATGTTTTGCTGCCCTCCGCCTTGCTCTTCTGTTCGCACCTTTCTCTTCCCGCTGTCACCAGCTTTGTCGTCCTTTACGCCCGTGAAATCGGCATCGGCAACCTCGGATCGTATTTCGTCGTGTGCGGCGCAACGAGCCTTCTTTCCAGGCCCCTGCTCGGCCGCGTCTCTGATAAGGTGGGGCGGGGCCCTTCCCTCGCAGCGGGCTTTACACTGCAGATCGTAGCCTTGTGTCTGCTGGCCGCAGTCTCCAGCCCCGCCGGGCTACTGATCTCAGGGGTGCTCTATATGCTCGGCTTTGCTATCGGCAGCTCGACAACCCTGGCGCTCGCCGTGGAACGGGCCAACCCTCAACGCCGAGGCAGGGCGATGGCGACGTTTTCCGTTGCCTTCCCGTTGAGCGCCGGGGTCGGTGCGCTGTTGACCGGGAGCGCCGTGGAATTAGCGGGTTACTTCTGGATGTACCTGATCGTAGCGGGGCTGTTAACCTCAGGCCTCGTGCTTGCGCTTGCGAACTGGTCCAGCCTGAAGTAAGGAAAGGAATCGATCTCCGGGCCGGTAAATTTTAAGCAGACGACGAACTCCATTGGAGCTCGCGCTCCATGAAATCCACCACCATCGGCCATGACAGTTCAGCAGCGTGAGCATGATAGCCAACGGCGCCGGGATCGACATAACCGTGACCGCCGAACGGAAAGAAATGCCATTCCAAGGATTGGCCATTGGCCAGGAAAGCGCGCCACATCTTTTCTTGAACCGGGACTCTCGTGACGGTATCATCGGCGCCATATAAAATAATCGACGGGCAAAGAATCTTACTTGTTGCCTCCGACGGGGGAACCGGCCTCATAGGCGTCGTCGGTTCGTCGCGCACGGTTGGATAGTAGCCGATAAAAGCGCGCACCTCCGGCGTAGCGGCGACGAAGTGAATGGCGATGCGCCCGCCCATGCAGTAACCGCACACCGCGACTCTTTTCGTGTCCACATGAGGTTGGGAAAGCAAGTAACGCCAACCTTCAGCTTGGACGCGCGTAAAATCGGCATCCGAGGTCTTGGCCTGAATCTGTGATCCGGTTTCGATGTGGGTCGCGGCTGGATACCCGAGCTGCTCGAAAACATTAAGTGCAAACGTGCTATAGCCCAGCCTGGCAAACTTGCGCGCCTCGATTTTGATGTAGTCGGTGACCCCGGACTTCGGGTGGATCAAAAGCAGGCCCGGCCCAGGAGTTGTTCGCTCCGGATAAACCAGATAGCCGGCTATGCCGTGGCTCTTGCTGCTCAGTGAACGCTCTATGATTTGCATATGGGTTTTGTCCTCGCGCTTTTGGTTGACGACCCCGGAACCTAACACGTTCATAGGACTGCGGTAAAGAGTTTAATAGGCCGGTTCGGGAATGAGAGCTGGACATTTTCTCGACCATGAAGTATGCAGGGCTTAAACTATGAAAGCGCAAAGGAGAGACTAAAATGAGTTCGAATCCTTCGAAATCAATAGCGCCTTTTAATGTTCTGGAGGCGACCATAGACGATATTCACAGCGCCTACAAATCGGGACAGCTCACATCGCGCCAACTGGTGCAGATCTATCTGGATCGCATCGGGGCGTATGACAAGAAGGGACCCGCCATCAACGCGATTATCACGGTAAATTCCCGGGCTCTCGAAGAGGCAGACCGGCTCGATGCCGCATTCCAGGCGTCGGGTTTTGTGGGTCCGCTACACGGGATTCCGGTGATTATTAAGGATCAGGCCGACGCCAAAGGCATGCCGACGACGCTGGGCTCGCTTTTGTTCAAGAACTACTACCCGGACAGAGACGCCTTTGTTGTGGAGAAACTGAAAAAAGCCGGAGCGATCATTTTAGCGAAAGCCACCCTGGGTGAATTAGGAGGCGGTGACACGCATGGCTCCCTTTTTGGGTCAACGCGGAATCCTTACGCATTGGATCGAACGGTCGGCGGTTCCTCCGGCGGTTCCGCGGCGAGTGTCTCAGCAAACTTCGCGACAGTGGCGATCGGACAGGAGGGGCTTGCGTCAATCCGCAGGCCGTCGATCTGGAACTCCATCACCGGGATGCGGCCCACGGCCGGCCTCGTGAGCCGGGGCGGCGTTTATGCCGGCTGGCCGGATATCAACGGCTCGCTCGGCCCGATGGCCCGCACGGTCAAAGACCTGGCCGCTCTGTTGGATGTCATGGCCGGCTATGACCCGGAGGATCCTCTCACCTCAAGGGGCGTCGGCTATGTTCCGGACAGCTACACAAAATTTCTCGACAAAAACGGCTTGCAAGGAGCGCGACTCGGGATCTTGCGTGAGCCGATGGGTTACCACGCCGAGCCCGACTCGGAAGACTTCAAGAAAATCACGGAAGTTTTCGACAAAGCAGTTGCGGAGTTGAAAGCCGCCGGGGCCGAAATCATCGACCCGATCGTCATTCCAAAGCTCAACGAGTTGCTCGCGAAACGGGCCGTAAGCCCTACCGGAGGAGATGAATCTTTCAAGGTCTATTTCGGCAGGAGCGCCAAAGCCCCGTTCAAGTCTCGCGAGGAGGCAACACGGTCGCCGGACTTCGCCAAAGTCGTACCGGGCTCACAGAGCCGATGGAAGAGATCCTCGGATGGTACCAGACATTATGAGTACCTTCTGGCGCAAGACGAGTTGATGATCAATCTGCTGAAGGTCATGGCCGATAACAAGCTGGACGCCGTCGTGCACAAGGCTGTAGAGCACCAGCCGACACTCATCAGCCAGGGGGTCAACCCGCCTTACGTCGACCAGAAGGGGGCGCCCCATATAAACACGTTCTTAGTATTCGTTCCCACGATCGTGGTCCCGGCGGGATTTACGCGCGATAACCTGCCCGCCGGGATCAGCTTCCTGGGACGGCCCTACGACGATGGAGCGATGATAAAGCTCGCCTACTCGTATGAGCAGGCGACCCACCATCGCAGGCCACCAGCCAGTACAACCCCGCTTTAAGAGGAACAGACAGAAGCGGGGCTGGACATTTCCCCGGCCTTGGAGTATCAAGGCTCAAATTACCCGGGAACAAGAGGGGGTCGAACAAGCATGAATGCATCGCGTCCCGGTCCGACCTCGGCTCCTCAGATTCCCATATTATCTTCAGGCTTCCGTTTTATTCTGTCCTTCACCCTCGGTATACCGCTCCACTCCCCTGACATCCAAAATTCCGTCAGGCTGCCGAAAGCGCCTAGAGGAATGCTAACGGCCAGGATAAAAAACCATAAACCATCACCGATACTGCTTATCAGGCCCATAAGGATCGCCACAACCTTCGCCGTTCCACCACCCCAGAGGGCGCCCATGAAGAGGCGCATTCCACGCTCAAGGCGAAACTTAGTTGCGTAAATTCCCCATAATCCGCCGACCATGAACGCCAGGTACGGGGCGAACAATAGAGCGAATATAGCACCGGCCCCGCCACCTTTCGTCGACGATTCTTCTAGCCTTTCTTCCTCCGTCATGCTGTCAACATGAACCTCTCCCTTGAGCGCGCGAAAAATATAATTGACTCCTGCGTGAATGCCCAAATCCCGTCTGTAGCCGTCGAAATAGAGACGCACATGGGCGAGAAGTTTTTGGCTCGCCGCAGGCTCGGGAAAGAGTTGTCGCAACTCGGAGCCCACTTGGACGCCGACTTTTCGCTCCTTGAGAGCGACGAGAAGAAGGATTGATTTCTGTAAATTCCTCTCCTTGATCGGCAGACTTTGAAAGGCTTTGCGGCCAAAGCTTTCCATATCCTCGCCCTCAAGGGTATGCACCGTAAGAACTACTATGGTGCGGCCGGTCTGTTCTTTGAAGCGATTCAGGCGCTCTTCCAGATCATGAATGCTGGCTTGCGACATCATCCCGGCAAAGTCGTTGATGGTATCTTTGAGGCCGGGGACTTCCCGGGCGACTGATGGACTCGCAAGGATCAGGCGGGCTAAAAGAACCAGGCCGGCAAGTATTATTTGACCCAATGTTTTGACGCGCTCCGTTTCAGACCTGCCGAGGTCGTTGGGGTGCAGATCGCATGTGGTGATCTTACACTACAATAGTCGCGACTGGAAGTCACCGGGCAACGATGGAATTGACAGGACGCTCCGTCATCGGATAAGAGTCTGAGATCTATGAGAATCATCGACCTTCATTGTTATCCCAACACGGATCCCTGGATCAAATCTCAGGGGCCGTATGTAGAAGCGCTGGCGAAATACTGGAACCGCTCCTGGACGGGCAAGACTGAGGCGGAGGTTATAGAGGAGTTCAAGCAGGCCCGGACCGAGGCCGTACTCGTGGCCTTTGACATTGAAACCGTTGCGGGCACATCGCCCTGCTCCAATGAGTACGTCGCCAAGATGCGGGACGACAACCGGGGAGTGATCTTGCAGGCGTGGGGGGCGGTCGACCCGTTTAAAGGCGAAGCGGCCATAGAAGAGGCGAAAAAAGCGATCCATAAACTCGGCATGCTCGGCTTTCACTTTCACCCTATCATGGGCCATTTCTCCGTCGACGACCGGCGGTTCTATCCTCTGTGGGAAACGATCAACAAATTACGGGTTCCGGTCATGATCGACGTCGGCACCACAGGCATGGGAGCCGGCATGCCCGGCGGCCTGGGCGCGATCATAAGGCATGCCCACCCGGCCGCGATCGATCAGCTCGCCGCTGATTTCCCAAATCTCGGCATCGTCGCCGCGCACCCGGGATGGCCCTGGACGGATGAGATGATCGCCGTGGCCCTGCACAAGGGCAATGTCTCGTGGGAGCTATCGGGCTGGGCACCCAAATACTTCCCCGATGCGCTCAAGCGGGACATCAAGGGCCGGCTCAAGGACAAGATCATGTTCGGCAGCGACTACCCAAGCATCCCGTACGAGCGCATTTTCCGGGAGTGGGGAGAATTGGGCTATTCGGATGAGCTGATGGAGAAGATCTTTCACGCCAATGCGGAGCGAATTTTGGGCCTATAGCCTTGGAGGACATTTTCCAATACCCGGCCCCAATCTAGACTTCGACCAGCCCCTCTGTTACGCTAATCCGGTTAGGGAAAACCATTACCAATGACGGAACGTCCTTGTGTTTATCTCGTCGACGGCAGTTCCTATATCTTCCGCGCCTTTTTTGCCCTTCCGCCCCTTAGCAATTCCTCGGGGCTGCCGACCCACGCTATCTACGGCTTTACGACTATGACACTCAAGTTTCTCAAGAGGTATCAGCCTGTTTATCTGGCAGTTCTTCTGGATGCCGGCCGCGTGACGTTCCGTAACCACCTCTACCAGGAATACAAGAGCAATCGCCCGGAGGCCCCGCCCGACCTCATTCCCCAGTTTCCCTATATCCGCAAGGTGCTTCAGGCCATGAATATCGCCGTCCTGGAGCTCCAGGGATATGAGGCCGATGATCTCATCGCCACTCTGTCCGGTTTTTTTTCCGCCCAGGGCGTCCAGGTCGTGATCGTCTCCGGAGACAAGGACCTGATGCAGCTTGTGGGTGAAGGAGTGAGCCTGCTCGACACGGCCAAGGACAAATGGATCACCATCGACGGGGTCAAGGAAAAATTCGGCGTCGAGCCGCGCCGGGTGGTCGAGGTTATGGGCTTGATGGGGGATCCAAGCGATAATATTCCCGGAGTCAAAGGGATCGGGGAGAAGACAGCCATCGCGTTGATCCAGAGATACCATTCTCTGGAGAATCTCTATGACCATTTACAGGAGCTGGAAGAGACAGGGCTGAAAGGGATAGAGCGCATCCGCAAGGCCCTTGTGGCAGGTAAAGACGCCGCCTTCCTGAGCCGCGAATTGGCTACCGTGAGAACCGATGTCCCCATTCAGTTAACGTTGAAAGATCTCCATTATCAGGGATGGCAGAGCGAAAAACTCAGGGAGCTTTTTGTTGAACTGAATTTCACCAAGCTCATCGAGGGACTGGACGCCAATAACCGGGAGCAAATCTAAGCGCGAGGTTTTCTTTGATCAATCAAGAACGGCTCAAGAATCTGCTGCTCGATTTGGTGCGCATCGACAGCCTGTCGCGCAAGGAACGCGCCATCGCCATGCGCCTCAAAAGGGAGCTCGAAGAGCTCGGAGGAAAGGTGTGGATTGATGACGCCGGCGAAAAGGTCGGCGGGAGCATTGGCAATCTCATCGCCCATTTTCGCGGTAATATGCCCGCCGCCGCTCCCCTCCTCCTCTGCGCCCACATGGATACGGTCGCTCCCGGAGAAGGCGTCGTGCCGGTGCTGGAGGGCAATATCATTCGAACCGACGGGCGAACGGTGCTGGGCGGGGATGACAAGAGCGGCATCGCCGTCATCTTAGAGGCGCTCAGGGTAGTGCGGGAGAAAAATCTCCCCTGTAGCGACCTGGATGTGGTATTTACCATCTGCGAAGAGGTCGGTCTTGTCGGCGCAAAGTGTCTGGACGTTTCCCGTCTCAAGGCGCGCCGGGGTTTTGTTTTGGACAGCGGGCTGGTCGGCTATCTTTTCACCAGGGCGCCGGCGGCCAATCGCATGGGATTCTCCATCCACGGGCTCGAGGCGCACGCCGGCGTCTGCCCGGAAAAAGGAATCAGCGCCATTCAGATTGCCGCCGAGGCTATTTCCACTATGAGGCTCGGCAGGATCGACAACGAGACAACCGCCAACATAGGCCTGATCGAAGGCGGAATAGCCGTTAACATCATCCCCGGCTCGGTCCGTCTCAAAGGCGAGGCCAGAAGCCACAGCGAGGAGAAATTGGAACAGCAGACCCGGCATATGCTGCGATGCCTCGAGGAAGCGGCGGCGCGCCACGCGCTGCAACTGGACGGCAAACATTTCTCGGCCGGGGTCGAAGCAAAGATCGAACGGGACTATGACCGCATGGACATCCCCGAAGACTCTTCTATCGTGCAATTGGCCCGCGCCGCCGGTCGCAACCTGGGCATAGAGACAAAGACCTCTGCCACGGGCGGCGGATGCGATGCCAACGTGCTTAACAAAAAGGGCCTGGAGGTGGCAAACCTTTCAACCGGAATGAGGGAAATGCACACGGTCAAAGAATGGCTGGATCTCAATGATCTTTATATTTCGGCTCAGATCCTCGTTGAGATTCTTCGACTGAATGCGAAAAGTTAATAGTTTCGAGTTTTATGCAAGGGGAAGAGCTTGGACTGCTGCTGAAACAGGAGCGGGGACAATTCCTCGATTTCGTCAGCGCATACGAATATAAAAAAGGCGCCGCGCAGAAAAAACCCGGGGAGCAATTGGCGCGCGACCTTGTGCGCCTGCTTGCGGGAATGGCTAATGCCGATGGCGGCACGCTCCTGGTCGGCGTAGAGCCGGACAAAAGCGTAACCGGCATCCCCTGTCAGCCCGAAGAGCTCCAGGCCATGGCCCACTCCCCACAGATGCTGCTGAATCCCCCGCTGAATCCCTCCTGCGAGAAAATGCGCCTCGGCAACCTTTTGCTGCTCAAATTCGAAGTGAGTCCGAGCATGGAGGTCCACCGGGTTGCGGGCGGGAGGACCTTCTACCGCATTGCCACGGAGAATCCCTCGCTCCCGCCGGAGCAGATACTGAACCTGAAGGAAAGCAAGAAACATTTCTTTTACGAGAGGCAACATGTCCTGGACGCCTCCTGGGAGGATCTCGACAGCGCCGCCATCGAGAACTTTGCCGAAAAAACAAAGGAGTTGCGGGAGCCCAGGAGCCTGCTCGGGCAAGTCTATCACCTCGTGGACAACTCGCGGGAAAAAATCTCCCTCACCATGGCGGCTTTGCTGCTGTTTGCGAAAGATCCCTCCCGCTGGCATCCCCGCTGCGGCATCGACTTCGTCAAATACGAGGGGACAGAACGCCGGCATGGGAGCTCTTTAAATGTCATCAAGAGGATCCGTTTCGAGGCCCCGCTGTCCCGGTTGATCGACGAAGCCGTCGGGCGGATCAAAGAGCAGATGCGGGAGAGAACGATACTCCATGATCTCTTTTTTCGCGAACGATTGGAATACCCTACCTTCGCCTGGCAAGAGGCCCTGGTCAACGCGGTGGCGCATCGAGACTACAGCCTGAGCGGGGCTTCGGTGGAGGTGTGGATGTTCGACGACCGCATCGAGGTGCGCAGTCCCGGGCTTCCCCCTTCTCCGGTCACCATCGACCAGTTGCGCCAGCAAAAAAGGGTTCATTTTGCGCGCAACCCGCTACTGGTCCGGGCGCTGGCTGACCTGGGTTATTTGCGCGAGATGGGCGAAGGGATCCCCAGAATGTTCCAGGAGATGGATCATCATGGTCTGAGACCTCCCGAGTTCTCTACCGAAGGCTTCTTCTTCACTGTCGTCTTGCACAATACTCCGATCTACGACGAGGCCACCCTGAGATGGCTCAACCAGTTTGGCGCCTCCACGATCAACTTCCGCCAAAGGAGGCTCCTGGCCTACGCCTATTCCCACGGTAAATCGTTTTCCACTGCCGACTACCAGAACGTCGGCGAGGTGGATCGGGATACCGCCTACCGCGACATCCGTGCCATGGTCAAGCTGGGAATCGTCGTCCCCCTCAAACCCAAAAGCCGCACCTATCGAATCATCGAGCGGCTCTGACGGCTAAAAAGGTCTTATAGCTTGGACGCGTCCGAGGAAATCAAGAAGGCCAGAGAGCAGGCGGTCCTCGACTCTTACCGTCCCATTTGCCTCTGCAACAAAATCCGTAAGGGCATTATCGTAAAGGCGATCCAGGGCGGGGCGAAAAGCTTCGAGGCGGTAAGCCGCAGGACAGGCGCCGGCACCGGCCCCTGCGGCGCGGCAAGATGCGGGCCGATGATCAGAGGGATGCTCGGGGAGGAGGTCGCAACCTGCACTGCCTGCGGTTGGTCGATCCTTAAAGCTCCCCCGCCTTTAATCTGTCCCAGGTGTGGCGCGAACCAGTAAGGTATGATTCCAATTTGTCCGGGAAAGAATGAGAAAAGACGCCGCTATTCGAGGCAATGGCATATTTCATTATGGCAGCGGAGAGATACATTGAGGCAGGTCGTTGCGAGGAGAGTTGACCAGTTTGGAGACGTCGTAAAACTCCATCATTTCCACCGGGTAAGGAACCAAAAGTTCATGGATTTCTTTAAAATCAGGATCGAGCCATTTCTCTTCGCCCTCTTTGTTCAGGATCACCGGCATCCTCTCATGAATCGGCCTGAGTAAGTTATTGGCTTGCGTCGTGATGATTGTAAAGGAAAAAAGCTCGCCTCCAGCCGGTTTTTTCCACGAGTCCCAGAGCCCGGCAAAGCTGAAAGGCTCCCCTCCCCTAAGCGTGAATCGCATCGGGATCTTGCCCTTCCCTTCCTTCCGCCACTCATAAAATCCGTCTGCCAGAACCAGACAGCGCCTTTTACCTATCAATCCCTTGAAGCTCGGCTTCTCTGCCAGCGTCTCCGCCCGCGCATTGATCATTTTATTGCCGCTGGAAGGATCTTTCGCCCACGACGGCACCAACCCCCACTGCATCATCCTGAGCGATCTTCCCCCATCATCAGCAATCACCGGCGCATTCTGCCCGGGAGCAATGTTATACCTGGGGCGTAGTTCCGCTCCTTCGGTTTTCAAGTCGAACCGAAATATCAAATTTTCAGGTTTTCTCGTCAGTGTATATCGCCCGCACATGGAGAATTAATATCAAAATGCCCCTCTCAGGCTTCTACTCCGGATACGCGTTGACGCTGCGGCCGAGGGTGTCCATCACCTACTCGATAGCCATTTTTTTGTCAACGAGACTGTAACTCATATTCCCGTCCAACACTGGGTTGCATCTCGATTTCGGCGGTAATACAATGTTAGGACAATGTTAGAACCACAGGAGTCGATCTATGGTCAAGCGTCTCACAAAGCACGGAAATAGCCTCGCCCTCGTAATTGACCGGGGAGTGCTGGATATCCTTGATATTAGTGCGGAGACCCCCCTTTCCGTAACCACGGATGGGAAACGCCTCATTGTCTCGCCGATTCGAGATTTAAAGAGACAGAAACGCTTCCGTGCCGCGCTTGAAGAGGGAAATCGCAAATATAGCAAGCTGCTCAAGCGCCTCGCGGACTAACCGTGACTCCCATCTTCCTAACGCTGGATGAGGTGATTGAAATCCATCGGGACATGATTGAGCGGTACGGAGGAAGCGCCGGTATCCGTGATATGGGCCTCTTAGAATCGGCAGTCGCCATGCCCCAGGCCGGTTTTGTCGACGCCTATTTTCACTCCACCCTCTTTGAGATGGCTGCAGCTTATCTTTTCCATATCGTACAGAATCACCCGTTTGTTGACGGGAATAAACGGGTAGGTGCCATGGCCGCTTTCGTCTTTCTTAAGCTAAACAGCTTTACGCTGAATGTGAGAGAGGCGGAATTTGAGCGAGTAGTACGCCAAGTCGCAGAGGGCCAGATGAAGAAGGAAAAGATCGCCGAGTTCCTCCAGAAGAATAGCAAAAAGCATCGTTAATAGATCGACAACATTGCCTCATCAGAGCTTAGCCTTGTTAACCATGCGAGTGTAGATCTTCCGCGCGTTGCCCTCGGTGATCTTGCGGCGCTCTTCGTCGGAAAGCCACTCGATGGACCGGAATATGGGCACGATGTCCTCGAAATTCCTGCCGCTCTTTGGGTCGATGGCATTGACAGCCCCGAACATCTCGGTGGCGAAGAGAACGTTGTCCGCGCCAACCCGCTTGATCAGGAGCTCCATCGACTCTTTGTCGTAAATCGCCATATCCCAGTAAACCTTGCGCGCCGCCTCTTCGAAGGGCTCAAGCCCCTCCCGCACGTGCATTCCCCGATGCCGGTTCCACTGATACGGTATCGCCCCTCCACCGTGAGGAATGATGATCTTCAATTTTGGAAAGTCCTTGAACACGCGCGACCTGAGGAGTTCCACCGCCGCCGAGTGATGCTGGGCGATGTAATACGAATTGGTCAGGTGCATGGCCGGATTGAGCGAAGCGCTCGCGTGTATGGTACCGGGTATGTCCAGAGCCACCATCTTCTCCCACAGGGGATACCACCATTCATCGGCCAGAGACGGGGTCAGAGGCTCCCGCCCGCCGGCCAGGTCAGGGTTGATGTTGCAGGCGATGAATCCCTGCTCTTTGACGCAGCGCTCAAGCTCTTCGACCCAAGACTTCGGGCTCAAGCCCGGCGATTGCGGCAGCTGACATACCGGCGCGATCTTATCCGGCCAGAGACGGGCGATCCGGGCGATGAGGTCGTTGCAGGCCTCGGTCCAATAGCGGCTTACCAGTTCGGAGCCGAAGTGATGTCCCATCGCCGAGGCCTGGGGCGAGAAAAGCAAGCGGTCGATTCCCGAGTCTGACATGCGCTTGAACTGCCCCTCCATGGAGCGCGCCAGCTGCTCGTCGCTGATTTGCAGGCGCGCCCGCAGCGGCTTGGCGAGATGGGTGATTTGCTGGCCCCGGTAGGCCTGCAATTGCGGCGGCGCCGTCGTGTAATGGGCATGCGCGTCGATGATCATGAGCCGGACCCTCCTCGTCTCTTGTCATGACACAGTTTCATTCTCAAAACACGCTTTGAGATTTCTGTCAACCTGTTCGAGAGTGGACTTCATGAACACCAAAGCTTAAAATGGGCCTTCGCATTTACCAAAGGGAGTCCAGACCCATAACATGTCTCTCGGTCGAGTACTGGTAGAAAAATTCCAACCCGATGTCCTCGAGTGGCTAAGCTCACGGGCGGAGATCGTGGTTGTGGATCCGTGGGTCGAACCGGAACGCTGGGAAAGAGAAGCCCCTCAGGTGGATGCCGTCATCAGCAGAAAAGGCAAGATTACCAGAGAGCACATGGAGAGGAGTCGAGGCCGGCTCAAGATCGTAGCGCGTACCGGAGTCGGTGTAGACCCATCGAGAGTCGATCTCGACGCGGCCAAGGAACATAAAGTGTGGGTCACGAACATGCCCGGCAGCAATTCGGTTTCGGTCGCCGAGCTGGTCTTCGGACAGATGATCGCCTTGGTCCGCCATACCATCGAGGCAAACAGGGCGGTAAAAGAAAACCGCTGGGGAGACTACCTCCAATTCCTGGGAACGGAGCTGGCAAATAAAACCATCGGCATCATCGGCATGGGAAACATAGGCACCAGGGTGGCGATACGGGCGCGGGCCTTCGAGATGTCCTTTCTGGTTTACGATCCTTACATTCCCGAAGCTCACGTCACCGCCCTGGGAGGCAGGCTGGTCGGGTTAAACGAACTGCTCTCGGAGTCCAACTTCGTCACCATCCATTGCCCTCTAAACCAGGAAACGAAACGAATGATCGGTGCAGAGGAACTCTCTCTTATGAAACCCTCGGCTTATCTTATCAACGCGGCTCGAGGCGGGATCATCGACGAAAACGCGCTCTGCCGGGTCTTGACCCGCAAGGGAATTGGCGGGGCCGCTCTGGATGTCATGGACAACGAGCCGCCGGCCAAAGACCACCCTTTGTTCCTGCTTGATAACGCGATCTTCACGCCCCATCTGGGCGCAGTCACCAGCGAAGCCTCAAAGCGGGCTGAGTGGGGCGCCGCCGAAGAGGTCGTGCGCGTCCTGGAGGGGAAGCCGCCTAAAAATCCGGTGATTCAAATATAGTTGCTCGTGTTCGTGCAGAGAATTCATAGGAGGTGACAATGAACAGGATTTCTGCAATTCAAAGGCGATCTCCGCGCCCTGATGGCTCCCGACCCCGGCTCCGGACCGTTGCAGGCTCCGCGGCCGCGTTTCTCCTATTCGCTCTTGGCCTCGCGGGAGGGAGGGCCTCGGCGGCGGAAAAGCTCAACCTCGTCAACTCGAGCCTGGTCATGTCCCAGTCCCTGCCCTCGATCGCCCAGGAAGCGGGACTTTATCGGAAGTACAACCTGGAGCTCCAGGTAATTTACATCGCCTCCTCCGGGATGGTAACGGCGGCGATGCTCGGGGGCGACGCGGAGGCCGCCCTCACCGGCGGCGTTGGCATCGTGCGGGCCTTTGTCCAGGGGAACACGGACTTCGTCTTCATCGGCAGCGTGAAAAACATCCTGACCCACAGCGTCCTCTCCGTGCCGCAGCTCAATAAACCGGAGGACCTCAAGGGCAAGAAGATCGGGGTGACCCGGATCGGGAGCAACAGCCATTATTTCACCATCCAGGCCCTAAGGCGCGTCGGTCTGGATCCCGCCAGGGAGGTCACCTTCATTCAGACCGGCGGCGCCACCGAAAATCTCGCAGCGCTCCTGAACGGCGCCATCGATGCCGCCACGATGACGGCGCCGGCCGACGCTCAAGCCGCGGCCCGGGGCTTCCGCTATCTGATCCACGGCCGGGAGCTCGGCCTCCCCTACGCGGCCGCTTCCTTCGCGACCCGCCGGACGGTGATGACTAGACGCCCGCAGGCCATCGGGCAGTTCCTCCGGGCGATGGCCGAGGCCTCGAAGATTCTCCACACGGACAAGGAGTTTACCTACAAGGTCCTGGGCAAGCATTGGCGGGTTACGGACAGAAAGGTCCTGGATTCGGCCTACGATGCGGAGATCAAGGCATTGGAGCCAAGGCTCGATCTCAAGACGGACGCCTTCAAGGCGATCCTCGACGAAGTCGCGGAAGTCGATCCAAGGGCAAGGAAGGTCAGGGCGGAGGATCTCATGGACCGCCGCTTTCTCGATGAGATGGAAAAGAGCGGCTTTTTCGACAAGCTCTGGGGAAGCAAGGGATAACTCGCCCATTCGAGCCCGTGGCTGGGAGGGCGCTGACAAAGCTCTCTTTTCAGCCGGCTGCTACACCGGAATGAACCTGAGCACCACCCCGTTGTTGCACCACCGCTCGCCGGTCGGCGCCGGGCCATCGTCGAACACGTGCCCGTGATGTCCGCCGCAGCGGATGCAATGGTATTCCGTGCGCGGCAGAAAAAGCTCGAAGTCCTTTTTCGTGCCTAGATGGCCGGGAATCTGGGTGAAGAAGCTTGGCCAACCGGTGCCGCTGTCGAACTTCATCTGCGAGGTGAATAGCGGCAGCGCGCAGCCGGCGCAGACATACACGCCCCGCCGCTTCTCGTCGTTGAGCGGGCTTGAGAACGGGCGCTCCGTGCCTTCCTCGCGCAGCACGTAAAACTGGGCGTCGCTTAAGCTTTGCTTCCACTCCGCCTTGGATTTTCGCAGAGGCTCCGTGGAAAGACTCACCTTCGCATCGCGCGCAAGCAGCGATTTCCAATTCTTGCGAATACTGTCCAGCGACTTGTCGGCGGAGCGGGCGCGCCCCGTTACAGACATAACGAGAGGCACAGCCGCAATGAGCCGCATGAACTGGCGCCGTTTCATGATCCTGCCTCCATTCTTGTGTTAGATGACAAACTTTACTACACGCCGCAGGATTCAACAAGATTGACAGTCCTGATTTAAGGCTTGGTCCTTCATCGCTTATCCTTTCGCCTTCATGCTTTCTATTGCCCTGGACGCCATCGTTGCTGTTTGCGGCATCACGCCGGAATGTCTACAATGGTGCCGTGAATTTTGAGCGCGTCTTGGAGGCTTTGCTGGCGGAGTTTGACCACCGCCGCATCCGGTATGCGGCCATAGGCGGCTTCGCTTTGGGAGTTCTGGGTTATCCGAGGACAACGATAGACCTGGATTTTCTCGTGCACAAAGACGACCTGAGCAAGGTGCACGATCTTTTAACTGATCTAGGATACCAACGGGTAGCGCACACTGAGAATGTCTCCCAATACCGCCATAATGACGACGTCTGGGGATCGATTGATTTTATCCATGCGTTTCGGAAGAGCTCGCTCGCCATGCTCATGCGGGCAAAAAGCTATCCTGTGTTTGGCGCGAAGCAGACTGTGAAGGCCGCTGATCCGGAGGATGTGATCGGGCTAAAAGTCCAAGCGACGGTGAATGATCCCGACCGTAAGCCGCAAGAATTGGCAGACATCGAAAGACTTATGAGCCTATACGGCTCCAAGCTGGATTGGAAGCGGATTCAGGAGTATTATGATATCTTCGGTTTTGGAGAAGAAGCCAAGCGATTGAGGAAGAGGTTCGGACGTGCTCACTGACGAAGAAAAGCAGGAACTCAAGGAACTTGCCGGCTCTGCCGCCATTCGCGAAGAGTTTCGACTGCTCCGACGGAACTCGATGGCTTTGCAGCGGCGCGTAGATGTGGA
>Ga0209212_1002900_pt1 | contig 23534 bp, 17 predicted proteins | sample RifGroC2_FD_183996 | JGI IMG/M metagenome (GOLD analysis project Ga0209212, IMG submission 183996) | Groundwater microbial communities from Rifle, Colorado, USA - Groundwater C2 (SPAdes) (version 2) | ecosystem: Environmental > Aquatic > Deep subsurface > Groundwater | place: Rifle, Colorado... | reverse complement strand
AAAGGTTCCAAGAAACTGTATGTCTTTACCGACCCGGATTGCCCCTACTGCCGCACCTTTCATGGCGAACTGAAAAAACTCGCAAAGATAGAGCCGGATGTTGCCATTCATATCATGCTCATGCCTTTGCCCATGCACCCGCAGGCCTACGACAAGGCCCGCGCAGTGCTGGAGTCCCAAAATAGCGAAATTCTGGATAGGGCCTTCGAGGGCAAGGATGTTCCCAAGCCGACACAAGAAGGCAGTAAAAAGGCCATTGATGAGATCATCAGGTTTGCCAACACCAACGGTATCAACGGTACACCGACCATGGTGTTGCCAGATGGCAAGGTGCAGGTGGGCGGACGGGATGCCGAAGGGTTGAAGAGGATGCTGGAAGGGAAGTAATGGATTATGTTTTTTGTTTTGTCCGTAAAACTCCTGTTTTGTAGATTACGAGGTTTGTCATGAAAATTACATTACAAATTGTTCTTGCCGCTTTTGTGTTAGTTGTTTTGGAAATCACTCCATCAATAGCCGCAACTATGAACGATTACTGTGTAGTACCACCCTTTATTCAGGAAATTGCCAAACCCAACCTCTTGATGATCATAGACAATTCCGCAAGTATGTATGATCTGGCATATGACGACAAAGGATATAGACGCTGCTCGTCAACCACAAGCCAGTCCTGTTCGGTTGATACTGATTGCCCCTCTGGAGAAACCTGTGCCCAGGTGCGTAACCCCAGCTACTGCTACGATAAAACCTTCAGCAGTTCGCTCAGTTATGTGGGCTATTTTGACCCTGCCAAGAATTATAAATACAATTTTGGAACCAACAGGTTTCAGGTCGAGGAAGGCTCAATACCTGCCAACTGTTCCATGGCCGCAGTGGATGACGTGGTCTACTGTAAGCTCATAAGCAATACACTGCACCTTAATATTGATAAGTCAGACCCCACCAGAACTAAACATTTTTATGCATCTGGCAAATTTCTCAACTGGTTGAATTCTTCAAAGTTTGATGTGGAAAAACAGGTATTGACCGGTGGAAAGTACGTGACAAAAGTCTGCTCAAACAATGCCGACAAAGCCTGTTTAGTTGATTCTGAGTGCGGCACCGGCAACACCTGCAATGCCACCTCCGCCTTCTTGCAACCCGAAACCCGAGGATGCGTTGGGATGGGTTACGTCAAGGATACCAACACCTCCAACTTCGTAAATTTTGCCACGGGTACAGCAGACCCCAACACGGATCTCAACCTGACCTTCCTGGTAAAAGGCCCTTCGAACCCTTACAACGTCGTAGCGCCCTCAACTGGGGGGCAAACCTATCTGAATATTTTCACCAAATCCGGCACTTCGTATGACAATGAAGCCTGTGATCTGGCAATAGAAGCCATTGCCACCGCAAACGGGGCTGGTCAAGTCTTTTCTGCGGTAGATAACTGTCTGGCTTCTGGTGGTACAGTCCTTGGTTATTGTCAGCAGAGCCCTGCTAGTAGTTGCATTGCTTCTTATGGCCCCACTGCTCCTAACTGCGATATTCCAATCGTAGCGGCCCATTGTTCTGGTGATGCTACTCGAACCTGCACAGTGGCCACTCAGGCAACGGACTGTTTTATTTCAGGCGCTCAAACATGCACCACTGGCAATGTTGGGGTGGTTTGTACAGCCAACAGCAACTGCGATGTGAAGGCCTGCTCATTGAATGCTGGACGTTCCTGCAGCGTAGATGCAGACTGTGTCAAATCGAATCAAGGTTACTGCTCGTTAAAAACTACCAAAAAATGCAGTGACGATGGTGATTGTGGAACCGGGTTTGGAACTTGCCTCGACAAACCCTATGATGACGGGACCTGTGGGGTTACAGTCGTAGGAACCTGTACTGCTTCAGGGGATTTGAATGTCGGTCCCTGTATTCCCGAAACTGGCGGATACATCGGTCCCTGCGTACTGGCGCAACAGTCTGCGGCAGTCAAGACAAAGACATCATTTATTCATTCTATGCAAGCCTGCTGGGCGCTTCGTAAAATTCCTAAGGATATTGGGCATGACGAATATATGAGTATTCGGAATGATTGTTCGGATGTTTACGGCGCCTACAAAACCTGCTCCAACGATGGCTATCAGACCTGTTCTACCGATGTGGACTGTGGTTCCGGCAATACCTGTCTGTCAGGTCCATACGCAATCCAGCCAGGAAATCCCGCGCTGATTTGTTCGATTAACTATGCCGGGCAGCTGTATGAACAAAATGCATCCGGCGCCTGGGTACTCCGGTCGGCATTGCCTGCGGCTACGCCAGCATCTTGCCTGTCAACCGATACGGTGGAAGAATGCGCAATAAAGATCCACACGCTGTTCTGTAACACTATGGACGAAGTACCGGTAACGGACCCCACGAATCCTCCAAGCGCTGTTGTTGCCACTGAAAACCTGCCCGCGATTTTGAGCGGCCTCGGTGTCGAAGCCCAGTTGGGGGCACCGATCCTGACACTGCCGGTACGTATTGAAACATCTGTGCCTCCTTCCAATCTGGTTCAGGAATACGCGCAAAAGATTCGCATGGGCCTGATGGCCTTCAATACTTATGGTTCTTCTACGGAGGTGACAAGTGGACTTCTGACTGCGACCAAGGTTTGCTCCAATGATCCGACCAAGGTTTGCACCCAGGACATTGACTGCGGAAAGGACAGTACAGGAACCTATTATGACTGTAATAATGCAGGCGACAGCGATGCTGCAAAAATACTCAGCCTGATCGGCAAGGGACATTGCTCTAGTACAACGACAACCGAATGCACCAAAAAGGTGCACTGCCCTGGGACTGAAACCTGTGTCAATGACGGTGTGGGGTCCCATACCACAGGTGGTCTTGTCTATAGTATCGACAGTCTGAGAGCAGCCACCTGGACACCTTTTGCTGAAGCATATTACAACGCTATCGGCTATTTTGGGGTAAGTCCAAGCGATTCGACCGGGAAAACCAGCAGAACCGATTTAAGGATCAATTCCGGTGATTTTCCGGATTCCATGAACCCCTCAGAATATGTTTGTCAGTCCAATAATATTTTGCTTGTAACGGACGGTTCATCCACGGCTGATCAGAACAGTGCAAAAACCGATTTGGTAGATGCTTATAAGGCCGTTTCCGGCAATGTTACCGGAACTTGTACCAAGTATGCCGGTAGTCAGGATCTTGATGATCTTTCCTGGCTCGCCAGGCATAGGAACATTAATACTTTTGATAAAACAACAGCTTCTACTACCGAGCCACTGAAGAAAAACGAATACATTACATCATACATTGTATTCAATGGTGCTGATAATGGAGAGGCTGCTGATTGCAACAACACAACTGTGCTCACCAAAGCGGCCAATAATGGTGGAACAGACGTTTTGAAAGCAGATATCCCTGACCAGTATGAGGATACTCTCAGAAGGGCTTTTGAACAGGTTGCCGGTGGCACTGCTTCCGGTACCGCCGCCTCTATCCTCAGTAACAGTGAGGGGAGCGGTGCAAATATTCTGCAGGCTGTGTTTTATCCGTCCAAGGATTTCGAAACTGAATCTGGGCAGACAATTCCAACCAGCGCCACCTGGATCGGTGAAATGCAGAACTTGTGGTACTATGTCGATCCTTACATAGGCAACAGTTCGGTGCGCGAGGATACTATTAACGATCCTGTAAACGTCAAGGCATTACATGTGGTAAATGACTATGTGACAGAATACCAGTTTAAGGGAGGCGAAACCATTGCTGTTCTAAAAAAGGATACAAACGGTGATGGCTCAGGGGATACAGTCGTTACAGAGGCTATGGATGCTCGTATAAAAAACCAGGGATATTGTACAAATACTAGTAATCTTTCAATATCAACCTACGCCAAGTGTGTTAATGATGACGGTTGCACGACTGGTGAGACATGCAATGTCCAAGGCATTGTCAACGCAGATGATGTTAACAGTCTGTGGCGTGCCGGGAAACTGCTATGGAGCAGAGATTTAGACACGGTAGCCGGAAAACGTAAACTATATACATACCTGTACGGCAGCAGCTTCGCCGATTGCGGAGCCTCCACCTTCTCCGTAAATGGAATGTACGATCTTGCGGCGATAGACTGGAGTAGTATCAGTGCAACAAACAAGTGCATTTTAAAAGCCTATCTCAATATCCCTAATCCTGCTACTGCCGCTGATTCTGAAGCAATAAACATTATCAAGTTTGTCCAGGGGTATGACCATGAGGACTATGACTCGTCTACTGGAAAAATTACAGGGACTATTGACGGTAAAAAGCCGCGAAACCGTTCCGTTCAGATAGACGGAAGCAAGAACGTCTGGAAGCTTGGGGATATCATTGCCTCAACGCCACGCATCCAGTCCTTTAACAAGTTGAATAACTATCATCAGGATTCTCCTATGGGATATGGAGATATGACATATGCAGATGATAGCACAGGGAAGGGCTATGCCAATTCGACTGCATACAAGGCAAGGGGAATGGCCTATGCCGGTGCCAATGACGGCATGCTTCACGCCTTCAAGCTAGGTTCCCTTTCCATTATCGGATCCGGCCAGACCAAGGCTACATTAAACAATCCAGATGTCTCGACGCCGCTTGGTCACGAACAATGGGCCTTCATACCCAAAAATGTTCTGCCTTATCTGAAATATCTATCAGATCCTCAGTATAGTCACTTGTATCTTGTTGACGGCCCCACGAGACTGCTGGATGCAAGTATCGGCTATAATGACAATACCTATATACCCGTTGCTTCCCGAACAATATATTCCAATGCTGGTTGTGATGCTGGTGGTTCAGGCGTTCATACAGCTTACTGGGCATGCAAAGAGGACCCGGCAACTGACAACAACAAAAGCTGGAGAACCATCTTGATAGGCAGTATGGGGATTGGTGGGGCATCGGCCGAAAAAGATGCAGTATGTACAAATTGCGTAAAGAATCCGGTTACTGGAACTGGTAAGTCGTCCTATTATGCGCTTGATATCACGGACCCAGCGAATCCGACATTTATGTGGGATTTTTCCCATGCAGAAATGGGATTTGCAACTACGGGTGCGGCTGCCACGCGTATTAATCATAAATTTGATGCTGGCGGCATAACTTACAAAGATACCAATGGCCGCTGGTTTGCAGTTATCGGAAACGGTCCCACAGGTCCTATTGATACGACCTATCACCAGTTTAAGGGTAAATCGGATAATCCTCTCCGCGTGTTTGTACTTGACCTGAAGACCGGTGAGTTGTTGAGAAAGTTTGATACTTCCATAAACTACGCCTTTTCCGGTTCGATGTCGTCTGCGCCGATAGATACGGATCGTTCAAGAAAACTGGATTCGGGTAATTATTCCGATGATGCCCTCTACTTTGGTTATTCAAATTGTACGAGTAATTGCGATACCGACACTCCGGCCTGGAATGGAGGTATAATGAGATTATTGACTGATGAGAACAGTATCCTGACTGACAATTGGTCGCTCACCACGCTCATCAGCAACATCGGACCGATTTCCACTGCCATTGGCAAGCTCCAGGATAGAAAAAACAAGAATCTCTGGCTTTATACCGGTACCGGGCGCTACTTTTTCAAAGGAGACGATTCGACAAATCCTGGTAAGATCCTGGCCGTTAAGGAGCCATGTTATAACGGTGTGAATGATGCCAATGATATTCATACACTCAGTGCTATTGATTCAAATGGATGTGATACCGAGATGGTTTTCGACGAAGACGATTTTGCCAATCAAACCAGTGCTATCAACGACATGGTTAGCAATTTGGGGGTTAGCAAAAAAGGGTGGTTCGTAGAGCTGGCAGACCAGGATAATGTGAACAACTTCGGTGCCGAACGGATTATCACCGAACCTGTGGCTATGCCTAACGGAGCTGTTTTCTTTACATCATTCATGCCTTCGACGGATATCTGCAACTATGGTGGCAAGTCATACATGTGGGGTATGCGTTATGACACAGGTGGGACTGCTTCAACCAATCAGCTGAAGGGCAAGGCTTTGGTGCAGGTTTCAACTGGAGCTTTTGAGGAAGTCGATCTTTCAATAGCCCTTACAGCTGAACTTGGGAGAAAAATGGCAGATCCGATGATTGGCAAGCCTCCCACCGATCCGCCACCGATAGTTTCGGCATCCGGCAACAAACCACTGAAGCGGATTCTTCACATTCAGGAAAAATAGAAATGAATAAACGTGGTTTTACATTAATAGAGCTATTGATTGTAATCGCCTTGATTGGAATTCTTCTGTCTGCGGCGACGTTTGGTTTTTCCCAATATTCCAGAAAATCAAAAATGGAGAGCCAGACCAGATTTCTATACGGCGATCTTATGGAATACAGAACCAAGGCAATGTATGAAAAGAGAAACTGGACATTTAAGATGTCTGCTGCAGGCTACGGTATTTATTCATCTACAAATACGGATGTATCACCCGTAACCGCGGTTGTTTTAAAACACCCCGTTGATGTTGCTTCAACCGTAACTGAAATTGAATTCGATACCCATGGGTTGACCGATAATATTGGTTCGGTATGTGTGACTAGTGCGAACAATGCTGTAGTAGATTCGGTTGTGATATCGAAGACCAGAGTACAAATAGGTAAAAAAAGGGAAGGGACGAACTGTGTTTCAACCAATATCGATGCAAAATAAATCGGGATTTACGCTTGTAGAGCTTCTTGTCGCTATGGCTATTATGCTGGTTAGCCTTTTGGGGCTTCTGCATTCGGTGAATATTGCAATTGAATATAATCTGAAAAACCAGATGCGTAACGAGGTTGTCCGGGTCGCACAGGACGCCATGAACGAAATGCGCTCACGACCTTTTGATTCAGTAACTACGTCACATACAGTACAGGTGCCGACGCGGCTTCGTAATATCAATAGAACATACGGCGTGACAAAAACAATAATCAACATACCCAATCCAACAACTGCAATTGCTTCCAGAAAATATCAGGTTGATGTCAAGTGGGCGTACAAAAACGTTTCTACAACCCATTCTGTATTGTCTGTCAGGAGTCGCACAGAATGAAAAATAACTGGAAAAAAAATCGTTATGTACCTTTGATTGCCTCATCACCCAAGGGCTTTACACTTATAGAACTGATAATTGTCATGGCAATATTTATGGTTGTCATAATTATCAGCAGTAAGGCTTTCAACACCATATTAAGCATGTCTACTCAGCAGACAAAATCGTCGGAAAGCGATACCCAAGGGGTGATAGGGCTTGAATTATTGCGTCTCGATCTGGAACACGCCGGTTATGGCCTCCCCTCGGTGCTCAGTTTTATAGCGGATTTTGATGAGGCCACAGTAAGTAATCTTGCGCCTGGAATTGACACGAAAGATTTCAATGACAAATACAATGCCAGCAGCGACACAAACAAAGTGCCACGGGCAGTGCAGGCAGCTGCTTCAACAACGGACGGCAGGGATTATCTTGTGATTAAGTCCACGCTGGCTGGTATGAGCGAAACAACTAAAAAATGGGCGTATGTTGAAGGTGTTGGGAGCGACAGTGTAATAACCCCCTGGGGGGCTAACAACTTTATCGCAGGTGAACGTGTGGTCACCATTGATTCCCGTACTAAAAGATTGATTGGTACCAGTATGACATCTGCAGATTTTTCATATTCCATACCAGATGATATGAAACCGCCAGATACCGGTACAGCAAATTTTCAGCCGCAGAATGACACGGATGTTTTTGTTTTGTATGGTGTTTCACCAACATCAGACCTGATTGCCCCTTACAACCGGGTCGATTATTATGTCAAGCGCCCTACTTCGGATTCCGATATACCGGCGAGGTGTGCTAAGGGAACCGGGGGCAAACCTGGCACTGGTATACTTTATAAGGCGGTCATGAAGCATAGCGATGGTGCATTTATCCAGTATCCTCTGGTGGAGTGCGTTGCAGACATGCAGGTCGTTTTTAATGTGGCCGCGGATGGTGTTAATGGCGTTGATGTGGATGAAAGCGGCTTGACGGGATTGTCTGCCAAAGAGATACGGCAACAGCTTAAAATGATGAAAGTTTTCATCGTCGCCCATGAAGGTGGCAAGGACTCCGGGTATAACTATGCAAGCCAAGCCATTGATGTTGGTGAAGGGAGCGGCAGGACTCTCGATCTGAAGAATGACGTTGTCGGCTCCGATGATTATAAGAACTACCGCTGGAAGACTTACAAACTGGTTGTATTACCCAAAAACATTAATTTCTGAAGCCTAAAGAGGCAGGTTTAGAATGTTGAAACTCAGAAACAATAAAGGAATAGCACTGGTAACATCTCTTTTGTTTACCCTGATATCTCTCGGAATTATCATGGCGCTATTGGCAATTGTGACTCAGGGGACACGTGTCAGCGGAGCAGGTAAGGCCTACAAAACAGCAATCGAGGCTGGATATGGGGCTGTAGATGTGGTCTCACTCGATATATTACCAGCAATGTATAAAGGAGATTTTGATTCTACCTACAATAGCAATCTTGCAACGGCCATAAATTTGACTATTAATAATATGAGTTATCCTCTTAATTTTCCGGACAACACTCTCGTCTCTTGCTTCAACCAAAAATTCGGCTCTTCAACATCCCTCTGGACCGCTTGTGGTGCTCAAGCTTCCAGTTCAGTCCCTAAGGAGTCCCCTGATATGGTCTTTAATCTTAAAGCCCTGAACGATTCTGTTGGGTTCAAAGTATATACTAAAATTGCTGATACTCGATGTGGTGGTGATGCAGCGGCAGGCCAACCTTGCTCCAATTCAGATACTAGCGGTGTTGACTACCTTGATGCGGGTAGCGGCGTTACCTCTTCTTCTGGAACAGTAACGCCTCAGCATCGACCAGCATATTATCGAATCGAGGTTCAAAGCGAACGAGCAGTAAACCCAAATGAAAAATCACAGTTGTCTGTGTTGTATGCCTATTAGCATTACCAGCAACATTAATTGCTAGTAATTTATGGCAAAGAGTGAATAGAACTTTTGGACATAGAACGGCATTTCACTTATAAGATTACGTCATATAACCAGGTGAATTATGTTGAAAGTCTACGCGTGTTGAATTAAAACAAGTACTTCAGGTAAAGCTACACAAGGCACGTAACTTGCTATATAACATAATCTGAAAACAAGATAACCGATAATACTAAACCACCCGCGAGGGTGGGACGGAAAGCCCATTGGGTCTCACTGAGACAGCCGGGTCGCCGAAATGTCTGATTTACTACAGATTGTGGCGACCCGGCTTTTTTGCGTTTTTTTATGTAAGTATCCTGTGCTCAAAATTCTATGATAAAATAGCAAAACAAGTAGCAGAAAAACATTTTCTAATATTGTATATAATTATAAAAAACTTCTTGACATTGATAATATTTGTTGTAATTTTAAACCCATTTAAAGCCAGAATGGGATAAAAATATGAAGGCTAAAAACAGGTTGAAAGAGGTGCGTGAGTCAAGGTTGATGAGTAAGTCCGAACTGGCACGCAAGGCCGGTGTGTCTGCCCTTACCATTGACAGAATTGAGCGTGGAGAACAGTGCCGCATGGAAACTATGAGAAAGATCATCTTGGCTTTGGGTTATTCCCTGGATGAAAAAGAAAAGGTCTTTCAAGCCTGATCCTGACAGGAATTCGATATGCTTTTTTTTAATAAGAAAAAAGAGGTTGTTGGCATAGACATTGGCTCCAGTTCTGTCAAGCTTGTTCAGCTTAAGGAACAAAAGGGGGTATACCATCTCCTCAATGTGGGTATTGTGCCCTTGCCTCCTGAGGCAATTGTTGATAATACCCTTATGGATAGCTCCGCGATTGTCAATGCTGTTAAAAACCTGATAGGGAGCCTTGGAGTTAAGGTCAAAGATGTGGCCTGCTCAATATCCGGGAATTCAGTCATCATTCGTAAGATAACCCTCCCGGCAATGCCGCCTGAAGAGCTTGAAGACCAGATAACCTGGGAAGCAGAGCAGTATATTCCGTTTGACATCAATGATGTAAATATGGACTTCCAAATTCTTTCCCCCGACAGTGTCGACCCTTCCAAGATGAATGTTCTGCTGGTTGCCAGCAAAAAAGATATTATTAATGATTACGGAGCCGTTTTCAGCGAGGCAGGACTTCAGCTTTCTATTGTAGATGTTGACTCATTTGCCGTTCAGAATGCCTTTGAAATTAATCATGATTCGTTCCCTGACGAAGTTCTTGCACTTGTCAATGTCGGTGCCAGCGTCATGAATATCAACATTGTAAAGTCAGGAATTACCCTCTTTACCCGCGATGTTCAGATGGGAGGCAATCTTTACACTGAGGAAATCCAAAAACAGTTGGGGTTAAGCGGTATTGATTCAGAGTCAATGAAGATGCTGGCCAGGGAGGTTGGAAATGGTGTCCTGCTGGAAGTAATCGCCAAGGTTAACGAGACCATTACCCAAGAGATCAGGCGTTCGCTGGACTTTTATAACTCGACGACTAACGATGACAGAATTACAAGAATTTTTTTGAGCGGTGGATGTTCAAAGGTTTACAATCTTCTGGAAGCTATAAATGAAAAACTCGGGTTGCCGGTTGAAATGATCAACCCCTTTGCAAAGCTAAAATTCAATGAAAAGGATTTTGATCCTGAATACCTTCAGGAAATCGCCCCGCTCATGGCAGTAACCGTTGGGCTCGCCATAAGGAGGGTAGCGGACAAATGATCAAGATCAACCTGTTGCCGGTACGTGCGGCCAAGAAAAAAGAAACTGCCATTCAGCAGATTGCCATTTTTTGTATAAGTGTAGGTCTTGTTGCAGCGGTAGTTATATCGATGTACCTGATTAAGAAGGTACAAATTTCATCAACAAATACAGATATCACTACAGCAAAAACTAAAATAAGCGAATTGAAAACCAAGATCGGCAAGCTCGAAGAACTCAAAACACTCAAGGATCAGGTTAAGAAAAAGCTGGATGTGCTTACCCAGTTACGTAAGAATAAAACTGGTCCGGCCCAGCGACTTGCCACGTTAAGTGACATAACCCCGGAGCAGTTATGGCTGACCGGATACACTGAAAATGGTTTTAACGTTAAAATTACCGGGGTTGCTTTCTCAGAAGATCTGATTGCCACGTTTATGCGTAGGATTGAAGCAACAACAGATTTTATGGGGGTTGAACTGGTTGTTTCAGAACAACTCAATAGCGGCGGAACCAAGCTGAAACGTTTTGAGCTGACCTGTAAGCTGCGAGCTGCTTCCTTGCCAGAGCAACTAACGAAACCTAAAACTGCCAAGTAACAGTAATTTACTAGCCAGGGCGGATTGAAAATGGATCCACAAGTTGAAAAAATACTAAAGTTGCCGACCAAGCAAAAAATCCTCATTCTCATTCTTGTTGTTGTTCTTGAGGCGGCTGCTCTGGTCTGGTTCTTATATGTGCCCAAACACAAAGAGCTAGTAAATCTCAAGGTTGAACTGACCAAGCTACAAGCTGAGATTGACGACAAAACCAGAATAGCCAACAATCTTCCGCGCCTGCAAGTTGAATACGAGCAACTAAACAGAGAACTTGCCCAGGCATTGACTGAATTGCCAAACTCAAAGGAAATTCCATCTCTATTGACAAGCATTACTACGCTTGGCAAGAACGCAGGGCTTGATTTCCTGATTTTTAAGCCTAAGGGAGAAGCTGCAAAAGATTTTTATGCAGAGGTTCCGGTTGACATAACTGTATCCGGCTCTTATTTCAGCGTGGCAAACTTCTTTGCAGCAGTAGGCAATCTTCCACGGATTGTTAATATTACCAACGTAGCATTTTCTGATATCAAAAACGTTAATAACAGGATGATGACAAAGGTTACTTGCTTGGCAACCACATTCCGTTTCCTTGATAAGAAAGAGATAAAGGATGACAAGAAACCTGTTAAAAAATAGATTTACATATGTTGCAATGACTGTACTGATGGTTGCAGCCTTGTTTACGGGTTGTAAAAAGAAAGAGCTGCCGCCTGCCGCTCCGCCGCCTTCAGTTGCAGCCTCAAAGCCGCCTACACCGCAGCAGAAGCCGGTGCAGAAACCTGTTAGCTCGGCTCTCAAGCTGTCACCTCCATCTGTAACTCAGTTTGATTTCAGCAACAAGAAGGATCCCTTTAAGCCGTTTGTCATTGTCAACGCCCCTCCAGGCGGACGGAAGGCTCAGCGGGATGCCCTGCCTATCCACAATTTCGATGTCGGCCAGTTCAAGCTGATCGGTATAGTTACTGGTGGCAAGGAAAACAAGGCAATGGTAACTGATCCCAACGGCAAGGGTTATGTCCTTAAGGTTGGCATGACTATCGGTAAAAACGAGGGGCGGATAACGGCTATCACCAACAACGGCGTAAATGTGATGGAGCAGTTTAAAGATGATAATGGCAGGGTGCGCAAGGAGAATATCCGTATAACCCTTCCCAGGAAACAATAAGGAGTTCCGCATGATGTGGACGACAAAAAAATCGATTGTTCTAGCGCTATTGTTGGTTGTCTCGGCAAGTTTCTGTCTCAGTACACCCCGGTTTGCGTTTGCACTGACCGAGGCTGGTCAGAAGCCAGAGTCCAAACTTGCAGCTATAGACTCGATTAGTGTCTCAGGTGAAGGCGATGATACTGAGCTTGTCATCAAGCTTACTTCTCCTGCCACCTATACCAGTTATAAGACCACAGCGCCATTACGCCTGGTGGTAGATTTGTCTCAGGCAACTCAAGGTTCTATAACCACTCCGCTTGTCATTAACAAAGGGAACTTCAAAACTATAACGGTTAGCCGTTATGATACAGATGCAGGCGTACTAACCAGAGTGGATATTGAATTAGTTAAAGACGCTGAGGCTATTATATCTGCTGCTCCCGATCAAAAAGGTGAATTGAGAATTACCTTCCCTCCATTGCCTGTTCAAGCTGACCAGTCCGCTACGGGTGATACAGTTTCCGTAACTCCAGAAGAATCTACATCTAAAGCTTCTGCTGCAAAAGATGCCGAGCCTGTTAAAACATCAGGAGAACCGACTGGAACTGCTGCGTTATCCGATGTTAAAGAAACAGTCAACGGTACCGCAAATTCCGATGTCATACCATATCGTTCTCTTACGTCTGTTTATGTTAAAAATGATTCTATTGTACTTGCAATAAATGGTGGAGCAGGAGATTTCAAAACATTTAGACTCAATAAACCAGAACGTTTTATAGTTGATCTGTTTGATGTCAAAAGTGGTTTGGCTGACCGCATTGTTCCTGTCAATGCTGCCGGTGTCGCATCTGCTCGGCTTGGTCTTTATCCCGACAAGGTTCGAGTTGTACTTGATGCAGTAAACGGCAGTTTTCCTGAAGCAGTAGCCGAAAAGTCCAGTGAAGGTGTTACGATTGCACTGAATGTGAAGTCGGCAGTTGATAACCCCAACACCCGCCTTATGACCGCTCACGCAGAAAAGACTGCTGAACCGATTACTCACATAGAGTCGCAACCTGTTACCAAAGCTATCGCAGTCCCCAGCGGTTCTGCTTATGTTGAAATGATTGACTTCCAAGTGATTGAAGGGATTTCAAGGGTTTCGGTCAAGGTTGCAGGTGATGTTGTCGCTGAGGCTCCCGTCAAATCCCCTGGTTACGTAACGCTTACAATTAAAAATACAAACCTTCCGAAACGCCTCCAGCGATCACTTGATGCTCAAAGCTTCAAATCACCTGTTATGCGGATAACGCCGATTCTTGTCAAAACCCGCAGGGGAGAAGATACGAAGATTAGAATAGCCCTTCGATCCACTGTTCCATATGCATTCAAGCAGGAAGGGGACATGTTATTTGTTGACTTCAAAAACCCCGAAGTAGCTGCTGCTGATAAGATATCAACCGCACTACAGGAAACTCGTACAGTTGTATTAGACTCAGGTGCCAGGTCCACGGTTTCAAAGGATGCCGAACTCTCGTCAGAACTTTCACCGATTACTGATTTAACAGTAAAGCCCTATGACTCGTCCAAGAAGTACAAGGGACGCAAGGTCACACTCGAATTCGCCGATGCCGAAGTCCGGAAGATATTCCAACTCCTGTCAGAGGTCAGTAATAAGAACTTTGTGCTTGGTGATGATGTTTCCGGCACAATCAGTATCAAACTTGTCAATGTTCCCTGGGATCAGGCCCTTGATATTATTCTGGATACCAAGGGACTTGATAAGCGTGAGGATGGAAATATCATAATCATCAAGGGTAAGGGAAAATTCAAATCCCAGGCAGAAGAAGAGCTTGAGATTAAAAAGCAACAGTTTAGATCGATAGAATTGAAAACTGAAATGTTCAGCATCAATTACGCAGATATTGGCAGTATCGTTGGCCAGTTCTCAGCGCTTAAAAGTGATCGCGGGGCAATTGCGCAAGATGCCAGAACAAACAAGGTGATTGTTAAAGATATTCCTCAGGCCATTGAGGATATGAGGAAACTGCTTCAGCAGCTTGATGTGCCGGAAAGACAGGTCATGATTGAGGCGCGAATTGTTGAAGCGACTTCTACTTTCACCCGCAGTTTGGGTGTCAACTGGGGCGTGCACTACCGTGATGGTTCTGGATCATTGTTTGGGATTAACCAGTTGGATACCGGATTCGGAGGATTAACCTCTGCTCCGCCGACGACCGGTACAGGGACGAGTCCTGGCGGTTCCATGGGGATATCGTTTGGTACCCTTACAAGCAATATTCAGCTTGATATGCGTCTTAATGCAGCAGCCAGTGCAGGTTTGATTAAGATCGTATCCACACCGAAGGTTGCAACAATCAACAATAAAACAGCCAAAATTACCCAAGGGCAGCAAATACCCTACACTTCCTCAACTTCCGATAAGGTTGAAACCAAGTTTATCGAGGCAGCCCTATCGCTGGAAGTCACCCCGCATATTAATGCAAACGGGACCATTGGAATGAAGATTGATGCCAAAAACGACTCACCAGGGTCAAGCAGCGGCGCCACGGCGCCACCGATCAACAAGAAGCAGGCAACAACCGAGATGCTTCTGCGTGACGGTGAAACAACAGTTATTGGCGGTATTTATGTGGACTCTGACAACGAGTCTGACGATGGAGTACCATTTTTGATGGATATTCCATTCTTGGGAACTTTATTCAAGACAAAAAACAAGACCAAATCAAAAACCGAGCTGCTGATCTTTATCACGCCTAGGATATTGGGAACTATTTGACAGTATAGGATGTAAATTATAAATGCTGCCCGAACACAAGAGTGATCTACACAGTTTTTGGTTGTCTTAAATAAAATAATTATTATTTAGGGAGAATGTATGGTTACTCATATGGTCAAGTTTTTGTTGTTGAGTTTTTGTATTATGATACTTGCATCATGTGGTGGAGGTAGTGGCGGAGTGTCGGGAGCGAGTGTCTCACTGACGCTTGCAAGCAATACAATTGACTCAGGTGCTTCAGTTAGTGGATCACTGAAGATAACTGGTCGCACCACTGTAAATAATATTCAACCTTCTATCAAAACTGATTCACCTGACCTGATTGTAGCTTCGGCAACAAAAACCAATATAAATGGCGATTCAGCTGTAGTTATCACTGCTAATAATCCTAGTGCAAATACAAGAACTGCGAAAGTATGGGCCGTGTGCGAAGGTGTGCCAAGTAACATCATAATTGTAACAGTAAATGCAGGGGTACAAACAGGATCATTAGCTTTGTCTGTTAACAATACATCTCCAGTGCCCGGCAGTATCATTACTGCGACTGCTCAGTACACTAATACCAGTTCAACAGCAATATTATCACCGATATTAATCTCCTTCTCGTCAAACAATTCTTCAATTATTCCTGATACCTCTGCTACAACCGACAGTACCGGTAAAGCCATAGTGAATATTACCATTCCACCGACAGCTCCGCAAAGTACCCAAGTTGTTCTTACTGCTTCAGCGACAACTGCTAATGGTGATGTCATCACACTTACACCTGTTACAATTACTATTGCTGCATCTAACAGCCTTACTCTGTCCATGGGGGCTACCTCGGAGTATACCCGAACTGTTGCAGCAGGTTCAGAAGCTGGTTTAATTAATATCGTAGTTCAGGGGAATAAGGTCACTTTTACCGGCCCGCAGGGAGTAATTCCTAACCAGCTCATTAATATCTCAATTGACCGTATTGATAACTGGAGAACTGATGATAGCGTAACAGTTAATGGCAGATTATTCACAGGAACCATACCATCAGATTCAGTGTCATTTTATACTGATACTACTGGGACGGCATTGATTCCTACTGTTATTACCGGGGCATTGCCTGCAGCAGGAGCAGCAGGAACGAGTATAAGCCATGTATTTGTCATTTATTGGCGAGCAACAACCACTTATGGTGGATTAAATTATATTTCAACAGGCAGTACCATGTTTACAGGTACAACTACTGCTGAAGAAGAAGAACCTGTAACGCCTCCAGTAACTCCTTGATTAAATGTAATATTATAGCCAGGATTGAGTGGAATAGCTGTGAAGAAACAATCAGGAGTGTACCAACATACCGGCTAGACTATATAAACTAAGTTTCAGGCCTCCGAGGTATTTATAACCTCGGAGGCTTTTCATTTTTGCGGTTTCCCTTTTCTATTGCGATTAGCGAATGGTATGGTATCCTTCTGGCCTTAATGGATGTAAGTGCATGATTTGTATTTCAGAGAAATTTTACAGCACATCATACCGGAGAAGCAATGCAGCCCCGCACTTTAACCCCAGAACGAAGCGATGACGATTTCCAGTTTGATGCTACCTTGCGGCCACGGGCGCTTGATGATTATATCGGTCAGGAGAAGATCAAGAACAACCTTAGCCTGTTTATAGAAGCTGCCAAGGGGAGGGGGGAAGCACTTGATCATGTCCTGCTTTATGGCCCTCCCGGCCTGGGCAAGACAACCCTGGCCAATATTGTTGCCTGTGAGATGGGTGTCAACATCAAATCCACCTCGGGCCCTGTTATCGAACGCCCCGGTGATCTTGCCGCCATACTGACCAATCTGGAACCCCACGATGTGCTGTTCATCGATGAGATCCATCGTCTCTCGCACATAGTGGAGGAGATTCTTTATCCAGCTATGGAAGACTTCCAGCTGGACATCATCATCGGTCAGGGGCCAAGCGCCCGCAGCATCAAGCTGGACCTGCCGCGCTTCACTCTTGTCGGCGCCACTACCCGCGCCGGACTGCTTTCATCACCTCTGCGCGACCGCTTCGGGGTCATCTCCCGTCTGGAGTTTTACACGGAGAAAGAGCTTGCTACCATCATTGCCCGTTCCTCCCGTATTCTTGGCATGGAGATCGACCCGTTAGCCGCCACCGAGCTTTCACGCCGTAGTCGCGGTACGCCACGCATCGCCAACCGCTTGCTGCGGCGAGTACGCGACTTTGCCCAAGTGCGTGCCGACGGCGTCATTACCCGTGATGTGGTTCAGGCAACTCTCACGCTGCTGGAGATCGACGAGATGGGTTTTGATCAGATGGATCGCATGATTCTCCTGACTATCATTGATAAGTTTAATGGCGGTCCGGTGGGGCTTGATACCATAGCTGCGGCTATCAGCGAAGAAAGTGACACCATCGAGGACGTCTATGAGCCTTTTCTGATTCAAAACGGCTTTCTCAATCGTACGCCCCGCGGCCGGGTGGCCACTGTAGCCGCATATCAGCACTTTGGCCGCATTGTTCCTGAATCTCCTCAAGGGAAGCTGTTCTGACGATGCAACAGTTCTTCGATTTCCCGGTAACTCCTACCTTCAGCTTTGAAAGCTTTGTTGTCTGTGACGGCAATAGTGCTGCCTTGCAATTTGCCCAACGCATTGCCGATTCGTCAAACTCTGAGAATCTGCTCTATCTGCACGGGCCATCAGGCTCCGGCAAGACTCACCTGTTGAAGGCTATCGGACAGGTGCTGAACAAAGACGAAGCTGCTGTTCCCTATCTCTCATGCCGCGAGGCTTTCACTACAGAAGATTTGGTGTCTCGGTTCGCCGATTCACCGCTTCTCCTTGTGGATGACCTGCACCTGCTGCCAGATGATGTCGATCTGCGGGTCGGGCTCTGGCAGATCTTCAATGATTTTTACGGAGCAGGTCGCAAGGTAGCTCTGGCTGGTCTTTATCCACCTCGTGAGCTGCCTAATCTGGATGATCACCTTGTTTCGCGTCTGCTGTGGGGACTGGTGGCCCGAGTCGACGCCTCAGATGACCATTCCCGCCGCATGATTCTGAAGAAGATTACCGAAGATCGTCAGGTCCGGGTACCCGATGAGGTCGTGGACTACATCCTTATCACGACCAGCCGTGAAGTCGGTGATTTGATCAGTTGCTTCGAAGCGCTCTATAGTCTCTCCATGGCAGAGAAACGCAGAATTACGTTGCCGCTCGCCAGAGAGTCCCGTGAACTTCAGATTGCAGCGGGTAGTAATCCATGAGTCCCTTTCGCAATCGTCTGAAAACACCTGAAGAGATTGAACTTGACCACAAACGGAGTGAGTTGTCAGATCTCCAGGGCCAGCTTTCCGAGAGGGAGCGGGTGTTTAAAATATTCAAGGCTGAGATTCGCATGTTCGAACAGGTTTATGAGGAAATCCTGGGAACTCGCATTGCCGAACTGGAAGAGCTTGAATGGCAGTTGAACGGATTGTTGGGGACTGAAGACATTACCACTGTCACCGGAGCCTCTGAGCGCGATGAATCATTTGCCTTTCCCCATCACCGGACCGACCTGCTTGATGAGGACGTCGAAGTAGCACAGGATGTACCTCATAAGAGCCTGAAAAACCTGTACCGCGAGGTAGCAAAGGCAATACACCCGGATCTGGCATCAGACGACGAGCAGCGTCTGAGACGACAGGAGTTGATGGCAATAGCCAATCATGCCTACGAGGTTGGCGATCGATCGGTTCTGGAGGATATCCTATGTGATTGGGACCTGGGGCTTGAGGTGCTCTCCGGCCTCGATGTCGCCATGGAATTGGTGCGTGTTATTAGGCAGATTGCCAGGGTACAGCAGAATATTCATGATGTAAATCTCCAGATCGATGAGCTGATGACGACCGATATATGCTGTTTCAAGCATCGAGTGGATGATGCACTGTCCGACGGTATCGATCTGATGGCTGAGATGGCTGCCACAGTTGAGCTTGATATTGTCAGGATCAGGAAACGTCTTGCAGCACTGCGGGGTGACAACGGGTACAGTACCGATCAAAATGGATCTCCACCTGAGACACGTGTGATCCGTTTTCCGGTGGAATGTTCCTGCGGGATCCTTTATGAGCGGAACAAGGATTCCGTTGACTATCGTGATTGGCATCGCGTGGGAAATGCTCGTGGCGTACGGGAGCTTTTCTGGGACAAGGCACTGCGCCTCGATGTAAAGGGAACAAGCGAGAAAGAAATGCACTTTCTTGACGCCCTCCAGGCAGATGACCTTCAGGCCCTGTTTTTTAATGGTATTGACGACAGCACATTGAAACATGTGACCCATTTAATAGGTTTACAGGAACTCTACCTATCCGGCACATCCGTCAGCGACGACGGCCTGCAGCTTTTGAGAAACCTGCATGGACTCAAACGGCTAAATATCTATCACACTAAAATAGGTGACACAGGTCTGATGAACCTTGCATCGCTTAAGGGATTGAAATGGCTGACCTGTAGTGGGACTGGTATTTCGGAGGAAGGGTTGAACCGTTTCCGTCAGCAACTGCCTGAGTGTAAGACGGTAAGCTTTAAGTGGCGCTACGAAAAATAAGCTGCTAGTCAGGCAGCTTTAGCTGTTTACGCGCATCTTTCATCTTTAGCTTGACCTCTGAGCTGCTGTGGCATGCAAGTACGGAGCGGGCAAGTTTGCGGCATTCTTTCAATGAATGGGTGCGGATTGCCTGTTTAACAACCGGGATGCTGGGGGCAGAAAGACTGAACTCGCAGATACCCATTCCAATCAAAAGCAGGGCATTGAGAGGGTCAGCGGCCATCTCGCCGCAGATCGAGACCTTCTTGTCCGCTTTTATCGCAGCATCAGCCACACGTTTAATAGAGTGGAGTATCGCAGGGTGGTGCGGATCATAGTATTGCTTTACCCGCTGATTGTTGCGATCGGCCGCCAAGGTATACTGAATTAGGTCATTGGTGCCGATGCTGACGTAATCCACCTCCTTAACGAGAAACTCGATAATCTGCACTGCCGCCGGAACCTCGATCATAATTCCCAGAGGGATATTATTGAGCGGCGTATGCCCTTCAAGTTCCAATTCCGCTTTTACTGACGCAAGTATCTCCTTGATCTGACGGATCTCATCTACGCACGATATCAACGGAAACATAATGGTGGGGTTGCCTGCGCCTGATGCCAGAAGGATCCCTGCAAGTTGTTCGCGGAAGATGTCCTGGCGCTCCAGGGATACCCGGATGGACCGCCAACCCAGAAATGGGTTGTCTTCCCGGGGTTGGATAAAGTATGGCAGCCCTTTATCTCCGCCGATGTCAAGGGTGCGGATATTGACCGGTTGGCTCGGGAAACCCATAAGAACCTTGCTGTAGATAGATGCTTGTTCGCTGCGATCGGGAAAGGTCTGACGAGTCATATAGGGAAATTCGGTGCGGTAAAGACCAACTCCCTCTGCGCCGTGGGCATTCGCCACCCTGACATCAGAGAGCAGGCCTATATTGGCATTCAGCACAATGTTTGTTCCATCAATAGTTATTGCAGGCAGTTCACGCAGTCCCTCCATCTCCTTGATTCGCCCGGCATGATCACGTTCCAGACGTTCATACTCCTTTTTTACCTCGCCATCCGGATTGAGATAGATATGACCTGATGTGCCGTCAACGATGATTTCATCCTTGATATTGGCCGCATTTATGAGCCCGGAGATACCTAGAACCGCTGGTATTCCCAGTGCTTTTGCCATGATGGCGGCGTGGGAGTACACATTTCCCTTCTCGGTCACGATACCTAAAATCTTGTCGTGATCCAGAGTAGCCAGATCTGAGGGAAAAATCTCTTCCGCTACAATGATGCGCTGTTCTTTGAGTTTTACCTTGGAATCTCCGTTTCCTTCCAAATCATCTATGATGCGGCGCCCAATATCCTCCATGTCGGCCGAACGTTCCCTCAGGTAAGGGTCTTCCATGGCCGAAAATGCCTGTACGTAATGTTGGACAACATCATGCACGGCTCGGGTCGCGCCTGCTCCCTGGTCGATCAGTTCGCTGATCTTGCTGACGAAACTGCGGTCTTCCAGAATCATAAGGTGGGTATGGAAGATCGCGGCATCATCTTCGGAGAGAGTCTCACTCACCCGTTTTTTCATGTAAATGGTTTGAATTCTGACTTTTTCCAGGGCTAATGCGAATTTTCGGTGTTCTTCAGGCCTGGTGCTGACCTTGGCCACCTTGATAACTTTGTCACTGTATCGGTCGAGGATGTAGATTCTGCCTCGACAAAAGCCGGCAGAAACGGCTATTCCTGCCAGTGCCTGCTGTCTGCCTGACTTTTGGACTGGAGAAGCTTCTGTTGGGAAGTCGTTTTTTAATTTGGCCAGTTCCTGCTCAAACCAGGCACGTTCCTGTTCTTTATTCTGGATTGAATTCAGCAGCCGTGCGTTGTGGACGATGCTGCTGATCTGGAAGGTTATGGTACGAAGGGCGCTGATCTCATCTTCACTGAAGCGACGCGCTTCTCGGGTCTGTATGACGATAACCCCGACAGGTGCTTTACGTTCGAAAAGTGGCAGGCCGAGAAAGGAAAGAAACTTTTCTTCTTTGGTTTCCTTGAAATATTTGTAGCGGGGGTGAGCAGGGGCGTTGTCGGTCATGACCATATCGCGGCTTTCCACCACCAGGCCGGAAAGCCCTTCATGGACCTTCATGGATATTCGATTGACCGATGCCTTGGAGAGGCCCTTGGTTGCCTTTAGAACGAGTGTTTCGCCATCCTTCTCCAGCAGGTAGATGGAACAAACGTCGGTTTTCATGCGCTTGGCAACAATGTTGACGATGTTGTCCAGCGTTTCCTGCAGATCGTGGGAGTGCAGGATGATGGAACCGATATCTTCCAGTGTGCGCAGGCCGATGGAGTGATGACTTTCTTTCATGATGATACCCCGATGAAAATATATGAAGTATAATGCACATTTCATCGAAAGTAAAATTATCATTAGTGAGATATATGCTGGAAATGTCGAGATGGGTCTGTTATGTTTTTATAAAATACCCAATACATCAATGCAGGGAGATTGTTATGACGGAAAAACAACTGGATAAAACGCTGCAAAAAGGAATCGACCTGTTTGAGTCAGGGGACGCACCTGGATCAATAGTAATCCTTGAAAAATACTGTGAAGAACATCGGGAAGACCCGGACAGCTGGTTTTATCTGGGGGATGCCCTTGCCGAGGATGGCCGTATCGATGATGCCATTGAGCGTTACCGAGAAGGTCTCAAGCTCTCTCCTGATGATGCCGACGCCTTGACCTCCCTGGGAGATCTTTTGTTTGAGGCAGGTAAGCACAAGGAGGCCATAACCTGTTATCAAAAGGTGCTGGATCTTGACCCCAAGGATGCCGATGCCTTTGTCAGCATTGGTTTGGTCTATACCAGTCTGGAGCGTGGCGAAGATGCAATGCGCTCTTTTCACCAGGCGCTGGAGCTTGAACCGGAAAATGTTTTTGCCTGGAATGCTATGGGCGATGCACTGTATGGGGCAGGAGATACGGATGGTGCTGTGGATGCATACCGAAAAGGGGTTGAGATAGATCCGCAGGATCCTGCCACTCATTTTAATCTGGGAGAACTGTATTATGACATGGAAGAGTTGGAAGAGGCCGAAACTGAGTGTTGTGAGGCTGTTCGACTTGACCCTGCTTTCAGTATGGCCTATCTGACCCTTGGGAGCATCTGCATGGATCAGGAGAGAACTCAAGATGCGGTGAAATACTTTGATCAGTACCTGATTCATGAAAAATCATCTCATGCAACCGAGATGATTGCGGAGGTAAAGGCTGTTGTGGAGGGTCTCAAGGAAGAATTGAAGGGGTAGGTTTTTTAGCCTCATGAAACGAAAAAAGCCGGCTTTGAGCCGGCTTTTTTCGTATTTTAATCTTATTGTCAGAGGTTATTTCCGGACAAAATCAGACCGGCCAAAGGAGTATTCACAGTGCATGTGGTCGGTATAGGTCCCGTTCAGGATGGCAACCACGTCTTCGGTGAACACCAGTTCTTCATCGGTGGGAATGACATAGACCTTGACCGGAGAGTCGTCTGTTGTGATCAGTGACTCGCGCTTGCGGGTCATGGCGTTTTTGTTTCGCTCCTTGTCCAGGATGATACCGATGTGATCAAGTCCTTCTATGGCTTTCTCGCGGATCAGTGCCCCCATTTCTCCTACGCCGGCGGTAAAGACCACGGCATCCAGTTTGCCCACTGCCGCCATGTAGGCCCCGATGTATTTCTTCAGCCGGTAAGCTTCAATATCAAGGG
>Ga0209212_1002897_pt1 | contig 23541 bp, 21 predicted proteins | sample RifGroC2_FD_183996 | JGI IMG/M metagenome (GOLD analysis project Ga0209212, IMG submission 183996) | Groundwater microbial communities from Rifle, Colorado, USA - Groundwater C2 (SPAdes) (version 2) | ecosystem: Environmental > Aquatic > Deep subsurface > Groundwater | place: Rifle, Colorado... | reverse complement strand
GCCCTGCCCCTCCTGCCAGGGTGCCAGGCTCAAGCAGGAGGCGCTCTTCGTCCGGGTCGGCGGCCAGAACATCCAGCAGGTCACCTCCCTCTCCATCAAGGACTCCCTCACCTTCTTCAACACCCTCTCGCTCTCCGAGAAGGAGGAGGACATCGCCAGGAGGATCCTGAAGGAGATCCGGGAGCGGCTCAACTTTCTGGTCAACGTAGGTCTCGATTACCTGTCGCTGGACCGCTCCTCGGGGACGCTCTCCGGCGGCGAGGGGCAGAGGATCAGGCTCGCCACCCAGATCGGCTCCTCTCTGGTCGGGGTGCTCTACATCCTGGACGAGCCCTCCATCGGGCTGCACCAGCGCGACAACGGGCGCCTGCTGCACACCCTGCGCCACCTGCGCGACATCGGCAATACGGTGCTCGTCGTGGAGCATGACGAGGAGACGATCATGGAGGCGGACTGGGTCATCGACATGGGACCCGGCGCCGGGGTGCACGGCGGCGAGGTGGTGGCGCAGGGGACTCCGGCCGAGATCATGGCCAACCCGCACTCCCTGACCGGCCGCTACCTCTCCGGCGCGCTCTCCATTCCGATCCCGAAAAAGCGCAGGAAGGGGAGCCGCTTCCTCACCATCGAGGGGGCGAACGAGAACAACCTGAAGGACGTCACCCTCGACCTGCCGCTCGGGGTGATGACCTGCGTCACGGGGGTTTCCGGATCGGGGAAGTCGACGCTCATCATCGACACGCTCTACAAGACGCTGAACCAGCGCCTCTACAAGAGCCGGGAGAAGGCGGGTGCCGTGCGCGGCATCCACGGACTGGAGGTGCTGGACAAGGTGATCAACATCGACCAGTCGCCGATCGGACGCACGCCGCGCTCCAACCCCGCCACCTACACGGGGCTCTTCACCGAGATAAGGGAGATTTTCTCCCAGCTCCCGGAGTCCAAGATGCGCGGCTACAAGCCGGGGCGCTACTCCTTCAACGTGAAGGGGGGGCGCTGCGAGGCCTGTGCGGGGGACGGCATCATCAAGATCGAGATGCACTTTCTCCCCGATGTCTACGTGCAGTGCGAGGTGTGCAAGGGGGCGCGCTACAACCGTGAGACCCTGGAGGTGCGCTTCAAGGGGCGCTCGATCGCGGACCTCCTGGACATGACCGTGACGCAGGCGCTCGGCTTCCTGGAGCACATACCGCGCATCAAGGGGAAGCTGAAGACCCTGGAGGAAGTGGGGCTTGGCTACATCAAGCTCGGGCAGTCGGCAACGACCCTGTCCGGGGGCGAGGCGCAGCGGGTCAAGCTCGCCAAGGAACTCTCCAAGCGGGCGACCGGGCGGACCATCTACATCCTCGACGAGCCGACCACTGGGCTTCACTTCGCCGACATCGCCAAGCTTTTGGAGGTGCTGCACAAACTGGTCGACGCCGGTAACAGCATCGTGGTCATCGAGCACAACCTCGACGTCATCAAGACGGCGGACTGGATCGTCGATCTCGGCCCGGAGGGGGGCGACAGGGGGGGCGAGGTGATCGCGACCGGGACCCCGGAGCAGGTGGCGCGCGTGGAGCGCTCCTACACGGGGCAGTACCTCAAAAAGATGATGCCGTAACCGGGCACCAGGGAGCAGACCGGAGGAAGCCATGGCGACCAAGAATTGCGGGTGCGCTGGTCACGAAGCCGGCGGGAGCTGTGCAGCCTGCAGCGCGGAGGACATCTTTTCCTACTGGTGCAAGACCTGCAGCAGGTCGGTTCCGGAGAAACGCTGCCCGTACTGCGGGCTGAAGACGCAAAAGAAGAAGGGGCAGGCGTCGGGGTAGGGCACGCCGCTTTTCCCGGCAGGCACTCCGAGGCAACTCCCTCATCCGCCCCTTCGGGGCACCTATACCCTTCGGGCGAAGGAATAAAACCATACCCTCGCCCGAAGGATATGGGTGGCCGGAGGCCGGGTGAGGGCCTTTTGCGCTGCGGCGACCGGCTTGCAAGGACCTAGCTGGACAACGCTGGCCCCGAGGCGACTACGGGACTTAATATTTTCTAACTTGACTCTGCCGGCTGTTATCGTGGGAAAATAGGTTATACTCTGTTCATTGTTTTTTCGGCGAGGTAAGTCGCTTTTATGATAGGGGATTCACGCAATGCGCTCCGATCTGCTACTTCGAATGGTGATAGTTTTGCTGCTAACGATGCAGGTAGGGTGCGTCTCCCTACTGCCGCGCGGCAAGGTGATCACCGAGTCGCCCTGGCAGGAGTATTCGGCGGTCAAGGAGTCGTTTGATCAGATAACCGTCGGCGAAACCACGGCCGATGACCTGAAGAAACTCGGTTTCGATGTGAAAGCATCCCCCAATCTAAAAATAATGAACTATCTGGACATCGCCGCCACCGTGCAGGCCATCCCGATCAAGGAACTCGATCCGGGGCTGCAGGCTTGCCTCAGGGCCAGGGCCGATTGCCGCGCCTATGTATTCGAACCCCGGCGGATATATACCAAGCGAGTGGGCAACTTCTGGCTCGACATATTGAGCTTCAGGCGTAAGAGCCACGAGACCGGCTGGCGCTTCAAGGCGCTCATCGTCTTTGTCAACCACCACGTGGCGTACAAGCTATCGAGCGGCGAACCCCAGATCGATCAGTTCCAGGACCAGATCAACCCGCTCGGTCCATTCCAGGCCCCGGCAGACCTGATTACCCGCGCGCTTCCCTTCTAGCTGGTGACACCGGCCGCAGAGCATCCGCAGTCAAATCCCCCCGCTTCGGCACAGTTTAGCTGCACCCTCCCGTGAAGGGAGCCTGGCAGTTCCTGCCCGCCCGCCCGCCGCTTTAATAAATCCAGGCTCTCCCTCACTTTCCTTGGTTCCGGAACTGAATGGTGCTATCTTAATAGCGCCGTACCAATCATGGTCCCATGGAGAAACGCCAGCTATGCACGAAACCCAGCACCCCTTCCAGACACTGACCCCCAGCTTCATCATGGACGCCGTCGAGAGCCAGGGGTACCGCTGCGACTGCCGCACCTCCGCGCTGAACAGCTATGAAAACCGCGTCTATCAGGTCGGGATCGATGAAGGGAAGCCGCTCATTGCCAAGTTTTACCGTCCCGGCCGCTGGAGCGATGAGCAGATCATAGAGGAGCACCAGTTCTGCCTGGAACTCGCCGAGCACGAACTGTCGGTGGTGGCGCCGGCCCTGAACCAGGCGGGCGAGAGCCTTTTTCATTACAAAGGGTTCCGCTTCGCCCTCTACCCGCGCCAGGGCGGGCACGCCCCGGAATTCGACAACGACGAGAACCTGCTGATCCTGGGGCGGATGCTCGGGCGCATCCACAGTATCGGCGCGATTCGCCCCTTCCTGCACCGTCCGACCCTGGAAAGCCGCAGCTTCGGCTATGACAGTGTGGACCTGATCAGCGAGCGCTTCATCCCCGACGAGTACCGGGCGAGCTACAGCGCCGTGACGGGCCAGCTGCTGCAGGCGATCGACGAAGCGGTATCCAGTGCGCCGGGACTGCGCTATATAAGGTCGCACGGGGACTGCCACGCCGGCAACATACTCTGGCGCGACGGCGCCCCCCATTTCGTCGATTTTGACGATGCCCGTATGGCCCCTGCGGTACAGGATCTCTGGATGATGCTGTCAGGGGACAGGTCGCGCCAGCTGGTGCAGCTAGAACAGCTGATCAAGGGCTACTCCGAGTTCTACGACTTCCGACCCTCGGAACTCAGGCTGGTCGAGGCGTTGCGCGCCCTGCGCATGCTGCACTACAGTGCCTGGCTCGCCCGCCGCTGGGAGGATCCGACCTTCCCGCTCACCTTCCCATGGTTCAACACCGTGCGCTACTGGGGCGAGCATATACTCCAACTGCGCGAGCAGCTGGCGGCGCTCGAAGAACCCCCCCTGGAGCTGCCGTGACCGGTGCGCTAGCTCCAGATAGGACTCTGTAGTTCCGGCGCATCCCCTGTAGGAGCGGCATTCCTGCCGCGATTGCCGCAGCGTCATCGCGGCAGGAATGCCGCTCCTACAAACAGCAAAAGAGGCGACCCGCGAAATATGGTCGCCTCTTTAATTATTTGGGTAGCTCCTCCCCCTGAATCCCAGCGTTGTCCGGTCGGTTCCCGCACTCCGCGGCACTCCCTCATCCGCCCCTTCGGGGCACCTTTTCCCGCTTGCGCGCCGAAGCGCTTCAGCGCGCATGCCCGGAGGGCGAAGGGATCGGACCTACCCTCCCGGCATTACCGGAGATGGCGCTTATCAAGGCCATGCCTCAGCGCGATTTCTTCTCCAGCTCAAGATCGAGGTGTTTCAACTGCTCCAGGCTGTGATTCAGCTCAGCGATCTCCTTGTTGAGCGATTGGTTGGCGCTTCGCAGGTTCTTGTTCTGCTTCCTCAGGTCCTCGGCCGCGCCGATCATCTCGTTCAGGGGGGCGGCAAGCTGGGTCCAGGGGCTCTTGGGAAACTCCTTGTTGAGACGCCGCAGCAGTTGATGCCCCTGAGCGGAGGCAGGTCTCTCCGCGCCGGGCTTCATTGCCAGTAACGCCAGCCGGAACAGCGCCTCGTCCGTGACACCGGGGACGGAGGGGCCGTTGCTGACGGCATTGAGCGTCTTGGTGGCGCCCGCGGTGTCCCCTTTTGCCAGCATCTCTTCCGCCTGTGCCAGCTGCTTCGAGCCGGCATAGCGTTGCATCAGGCTCCCTTCACCTATCTTTGCGGTGGCGCACCCGGAGCAAAGCGAAGCCAGCACGAGCATGACGACTGTTTTTCTCATACCACCTTCCTTGGGCTGCCGATCAGGTAGTTGCTGCCCGGGCACTCCTTGGCGCTATCCTTGACACTGGCTGCGGCCCTGGCGATATCGACGGCGGAGGAGTATTGATCGCTGCCGCAGATGATGACGGCGATGGAGATGGTGGTCACCGGGAAGAACCGGTGCACTCCGTAGCGGTCGCACCCCTCTATCCCTCCAGCCTTAAGATCTTGCGGGTTGAAATGCTTCACCACCTCGGTGTCGAAGTTTTTGATGACCGCCTCGCATACCGGCGCCACCCTGTCCGTGGGGATTACCATGACAAAATCGTCTCCCCCTACATGACCTACGAATCCATGCCCGCCACAATGCTCCTTCACGGCGGCGTCGATGAGATCCCCCGTGATGCGGAGCAGGTCGCTGCCCTTGGCGTAACCGTAGTGATCACCGTACGGCTTGAAGTTGTCCAGATCCGCGTAGCAAAAGGCAAACGGCGCTCCAGTACCAAGCCGCTCTTCCAGCACCCGCTCGATGGCGAAATTGCCGGGGAGCCGGGTCAGCGGGCTGGCATCTAGGCTCATCTGCTCCAGCACCTTGAGCCTTGCCGCCATTCTGGTGAAGTCGCGCGCCAAGTCGCTGATCTCGTCTCCAACCGGTATCTGCGGATCGTAATCGAAATCGCCCGCTGCGATTCTGTGGGTGGCGCTCTGGAGCTTGCGGATGGCGCCGAAGATGCGGTAGGTGACGAAGGGAGCGACCCCGATGGCAAGCAGGAACCCGGTGCAGGATATGATGACAGTCCACCAAATCGTCGATTTCTGCTGCTTGTTTGCCCGTGCCAGCACCGACTGCAGCATGTCCTTGCGCTTGATGTAGCTGGCGTCGACCGCGCTCAGCAGCCGCAGCGCCGACGAGCGGAGCTGAGTAGTGCTGCCGGACTTGCCGGCGAACAGTTGCTGCGACGCCGCCTGGTATTCGTGGTAAAGCTGCTTCAGCTTGTTGAAATCTTCCGCGGTGTCCGTCCTCTCAAGCACCGCCAGGCTGGCAAGGGATTCGGTCTCCCGCTGGCGGAACAGTTCGATGAAGGCGGGATCTCTGAGTATGGCGTATTTCCCGGCGAAGCTCTCCTGCGTAAGGAGCGAGGTGCGCAGTTCGATGAGGGCGCTGATGACGGGAAGGTCTTGATTGGCTATCTGGCGGGCGGTGTTGTTGCTTTTATATATGTTGATCGAGGAGAAGACCAGTGCGGCCATGGTAAAGAAAGCCATGGCCGCATAACCCGCCCCGATTTTCTGGATCAAGGTGAGTCCGGACAGGCTGAACCTGGTGGAGTTATTTGTTCTGATAGATGGAGGCATGTGGTAGATATTAGAGGACGCTGATGCCAAAGTCAACGATCCTTGGCCGGATTACGCTTCGTCTGGCACTCTGACAGCACCTTGCTCGCCGCTTCTTCAGGTGTCTCGGTATCTAACTCTACTGTGACATCGGCATACTTGCGGTAAAGTGGCAACCTCTGCCGGTATAGTTCTTCCAGCCCTCCTCCGCTCATGCCGACAATGCCGCGCGGCGCCTCCAACGCGATGTGGCCGCGAATCGCTTCTATTGGGACCTCGAGAAAAGCCACTGTCGAAACCGAGGCGAGATGCCGCATGGCTGCGGCAGAGTAGACCACGCTGCCGCCGGTGGAGATCACCGTCTGCTCCTGGGGGGCCAGGCTCAGCACGGTTTGCTCCTCGATCTGGCCGAACGCCTCCGCGCCTACCTGATCGATGAGCGCCTGCAACTTCAAGCCGAAGCGCTCCTCCATGCAGTGGTCCGTATCCAGAAAGTTCCAACCCAGCCGAGACGCGACGATTTTCCCCACCGCACTCTTGCCGGAACCGGGCATCCCTATCAGTGTCAATCTTTGCATAAGGCCTCCAGCTTCATCTTGAGCGGATCATGTAGGAGCGGCATTCCTGCCGCGATTGCTCCGGCTCGGTCGCGGCAGGAGTGCCGCTCCCAGGTTTGGATTTCAGCATAATAGCAGCTCAGGCAAAATCAGGGGGAAAAAGCTTATTTGTAATCACGTTTTGAACAGCAGCCGTTGCTTAAACTCACCAGTCGATGCTCGATGGAAACGGGTGCTGCCTGCAAAAGAATTCGGTGGCAAACATTTTTATATTAGTTATATTTAATTGTCAAAAAAACCTGAAGGCCGCTCCGACTTAAGAGCGGGTATTTGTTAGTGCGTGACGCAGGAGCCATCAGAGAATTACGCATGGCCTAATTCGCCAAGAAGGCGCCTCGCAGTGATGAATGGATGGGGAGCAGCAGGTGTATCTCACCATCCATTCGGAGGACCTTAATGGACCGAGCTACCTTTAAGATAGAATCATCTCCAGCTGCTGAAAACGTGACAACGGAAATTAACACTCGCGGTGTTATCGCGTCATGTCCAGCAGGCGGCAATAAACCGGAAGGGCGTGCCACAGAGATTCCCTGGGGCAGACCCGGCTCGGGATGCACGCTCATGTTGGAGTCGCTCGTCATGGCCCTGTTCCGGCCGATGCCGCTCAAGGCCGCCGCAGCTATCCTGAGGGGGTGCGATTCACGGCTCTGGCGGCTTGTCAAAGCTAAACCGGCTTCGAGCACCGCGCCTCAAGAAACATCTGCCGGGAAAGGGCTGAAGTGCCGCAATCTTTTTACCGATCCTGAAGGTTCGATTGGTCTGCCGGCTGGGGATGGCGTTGCCGCTAAGGCGCCGGCCGAGGAACAGGCCGCAGGCAAGGGTAAAGGCAAAATTCCAACTGTGGCTTCGATCGATTGCACCAAAGCCCTGTTGGCGGCCATTGAGGCGCTTCTCCAGGCGGCGACCAAGGCAGACGATTTTCAGTTACATAAGGATGGAGATGCACGCGGAAGGGTTAGTGCGGAAGAGGCCATGCTTTATCCGGGTGAGAGCAGGGCACCCCCGGACCGTAGCACCTGATTCGGGAGCGGCCTTGCACGGGGGAAGAGCGAGGACCGCCAAAGTGATCCAGCTTTTTCGAGGCAGTGGCCGGCGAATACGTGGAAGAAACCCATCCTATAGTAAGGACGGCGTGCATGATCTGCTCAGAGCAGCCTCGAGAATCAGTCAATCAGCACGACCTCTCTAACCTTTCAGACAGCCCGGCTGTCCAGAGGAGAGACAAAATGAAACGTACATCAATATTCAGGAAGCTGTTGGTTGTGGCAGGATGTGCAGCGCTTATCAGTGCGGTCGATGTGGGCTTAAGCTATGCCGCGACGGCACAGTCTACCACTACCGGCATCGTGGTACTGCCGATGACCATTACAAAAACGATGGATCTCAATTTTGGGAAATTCATGTCAGGTGCTGCGGCTGCTGCCGGCACGGTCGTGATTGCCACAGATGACGGGCAGACAGTCACGGGCGGTGTGACAACCACGGCGGCGCTAGGTGCCACCGCTAAGGCCGCAACTTTCACGGTCACGGGTGAGCCAAGCTCTACGTATGATCTCACCTACCCGGCTCAAACCGCCTTGACTGGTCCAGGCGCTCCTATGACCATAGGCACTTTCACAAGTGCTGTTGACGTGGGGACCGTAGGGACTTTTACTGCAGCAGGTTCTCAGGTACTGTCTGTGGGGGCGACGCTGGCTGTAGGGGCTAATCAGACTGCTGGCACTTACGCAGGAACTTTGGACGTAGAGGTTAACTACAACTAGTCATCTTGTACGGCTGTTTCAATCAAGGGGGGTGGGAAAAGTCCGCTCCCCTTGATTATTCCTATCAGATGAGCAAAAGGAACAAACCAGCGATAACTTTGGTGGGGTCTTCTATGGAGATTCTAACGCTCCCGAACAATCGCTCTATAAACTTCGCAATCGTAGTCATAGTCCAACTCTGTCTCCCTTTAGTGCTCTATGCCGCACCCACATCCGTAACCAAGACACAGGATTTGAACTTTGGAAAGGTTGTAGGAGGGTCAGGCTACTCCGGTACCGTAACGATTGATACATCAGGTGCAAGAGTTTCTTCCGGCAGCATCATACCCTTGGGGACCTTATTTTCCCCGGCGCAGTTCACCATTACCGGTAATGCCGGGAAATCGTACACACTTACGCTCCCGGCACAGTTCACCATTACCTCAGGTACAAACCAGATGACTGTCTCGGCAGTCACATCTTCTATCCCTGTTAACGGAGTCATTCCAGCCAGTGGAGCGTTGCCATTCATCGTCGGAGGCACCCTGACGGTGAGTAGCGCTCAACAGAACAGTACCTACAGCGGCGCGCTGATAATTACGGTTAAATAGGAGGGGATGTGAAGCAATCTCTAGTCAACCCAGTCTGCTTGAGCGCCATCGCGTCAAGCATGCTTTTTGCCTGTCCGACAATGACTCAGGCTGCAGCGGATCTGATGGTGTATCCGACCCGGGTGGTCATGACCGACAGGCAGCGGACGGCCCAGGTGGATATCGTCAATACAAGCCAGGTACAGGCAACCTATAAAATAAGCATGGTCAGGAAACGGATGACGGAGACTGGCCAGTTTCAGGATGTTTCCACGCCGGAGCCGGATGAAAAATTTGCCGACGAGGTGGTCAGATACTCACCTCGTCAAGTGACGCTGGTACCGGGCGCCGGCCAGACCATCCGAATCATGTTCAAGGCGCCGCCAAACCTGGCTGAGGGTGAGTACCGATCCCACCTTCTGTTTTCCAAGCCACCTGCGGCAATAAGCGAACTGCCAGCAAAAGAAGGACGGGAACCGAACACCATCTCCATGAACATCAGCACCAACATCGGGATTTCCATTCCGGTGATAGCCCGTCACGGCAACCTGGAGGCAAAGGCGGCGATAGACCCTGCGTCGGTCAAGCTCTCTGAAATCGGACAGAAGAAACAGCTTGTCGGATTCACCTTGACGCGTACCGGTACAAGATCGGTTTACGGCGATGTCGTCGTGTACCGGGGCAAAGAAAAAGTTGCCGAGGGTAATGGATTCGCAGTCTACACCCCGAACAGCGAGCGAAAGGTCGGAGTTCCCGTGCCTGAATCGTCTCCTCTCAAGCCGGGGGACACCATAAGGATCGTGTTCACCGAGAGAGACGAAAAAAGGCCGATGGCTGAGACAACCGTCGTTATCCCCTGATGCATGCGCACACTTGGCGGCCATCATAAAAGCCGTCGGGCGGCCTTAACGGCGGCCATACTTTATCCCTTCATCCTGATTCTTACCTTTGCCTGCCTCGAAGTTCAGGCGGCAGGCACCCCACCCATAACAAATCCTGCCGCACCTCGTTCCGAAGTCATTGTCATGCTTGAGCTTGACGGAGAACCTCTCGTCGACGGTTTTGTGGTCAATGAACAAAACGGGAACCTGTTTATCCCGGTCTGCTCGCTGGCTGAAGCCCTTTCCCTGGCCATCGGATGTGTCGACCAACGCGCTTACGGGTTCGTCCTGACAGAGTCACGTCCCTTTGTCATCGATCTTGAAGAAGGGTATGCAATATCGGGAAGAAACGCTTCTCGAATGGACGGCTCGGGCTTCCTGCAGAGTGGGGACGTGTTTGTCGACATGCGCGAGCTTTCCAAGCTGCTACCGATAGATTTCACGCCTAAGGCAGAAACCTCAACCCTGCAGATGCATGCAAGAGAAGTCCTTCCCCTGCAGGGCTTTAAGAAGAGGCAGCGATTCAAGGGCGCAAAACCTCCTGCCGTACCGAAACACTTTGATGACTTCACTCCGGAGAGAGTCGCCACCTCAGTTCCTACTATCGATCTGGCGTCCCAACTACTCCTGACAGGTGAAGATCACACTGCCATGCGCAGCACGGTTCGAAACTCTCTGGATCTGGCTGGCGATCTGCTGTACATGTCGAACGAAACTCATTTTTTAGCTGAGGATGAGAAACTGAAAAGGCTGGATGTGACCCTCTTCCGAAGGAGCGCTGACACGTTCCATGTCGGGCCGTTACCGCTGACTCAAGTAGCTATCGGTGCGGCACAAGCCCCCTATGTCGACGGCGTCGGGGCTTCCACAAAGCCGATGTACGGGCTTTACCTGTCAAATAGGCCCATATCCGGGGCGGCCAAATTTTTAACCCATGACGTCAATGGATATCTCCCCCAGGGATGGGATGCGGAGCTTTTCCATAACGGCACCCTGATCGCTTACCAGCCGCCGACTCCGGACGGGATGTACCATTTCGTCAACCTTCGTGTGTACTACGGCATCAATAGTTTCAAGGTAATCCTGCACGGCCCATTTGGCGAAACAAGGGAATCCGAAGAAATATTTGTCAGTGACGCAACTACACCGACCGGAGAGTTCTTCTATACGCTCTCTGGCGGGTGGCAGACGGGATTGACGCAAACAGACGATACGCAGGGACTGGATCGCGAGTCCAACATGACTATGACGTCGGACTTCGGCATATCCAAGCGTCTCACTGGCTCGGCCTTATTGGTCAGACATACAGATTTCATGGGTGCCGAGCGCGATTATGCCGGAGTGGGGATAAGAACAGCATTACGATTCACACTCTTGTCCCTTGACTTGATACAGTCGTTCTCGCCAGAGGAAGGCCGAAATGGCCAGCTCTTGACGGTAAAGTCCAGCAGCCGCAATATTTTTGGCCTGAACCTTGAAGTGGTGCAGCGGTTCTTCAACAATTATGACAGCCCTCAGTTTCCATACCGCGCTGATCCACTTGTGACCTGGACCTCCATAAAAGGGAACTCGAATTTCACCCTGTTGAACCAGATCCGGATTCCCTACTCTGTTGAGATCGGGGTCAATACCAGGAGGTCCGGGGAGGCCGAAGCAATCTCGCAGTGGCGAGTCTCAGGCGGCTGGAACGGCTGGAATGCGGTACTGGAAGCGGACATCTCGTACTTGCAACGGACCACGTACGCTGTCGGCCTGCTGCAGATAAGTACCAGGCTCAAGGACATTAGCGTCAGGGGGCAGGCGGGCATTTCAATCGAGCCGACCTTTACCCCTTCCGCAATCAATTTGGTTGCGGACACTGACCTGGGTCGCGGGCTTCAGTTGAACTCAGGATTATCGCATGACCCGGTCAGTCACATATCAGGATTACGGATTGGCCTATCGAAGCGCCTGGGGCTGCTGGGTTATTCGATTGCGGCCACGGGGAGCACTAACGGAGTGTATGGCGTCGACGTCGGGGTAAGATCATCCATTGCGGCGGATAGGGCGGCACGGCAGGTGGTTGTTTCGGCCGAGCCACTGTCGCCGTACGGCATGATCGCGGTCTCGGCGGCGGTCCCTGAACCGGATGGCTCCTTGGAAAAGGCCCTACCAGGAATCGGCTTCCTCGTGAACGGGACACGGGCCAGGACCATCACCGGCAGCAAAGGTTGGCCCGTCATCGCCTACCTGCAGCCGGATCTGCCGGTTGATGTGACGGTTGGCCTGACCACGGTTGAGGACCCGTTCATGGTGCCTCTTGAGGATGGCTGCCGCATCGTGCCACGAGCCGGCGTCGTGTCTGCTTGCAGATTCACCATGATTACCGGCGGCGAGATCGATGGGATGGTCTTTGCCCGCCTGAAGCAACCGGGTGAGGTGCCGCTCAAAGGGGTCAGAGTGGATTTGCTGTCTGAAGGGAATGGGGGGCCGAAGCTGCAGGCCAGCACCCGAACGGAAGAGAGCGGCTACTACCTGTTCAAGACGGTGAAGCCGGGGAGTTACCGGGTGGTTATCCCTGAGGTCGAGATCGCCCGCGTTAAAGCAGCTGCGGTCCCGCCCCTCGCGGTAACCATGCCGGTCGGCGGAGATATGATCTCGGGGCAGGATTTCTATCTGGAAGCCGTCTCAGTACCAGGGATAGCCGCGCGCTCGGCGACGAATCAGATGCTCGACTAAGAAGTAGGCGCGTATGAAAAGGATGCCTTTGCGCCATAGATCGAACAGGTCGATGGCGAAGTGGAACAGACAGCCGGCCAGGAGAAAGCCGACCAACGGATGCCAGTAGGCCAGTGCTGCCAGCAGAACAAAGAAGTCGATGGTGTGGAAAACGCAAAGACCCACGTAGGGGAGGGTGCTTTCGATAGGCTGTAGCTCTTCGAAGTAGCGGAACATCCCGCGAACACTGAGGTTGCGCCTGCGCTGAATGTACAGAAAGTAGTGGTCGACATCGATCAGTATTGCACCGACGGCGAAAATGGCTATTTCTCCTGCTCCCAGCGAGGGTGCCAGTGCCGAGGCGGCTATGCCAGTCAGGACTGCATGCTGGGTAAGGGTCACCTGGTCTAGAGAAAGGTGCTTTCCAGCAGGACGCGCAGTGCCTTGTTGTCACCCGACTCTTTCTTCACGATTGCCTTGCGCTCCTTGAGCGAAAGGAAGGCCGCGATGTGTTCGGACGCCAGCGCTGAACTTCCGGCAATAGAGGCCGACAGTTGGCAAAGTATCTGGACCGGCAGGCCGTTCTTGAAGCCCTGCACCAGCTTGCCGATCTCGTCGCGGCGCTGCTCATCGCTCCATGTCTGGTAGACCTCGTCACCTATGTTGTTCAGCTTGTCGAGCATGTTGCCCCCCCTGTAGATAGTTCCCTCTGTGCACGCCTATGGCATCCGCTTGCACCAGTCCGGTAAGATAATTAAAAAATAGCCGCAGGTCCAGTCCTTTTCGCGTCCCGGGACTGCCATTAACTATAGAAGCTCCTGCTGCTACATCCGAGGTGGCGGCGTATTTCCGTAGGAGCGGCATTCCTGCCGCGATCCGCCTTCGCCTTATAGGCTACGGCGGACAAGTCAGATGCTGGATAATCGCGGCAGTCTGTCGGGCGGATAGCACTGTCCGGCTACTTCACGTGTTCATGGCTGAAGATGTGTTCCCTGCAGTAGCCGTGCTGCCCGTTGCATTTGGGGCAGTAGCGAAAGTCCATGTCCGGGTGGGTCTGGTCCGTGATGCCGCAGGTCTTACAGCGGTGGCTCAGTGCCTGCTCTTTCTGGGGCATGCGCACCACCTTCTTCACCAGTTGCCGCCGCCCGTACCTGATGTTCAGGACGATATCCCTGGCGAAGAAGACCAGGTAGTTGGCGGTCGCCGCAAGAACCATGAAGCGGGTGGCCCAGTCGCCAAAGAGGAACTGGTAGGCGTAGCCGAGCCAGGTGAGAAGGGCGAGCCACTTGATCTTCACGGGGAGAACGAAGAAGAGCAGGATCTGGTATTCCGGGAACAGCGTGGCGAAGGCTAGAAAGACCGAGCCTGCCAGAAAGGCGTTGCTGACTGCATACTCCGGGACCAGGAACGAGGTGGCCAGGGTTATCAGGCAGCCGAAAAACAGGTAGGCGTTGTAGCGGAAGGCGCCCCAGTGCTCCTCTAGCGTTGAGCCGAGCATGTAGAAGAAATACCAGGCAAACAGCGTGAAGATCGGACCTGACTGCGGCGGGTCGAAGGGGAGGGTGAAGATGCGCCACCACTCGCCTGACATCAGCAGGTCGGCGGTCAGATAGGTCGCACTCCGCTCCAGCTTCCCGGTCAGGTACATCAGGTAAAAGAACGACTGCCCGGCGATCAGGTATATGGTCAGGTTCGGGATGGCGTAGCGGCCGATTTTCTTGTCGAGCAGGTCTATGAGTTTCATTTTGCGGGGTCGGGTCCTTTCTGTTTTGGCTGGGGGGCGCTCCGGGACGGATCGGCGTCGGCGGCAAAGAGATTGGCGTGTCCGGGCGGCGTGGTCGTCGCCTGCGCCAGGCGCCGCTCGTTCAGGATGGCGTCGCGCTCCTCCGGTGTGATGATCTTTAGCCTGGCGAGTTCCTGGATGTCGACGGGCCTGGCGTACTCGACGGTGAAGGCGAAGTCCTCGGTGTCGTAGTCGGCACTGCGGCTGTAGACGCGGCGCACCATCCCCTGCAATGGGGAAGGGTTCATTCTCAGGTGGGCTTGCCACTGGTCCCGCTGCTCCTGGGACATCGCGCTGAACCAGATGTGGTGCGCCAACTCGTGCAGCATCAGGGTGCGCAGCTGCCCTTCGGTGTATTCCTGGTAAAGGCTGCGATAGATGAGTTTGGTGTCGGGGCGGTAGGCTCCCAGGTGATGCTTCACCTGGCTCGGCATCATCACCTCGTCAAAGGAGGCCCCCGCTACACGGATCGTGCTGCGCCCCGGGTCGTAGCGGTCGAAAAGGGTCGTCAGCATCAGGTCCGAGCGCGATATCTGCTGGACCTTCTCGCCAAAGCCCCAGCTGATCGGCACGTAGGTCGTGGCACAGCCGCAGGTCAGTAACGCCAGGAGCAATAAGGGTAGAATTTTAACCATACCTGGCATCGTCAAACCCCGAACTGTTGCAAGCGCCTCAGATGAAAAGCGGCACGCTCGAACCCAAGCCGTGCACCACGCTGGTGAAGGCGTCACGGTTCTCCAGCTTCTCCGCTCCGAAACGCTCCTCGAAAAGGGTGCGGATGAACGGAATGCGGGAGGTGCCGCCGGTGAGAAAAACGGTATCTATTCTGTCTGGTGTGACTCCCGAGCTGGCGACGACTTCATCGATGCAGCCGGCAATGCGCGCGAAGTTGTCAGCGTTTATTGCCTCGAACTCAGCTTTGGTGATCTCTTCTGTTATGGAAAGGTCACGCTCCCTGAAGCTGATCCTGGTCAGATCGAGCTGTGACAGTTCGCATTTTGCTTTCTCGATGGATTGAAACAGGAAAAAGCCGTAGTTGTCACTGATGAGATGCTCCAAGTGCTCTATGGCGTGCTTGTCAGTAGCCGCGTGCTTGATCAGTCTGATCTGTTCCCTGGTCTTTCTGGCACGCAGTAAGGGTATCCTGTGCCATTGGCACAGAGTATATATTATGCTGTGAGGGATGTCGAACAGTTCGTCCTTGCCCATCCCCTTGTATTTGACTCCCCGCCCGAAGTACTTGGCGACCTTGTCCCACATGATCTGAGAGTCGAACTTGTCTCCCGCAGTGTAGACGCCGCCCAGAGAGAGTACGTCGCTGCGACGGTCAGACCTGTCAAAGGCGCCCCCCTTCACCCGGATCACGGTGAAATCGGAGGTTCCCCCGCCGAAGTCGCCTATGAAGACGAGCTTCTCATCGCCGGTCGCCAGCTTCTCCTCGAAGGAGAGCGCGGCGGCAACGGGTTCCAGTTGAAAGAAGATCTGCTTGAAACCCGCCTTGCGCGCGGCAGCCTCGAGCCGGCTCTGTGCCAGGGCATCCTTCTCGGCATCCTCGGAAAACAGCACGGGGCGCCCAAGGACGACGCTGTCCACCGGAGAGCCGACGCAGGCCTCGCCTTTTGCCTTGATCTTGCGCAGTATGATCGCGACCAAGTCCTCGATGCCGTACTTCTTGCCGAACACCTCGGTACTCTCGAAACTCCTGTTGGGCAGGAAGGTCTTGATGGACTGCATGAAGCGGCCGGCCGCGCCCTCATTGACGTAATGGTTGATCGCCTCGCCACCGGCGAAGATCTGGCTCTCCTCGTTGAAATAAAGCACCGACCGCATCAGGGCGCTGGTGCTGTTGAATTCATCTATGCTGACAACCTCTACCGTACCTTCTCTGTAAATGGACAGCGCCGAATTGGTGGTGCCAAAATCGATGCCGAAGACGATCTTCATGCAAGCTCCTGGTGTAGAAAACAGCAGGGGCGGGTCTCGAGACCCGCCCCCTATGGGTGGAATCAAACTGGATAGTCGTTGTCGGTTGGCGGGCCTAAACCCGTTGGTCATTGCAATCTAGCACAACACCCTACTGAAGCGCAACCCGACGGCCTGTATTCATTAACCCCCGCCCCCCTATGCCGTTAGGTCAAACTCCTGCCGCTACACCTGCTGGACCCAGGAGCGTCCCGGGATGCATTCCCACGCTGGAGCGTGAGAACGATGAGAAACGGCAGTGCCCTAAATTACGCCATACGCTGAATAATATTGATTATTGCGTTACCCTACCATAAAATGGCCCGATGAATTATCAAAGTGAATCATGACGCGCGTCCTACTCATTACAGACACCGAAAGAGTGCAGCGCATCTTCGAGGCCCTCGAAGAGAAGGGAGTCCTGCAACTGCAGACCGCCTCGACCCTGACCCGGGGCGAATCGGAGATGACTGCCTCCCCCGCCGACTTTACCTTCGTGCAAGGCCGCATCTCCGGGTTTTCCGGCGAGATATTGCTGCGGCACCTGGACAAGATTCTGCCCAAGGGTGCCCAGTTGGTCCTGCTGGCTGGAGACGCCGAGGACGCGGCCCATGCCAAAAAGCATGGCAGGCCTTCGCTTGATCTCTCCCTGAGCGATGAACTGCTCGAACAGACCGCCCACGCCCTGGTAACCGGAGCCGCCATCCCTGCGGCTGCAACAGGCGAGGCTCCCCACGCGTTGAAAACCGCCCCTGCCAAAGCGAAACCTGCGACACCCACCCCTGCCGTCACTGACAAGCCGGAGCAGGACAAGGAACCGGTTCAATCCGGGCCCCACGCCGATGTGCCGGAGCAGGAAGCCGGGAAAAAGGTGTCACGGCAACCAGTGGCTGACAAGCCGGTAGCTGAAAAACCTGTGGCGGAGGCGTCTGTTGCCGATAAACCGGTAGCCGAAGAGCCGTCAGTTCCTTCCCCGGCGCAGGTCGCCGAGCAAGGCGAAGCCGTTCCTTTCGAGGAAATGATGCAACGTGCTTCGGCCAACGTCGGCCCGTTGAAGCCGGGCCTGCTTGAGGTCGAGGACCGGGTCGAGCTTGGCAAGGATGTCTCCGCGCCGGAAAAGGCATCGGACGCGGCGGCTGGGGGTGAGGACAAAGAGGTCGACCAGGTGCCGGCAGGGGCGTTTCTCGTTGGGGAATCGCTGGCCGACGCCATGCTGCGGGCGGAGAAGAAAAAAGAGCGCCGCCCGTACCGGATCATTTTGCCGGCACTGTTTCTCATCTCTATCCCGCTGTTTTTCTACTTCGCGGGACGGATTACAGCACCCGACTCCAAGACTGCAGCCGACTCCAAGACTGCAGCCATCTCCAAACCGACCCGGGCCCCTGCGGCGCCGACGGCAATTCCGCCTGCTGCGGCACCTCAAGTTAAGCAGCCTCCCCCACCTGCGGTACCGGCTACCGAACCGAAGGGCAAAGCTGAGCTCCCCCCATTCCTGGAAGGGACCAGGCCCGATGCTGATTATGGCAAGAGCCACCCCGGCTGGGTGAGGTACATCGGCAAAAGGGCCGAGTACAAGCTCTTCAAAGAGGCGGAGCGGTACCGGGCGATGCAGGTCCTGGCTGTGGGCGGAGGAACCATCTCGGATGACCTGTTCAAAACGGTGCTGCGGGAGTTCGGCGGGATCGAGGGGTATCGCGTCGAATCGAGCACCCAAAAGGGCGACTACTTCGTCGAGCAGTGCGCGACAAAAGGGAGTGCATCCCTGACCATTTACCGGAACAAGAGCGATCGCAAGATGAAGGCGCTGGTGGTTTATTACCGTTGAAGTGAGGTATTTTGATGATCAGTTCGAAACAAGGCAAGGCCATGCTCCTTCTGGCGCTCCTTTCGCTCCCCTGCCAACTGCACGCGGCACCGCCGGCGCAGTTTGACATCGACGTGAAGGAGCTTGACCGGCAAAAGCCCGCCGTCACTCCCAAGCCTGAAAAGAAACCGGCCAAAAAAGCGAAGCAGCCAGCGGCTGCCGGCACGAAATCAGAGCGTCCTGCTGCGCAGTCGGATTACCTCCGCTACACCGTGAAGACAGGCGACCATATCTTCAAGATCCTGATGGTGACCTTCGGCATGTCGAACGATGCTGCCGAGCGGCTGATCCCGGAGATCGTCCGCATCAACAATATCAGCAACATCAAAGCGCTGACCGTGGGTCGGACCCTGCTCATCCCTGCCAAGGGAAAGCAGGAGCATGCGGCAAGACCGGCGAAGAAAGGAAAAACAGAGCAGAGGAAGGGAGAGGGGCCCGCCGAGGCGCTTGCCTTGCCGAAGATGACTGAGACACCGAAGAAAGCTGAAACGCCTAAGATGGCTGAGCCTGCGGCACCGGCGCCTGCACGAGCACCGGCGCCAGCACCGGCGGCTCCTGAACCTGCGCCGGCACCTGCCGTGGCACCTCCTGCTCCGGTCGCGCCGCCCGTTGCCCCTGTCCCTGCTGCCCCAGTTGTGCCTGCTGCGCCGCCGGTAGCGCCTGCGCCGGTTGCCGTGCCGCATGCGGCCGCTCCGGCGGCACCTCAGGCCCCGACCTGGGTCTGCTCTGTCGGGCAAAAGGACAGCACCGCCCAGGTCGTCGACTCGCTGCTGAACGCCATCTCGGCATCCTGGAGCAAGAACAGGATCATCCAGTCCGACCACAATGCCCCGACCGCCTTCAGCATCAGGGTCGACCGCTACTTTGAGTACAAGGGGACGCGCTACATCATCAGCATCGGCGAGAGCGACCCGTATAACTACACGCTGATCAGGTTGCTGGAAGCGGCAGGCTATCGCGTTCTCATGTTGAGCGGCGGGGAGGATTTCAAAACTGCCTCTGAAAAGCTGTTCAAGCTGATTGGGGTGGCCCCCGATTTCGGGAGCCATCTGCTGCAGGGGGGGAAGCAGAGCACCGGTTTCCTCATCCAGCAGGACGATGCGGGCGGAAGACGGGTGCTCATCACGGAAGGCGCGGTAGATCCCGGGCAGAAGTGGGTAATGCCGTCGGGGTGCGGCGCCAGGTAGCGCTTGTTATCAGGGGATAGGGGGCGTTACGGCATCGCCTGTTCCGGGTTCAGCGGGATGTCAGGCAAGTCGGTTATCGAGGTCTGTGGCGCAGACGTTCCGGGGAGCGCGCTTTGCAGTGAAGAATCGGTAAGAGAGGGGGGCTCCTGGAGCAGCACCTCTTTGGGCGCCGGGATATGACCCGGGACCTTCACGATAAATTCCTCGTGCTTTCCCTGCGCCGCATCGTCAACCCAGCTTTCCACCTTTTCCCGGACCAAATCTTCGACCCTGTTCTTAAGCGGCGTATAGGCCGCCTCCTGTTTCAACGGCTTCACGCGCTGCAACTGGTCGAAGACCTTCTTGGAATAGCGGTCCCGCTTGTCGGGGGTCTGGCTGTTGTAGCAGCCGATGGCTTTCCAGGTGTAGCCGTACTTGTTCATGCACATGGAAAGTATCCAGGCACCGGTCTTCACGCTGCTGCACGGATCGCCCAGGGAATTCCAGCGCTCCTTGCCGATGGTGGGGGCCCAGATGGAATTGATCTGCATCAGGCCGAAGTCGTAGCTGCCGTTGGTGTTGTAGTTGATGGCGGTGGGGTTGAAGTTTGATTCCACCTTGGCGATGGCGCGCAGGATCTGGGGGTTGATGCCGTACTGGGCCCCGGCCTCGTCAAAACAGAACGCGGATGCCTCCGTTCCCAGCGCGAAGATCAAGGCGGCAACCGCGAAAGACGTCTTGGTTTTACCTGTCATGGTTATCCTTTTGGACACTGTTCCGGGGGGTCTTCTGCAGGGATCAAGGGGGATCTGCTTCCCTGCGGGCGTTGGCGCAGGCGGAATTGAACTCTCCCGGCCCGGGCGAACCTGCCAATAATACCTTTTCCAGATCGGCATGTCATCTGCTAAAGTACCATGGTACCAACTGAGGCAAGCCCGGTTGTGACTTGAAACACAATTTCCGCCGAAACTCTGTGCCGATGAACGAGGAGTAGCAGATGAGGATGAATTTTACCGAGCTTGAGATCAGGATCCTGGGCTGCCTGATGGAAAAGGAACTCACCACGCCTGAGTATTATCCGCTGACCCTGAATGCCCTGGCCAGCGCCTGCAACCAGAAATCGAACCGGGATCCGGTGCTGACCGTTACCGAGTCCGACCTCCTGCGCGGGCTGCAGGCTTTGGGCTCCCGAGGGCTGGCGCGGTTGACCACCACCGGAGGGCGCGTCGCCAAGTACTGCCATAACGTCGCCGAGAACCTGAGGCTCGACCCCGCCGCCCGGGCGGTCCTGGCCGAGTTGATGCTGCGCGGCCCGCAGACGGCGGCGGAGTTGCGTAACCGTGGCGAGCGCATGGCCGAACTCGGCGACATCGGCGCCGTGGAAGAGATCATCCTGAAGCTCCAGCAGTGCGGCCCCCCGCTGGTGATCCGGCTGCCGCGCCAGGCCGGCCGCAAGGAGCAGCGCTATGCCCAGGTCTTCGCCGGCATGCCGGAATTGCCGGAGGAGCCGGAGCAGCCGGAGGAACTGGAACCCGCGCCGCGCCGGACTGCCGGTGCCAGTGGCGGCGCACCGGCTCGGGTCCCGGCCAACCAGCGGCTGGCGAATCTGGAGACGGGGATCGGCGATCTGCGGGGGGAGATAGGCGCCCTGCGGCAGGAGGTTGAGGAACTGTTGGCAGCCTTCGCATAGAGATAGCGGGACAATTTCACCAGCAGTAATTGCAAAGAACAAAAAAGGCCCCCTGGCAAAAGGGGGCCTTTTTTTTCGGGAATCATGTAGGAGCGGCATTCCTGCCGCGATAGCTGCTGCGTGAATCGCGGCAGGAATGCCGCTCCTACAAATATCGGTTCGATCCGCTAGTTGGTGAACATCAGCTTTCTCTCCAGATCCATGGAATGGGACAGGCGCTTGGCGTCCTCCATGGTGATCTGCTCCTGCTCGTGCAGCTGGATCAGGTGCTGGTCCAGCGTCTGCATCTGGTACTGGCTCCGCCCGTTCTCCATGTGCGCCTCGATCTCATCGAGCCGTCCTTCCCTGATGCAGCTTTGGATCGTCGTGGTGGCGCGCATGATCTCCAGCGCGGGAAGGATGGTCTCACCGGCCTTGTTCATCACCAGTCGAATGGATACGGTCGCGACCAGGATGTCGGCCAGCCTCTGCCGCACGATCTCCTGTGCCTCGGGGGGGAAATGCCCGACGATCCGGTTGATGGTGGAAACGGCACCCTGGGTGTGCAGCGTGGAGAGCACCAGGTGTCCGGTCTCGGCCGCCATCAGGCAGGCGTCGATGGTCGCCGTGTCGCGCATCTCGCCCACCATGATCAGGTCCGGGTCCATGCGCAGCGCCGCCTTCAGCGCCGAACTGAAGCTGTCCGTATCTATGCCGACCTCGCGCTGGATGATGCAGCTTTTCTCCGACTGGAACAGGAACTCGATCGGGTCCTCGATGGTGATGCAGTTGTAGCTGAAATTCTGGTTGATGTAGCGCAGCATCGAGGCGAGCGTGGTCGATTTCCCGTTCCCGGTCGGCCCGGTGACCAGGATCAGGCCGTTGGGGGCCTTGGCGATCTCGCCGAGAACCGGCGGCAGGCGGAGTTCCTCGAAGGTCCCGATATGGGCGGGGATGACGCGCATGATGATGCCGAAGCTGCCGCGCTGGCGGAAGATGCTGACCCGGAAACGCGCCCCGCTCGGCAGGGAGAACGAGGTGTCGAACTCCTTCTGGTCCGCTTCCCAGCGGCGGTTGTTGTGCTCCATGATCTGGAGGGCGATGAACTCCGTGTCCTCCGAGGTCAGGTTCGGCAGTTTGGAGCGGATGATCTGCCCCTTGCCGCGGAAGAAAGGAGGGTTGTCCGTCTCGAAATGCACGTCGGATACCTTCTTGTTGAAGGCGATTTCCAGGATCTGGACGAAAATCTTCGAATCCATAGCGGCCCCTCTCTTTCCAGCTAAATAGTGACGACCTGATTCTCCCCCCTTTGAAAAAGGGGGGACCTTTTCATCGTTCCCACGCTCCAGCGTGGGAATGCAAAACCCCTGACGCTCCAGCGTCAGCTAAAGGCTGCTATCTCTAGAACCATCAGTAATGTAATGAGAACCGGACGCGGGAGCGTCCTGCGATCTGTTCCCACGCTGGAGCGTAGGAACAATAAAAATGCCGCTCCTACAAGAGTCTATTTCTGCGCGCACCTTTTGCGGTACAGCGAGTTGTCGATGATGAGGCCGGCGTGCAGTGCCAGGATCTCAAGCAGTTGCAGCTGGGGGTCGCCGCCGGTGCGGGCGCCGAAGTCGGCGTAGATGACGGCGATCACCCTGCCAAAGCTCTTCACCGGAAGCAGCAGTATCTTGCCGGCAGCCGGCACCCCTATGGCGCCGAACACGGCGCTCTGCACCACCGGGTCTGCATTGCCGTAGTAGATCTCCCCTTCCAGCGCTTTTTGAAAGAGCGACGGCTCGGCGGTAGGTATGCGCAGCTTCACCGAGGAGGTGGCGCCGGTGCTGCCGATGCCGATGGCACGTTCCGCGATCAGCTCCGAGCGCACCACAACAAGGGTGACACCCCTCTGGAAGAAGGCACAGACGGCCTGCAGCAGCAGGAAGGTGACCTCGGGTGGCTCGCGCTGCTCGGAAAGCGACAGGAACTGCCGACGGAACTGCCGTATCAGCTCCTGCCCAGGCTCCAGGCGGCTCTGTTTCAGATAGCTCTCCAGCGCCCGGCTGCAGTCGATGGTGTCGGCGATGAAGCTGGCCGGGCGCTCCTCGCGGCTCGACCTCGGCAGGAACGCGCTGATCCCGATCTGGAGCGCACGCGCTATCACCTGGTAGTCACCCGGGCAGGCGAGCAGGATGATCGGCAGGTCCGGGTACCGCTCCCGTTTCTGCTGCAAAAGGGACGAGATGTCCCAACCGTTCCCCCTGCCCCCCGGCTCCCCCGCGTCGAGCAGCAGCAGCGGGACGCGCTCCTTGGAGAGTGACTGGTCTATGATCGGGTCGAGCTGCCCCGGGTCATCGGTGGCGCAGTGAAAGCGGGCGCCGCACACGGCGGCAACGCATTCGCGCAGCAGCTTGGCGCCGGTTAAAAGGATCACCCCGAGCGCTTGCTCAGGCTCTTGCCGCTCTCCGCCGAGGCCGTCCAGGTAGTGAAACAGCCGCTGCTGCTCCTCG
>Ga0209212_1002896_pt1 | contig 23546 bp, 21 predicted proteins | sample RifGroC2_FD_183996 | JGI IMG/M metagenome (GOLD analysis project Ga0209212, IMG submission 183996) | Groundwater microbial communities from Rifle, Colorado, USA - Groundwater C2 (SPAdes) (version 2) | ecosystem: Environmental > Aquatic > Deep subsurface > Groundwater | place: Rifle, Colorado... | reverse complement strand
ATGATCTTGGGTGCGTAAAAGAAAACGCACTCGTCAATCAGTCCCTGCTTCAGCGCATCGCCTGCCAAGCGGCTGCCGCCTTCAAGGAGAACCGACTGAATGCCCAACGTTCCTAACTGTTCCCACAGATCGTGCAGGTCAACCTTGGCATTGATCTGGCGGCAGACCAGCACACTGGCACCACTCTGCAGATAGCGGCGGTGGATGCGAGGATTTGCTTCGGTAGTGGCAATGATGGTTTTTTTTGCCATCTGGCCGCTTAGGATGCCTACGCTGAGTGGCGTGCGCAGGTGAGTATCAACGATGATCCGTAGCGGATTTCTTCCCCTGACGTGGCGGACAGTCAGTTGTGGGTTGTCGGCGATGAGGGTGTCAACCCCCACCATGACCGCATCACTATGAGCCCGCATCCGATGAACGTATTTTCTGGAATCCTCGCAGCTGATCCAGCGTGACTCTCCGGTGACGGTGGCAATCTTGCCGTCCAGGGTCATGGCGCACTTGTAGGTCACAAAGGGCATCCCGGTTGTTACCTGTTTGATGAAACCCCGGTTAACCGCACGCGCCTCTGTCTCCATCACACCGCAAACTGTTTTGATGCCAGCCTGTTCAAGGGTGCGCAGTCCGCCACCATTCACCTGTGGATTGGGGTCTCTCATAGCAACAACAACACGGCTTACACCGGCTTTGATCAGGGCATCGCTACAGGGGGGGGTCTTGCCGGTATGGCAGCATGGTTCCAGGGTCACATACACATCAGCGCCCTTGGCGGCATTGCCGGCCATTTCCAGCGCATGCACCTCGGCATGGTGTCCGCCGGCTTTTTTATGCCATCCTTCGCCGATGATTTTGCCATCCTTGGCGATGACACAGCCCACGGCCGGATTGGGCGCTGTTCGGCCAATGCCTTTTCGAGCCAGTGCCAGGGCACGTTTCATATATGTAATGTCGGTCTTGGTCATTTTTTCAGAAGATCCTGAAGTTCCTGCATGAATTCACCGATATCCCGAAAAGAGCGGTACACTGAAGCGAAGCGTACATAGGCTACTTCATCCAGGCCATGCAGTTCTTTCATGATCCATTCACCGATGGTGGTGGTGGAAACCTCTTTATCCGTTGATTCCTGCAGTCTGTTTTCAAGCCGATCGACCATGCGTTCGATAGCTTCCACCGAGATGGGCCTTTTCTCACAGGCCTTTTTGATGCCGGCGATAATCTTCATGCGATCGAATGGTTCGCGGCGACCATCTTTTTTACAGACCTGCGGCAGCATTTCCTCGATACGCTCGTGGGTGGTAAAACGCTTGGCACACTGCTCGCATTCGCGTCGGCGGCGAATGGCAGTGCCGCCTTTGTCGGGACGGGAATCGACTACCTTGCTGTCAGGGTTTCCGCAAAAGGGACATTTCATGGCATCTCGCTTTTCTCAATGCTGGTGAAGTGTAACACCTCGATGGCTGCTTCGGCAATCATTTCACGGGCCAGTTCGTCGGCATAACCTTCTCCATAGACAACTTTGCAGATACCGGCATTGATAATCATTTTGGTGCAGATGATACAGGGCATGGTGGTGCAGTACAGGGTGGCGCCATTGATGTTTATGCCGTGACGCGCGGCCTGGATGATGGCGTTCTGCTCGGCGTGCAGGCCGCGGCAGAGTTCATGCCGCTCTCCGGAAGGCACTTTGAGCCGTTCCCTCAGGCAACCGGCTGCGTCGCAGTGGGAAATGCCGGACGGAACACCGTTGTATCCGGTGGCAAGGATATTGCGCTCCTTGACAAGCAAAGCCCCAACCTGCCGACGCAGGCAGGATGAACGAGTTGCCACCAAGCGGGTAATGTCCATGAAGTACTGATCCCAGGAGGGGCGCTGCATGTATGGTGGATTCCTTCCTCAGCTAAGAATTTTAAACAAGTTACCCCACTCTTGCTGTCAGGTCAATATCGTTACAGTTCATATTAATTAATTCTTTTACGGATAAATTTTTTTGTACTATATTTACGCACATGAATGCGGGTTTAATGAAGCATTGTTGCATGATAATTCCAAAGCAAGGCTGCTGTGAAACAACAACCGGAGCACGCCGATGAGCAGTAATCAATCTATGGATCGCCGCGTGTCAAGCCAATTCGCCTGGATATTTGTCCTTCTGGCTATTGCGATCGTTGTCACCGGTTACCTTTACTATCATAACTATGAACAGCGATTCCGCAGAGAGATAGAGTCCAAGTTTTCAGCCATTGTCGAACTGAAAGTGAACGAACTTGAGCGCTGGCGCAAGGATCATCTGGAACATGGCGATATCATTTCCAGGATAGAAACCCTGTCATCTTTGGTTCGGCGAGCCTTTGTCGATGGTGCTGACCCGGAGGCCCGTCGCCATCTGCAAGGATGGTTTGCCGCCTATAGCAATTCATTTCAATATGACCAGATACGCCTGCTTGATGGCAACGGCACTACGCTCATGTCATTGCCAATCGACCGTCCACCTGTTTCGGATGCCATAAGGAAGCATATAGCGGAGGTTGTTCATTCGAAACAGGTCACAATGGTCGATTTTTACCAAAATGATCATGACAAACGGATCTATCTGAACATGTTGATTCCTATCAGGAGCGATCAGGATAAAAGCAGGGTCATTGGTATTATTGCTCTGCGGATTGATCCTGAAAAACATCTCTACCCTCTTATCAGGTTTTGGCCAATACCAAATCGATCCGCCGAGACGTTGTTGGTTCGTCGAGAAGGCGATGAAGCGCTCTTTCTGAATGATCATAAATTCAAGAAAAATAGCGCCCTGAAAATGCGTGTCTCACTGAATGACGTCAAAAAGCCGGCGGTTCAAGCGGTTCTGGGAAAGGAAGGCTTTGTCCACGGCAAGGATTACCGTGGGGAGACGGTAGTTGCATACCTGCACACTGTTCCGGGGACACCGTGGTTTCTGGTGGCCCGCATGGATACAGAGGAGGTCTATGCGCCACTAAAGGAGCGACTCTGGTGGATGGTAGTCGCGGTCACGCTCCTTCTGTTCTCTGCTGCTGCCGGTCTCGGGCTGCTGTGGCGACAGCAGCGGGTACAGTTTTATCGTTCCCAGTATCGCGTTGAACGTGAACGGGCCTGGTTGCAGGGTGTCATTGCGCGAAGCTTAAACGAGATATACGTATTCGATCCGCAGAGCCTGCGTTTCACATTCATCAACAACGGCGCTCTGCTGAATATCGGTTACAGTATAGAGGAGATGAAAAACCTTACGGCATGCGACATCCTGCCGGAATATACGGAAGAGAGTCTTAGAACGTCTATGCAACCGCTTCTTGATGGTATGCAGGAACGCTTGGTATATGAAACCAAGCATCGTCGCAAGAATGGCTCGGCATATCCGGTAGAAATCTATCTTCAGCTTGTTGATACGGCTGATGGTTCTGTCTTTCTGGCGATTGTCAATGATATCACCGTCAGGAAGCTGGCGGATAATGAAATCCGGCAGAAAAACGCCGAACTGGAGCGCTTTACCTACACCGTCTCGCATGACCTGAAGAGTCCGCTGATTACCATCAAGAGTTTTTCCAGTTCGATCAAGCGCGATCTAGCCACTGGCAGGCAGGATCGGGTTGAAACGGATCTGGAAAGGATTGGAGCTGCTGCCGATAAAATGGCGGAGCGATTGGATGATCTGCTGGAACTTTCCCGCATCGGGCGTATTGTCAATGCAGCCGAACCAGTAGCCATGACAGGGCTTGTGGAAGAAGTGCTGACACAACTGGCCGGGCCTTTGAAGGCAAGCCGTGCAGCGGTTTCAGTTCAGCCTGGATTGCCCACGGTTATGTGTGACCGCCAACGTTTGGCCGAGGTGGTACAGAACCTTCTGGAGAATGCCGTAAAATACATGGGTGATCAGGATCAGCCCAGGATCCTGTTTGGTATGCGGGAAGAATGTAATAGTAAGGTTTTCTTTGTTCAGGACAATGGCCGCGGTATTGATGAAAAATACCATCAGAACATTTTCGGCCTGTTCAATAAACTGGACTCAAAAAGTGACGGTACCGGCATCGGGCTGGCGTTGGTAAAGCGGATTGTAGAGGTGCATGGAGGAGAAGTCTGGGTGGAATCAGAAGGCTGTGGCAAGGGAAGCACGTTTTGTTTCACGCTAACGGAGGGCAAAAGGTTTTCAGAAATTATTCACCCGTCACAAATATCCCAACGTTAGAAGGAATGCAAAATAATGACTGGTGAACCTTCGATAATTTTGCTGGTAGAGGACAACCCCGACCATGCCGAATTGGTTATGCGCAATATGGAGGGTTTTAATGCCGCAATCAGAATAATACATGTTGAAAACGGTCAAGAGGCGCTGGATTACCTGTACGGGAATGGTGAGTATGCCGATAGAAAGCGTTATCCGTTGCCGCACCTGATGCTGCTTGACCTGCGTTTGCCCAAGGTGGATGGCCTGCAGGTGCTTAAGGAGGTCAAGTGCAGCGCCATCCTGCGTGCCATCCTGGTTGTTATCCTGACAACCTCCGATGCTGAGCGCATTTTGGCAATGGCATGTGAGTACCATGCCGACAGTTATCTGACCAAACCTATTGATTTGAATGATTTCAGTACGCTCTTGGTCTGTCTGGGGGGGCTGTTGACTGGCCCGGAACAAACGGCTCCTTTGAATAACGCATAGTGGCAAACCTGGCAATTTACCAGTTTAGCCTACTAGGTGTATCTTTGCCGATAAGGATAAATACTAAAAACCAAATAAAACCTTGCAGTTACTTCTGTGGTTATATCACCGGACCAGATTGCATATAAAAGGAATATCCATTGCTGACGCAAAACCCCGATGCCATATTGATACTGGTTGTTGAAGATGAAGCCAGCCATGCCGAGCTGATTCAACGCTCTTTTGAATCAGCACAGGAAGAGTACCGCCTTGAGATTGCCGACAGCCTGCATGCTGCGCGGGAGGCTATGGAACGGCATCCCCCCGGTCTTATCCTGACCGACTATCGGTTGCCTGATGGAGATGGTAAAGAGTTGGTGGTTTTAGCGGGCGAAGCCTGTCCGGTTATCTTGATGACGTCTCATGGCAATGAACAGGTAGCTGTCGAGGTCATGAAGATTGGAGCACAGGATTATGTCGTAAAATCGCCGGAAATGTTTGCCACGATTCCTCGTATTGCCGCTTTGACCTTGCGTGCGTGGAAGCTAGTTCTGAAGCACAGAAAGGCCGACGAAGCGATTCGCCGCGCCAATCAGGAGTGGGAACTGACCTTCGACACGGTTCCAGACTTGATCTCCATCATTGATTCCAACCATACCCTGATCCGCGTCAACCGTGCCATGGCAGATCGTTGTGGCCTCAAACCGAATGATTTGATTGGCCGCAAATGCTTTGAGGTTATGCATGGTTTGGAGAAACCACCTGTTTTTTGTCCACATGTCAAGATGATGCAGGATGGACGGGAACAAAGTGGAGAGGTAGAGAATAAACGATTAAACTGTGTGTTTGATGTGTCACTTTCGCCTCTGTATGACTTGGAAGGGCAAATAGTTGCTTGCGTTCATGTTGCTCGGGATATTACAGGCAGGAAAAAGATGGAGGAGGCCCTAAGGGAGAGCGAGTGGCGTTATCGAGGCATTATCGATGCATTCGATGGCCATCTTTATATCAGCTCCCAAGATTATAGTATTTCCTTCATGAATAATAAGCTGATCGAACGTACCGGCCGCAACGCCATTGGCGAACCTTGCTTCAAGGCCTTGCATGATCTGGATGAAGTCTGCCCCTGGTGTGCCAACGATCTTGTGTTCAAGGGCGAGGTCGTGAGTTGGGAGATGCTGAGTCCCAAAGACGGCCGCTGGTACAACGTGGTCAATACACCAATCTACAATGCGGATGGGACCATAGCTAAACAGGCGATGATCTATGATATCACCGCTCGCAAAATGGCCGAGGAAGAACGCCGCGAGCTGGAGCAGAAGTTCCAGCAGACCCAGAAAATTGAGAGCCTAGGGGTTCTGGCTGGTGGCATTGCCCATGATTTCAACAACATCCTGACGATAATCCTCGGAAACTGTTTCATGATCCTGGAAGAATCCGATCCGGGATTGTTGCAAAACACCCATATTCAGCAGATCGAGGACGCCGCCAATCGGGCTGCCGAGCTATGCCGGCAGATGCTGGCCTACGCCGGTAAAAGTTCATTGGTTCAGACCCAGATTGATATGAGTCTGCTGTTGGATGAGATGGTGAAGATGCTTAAATCGGCCATTAAAAAGAATGTAACCATTGAACTTGATCTTATGCGGAATTTGCCGGAAATCACGGGTGACAGCAGCCAGATCCAGCAGATTGTCATGAACCTGATTATCAACGCTGCCGAGGCGATCGGTGATAATAACGGAACAATCAGGGTTATACTCACTAAGGTGACTGTTCAGGTCGGACAGGCGGATACGGATGTGCTTGGTAATACTATTCTAGCCGGCAGTTATGCCTGTCTGGTGGTGTCCGACAACGGTTGCGGTATGGACGAGGAAACGCAAAAACGGATATTCGAGCCGTTTTTTACGACTAAATTCACGGGCCGTGGTTTGGGGATGTCTGCCACCCTCGGCATTATCAAGGCGCACGAAGGAGCGTTGCAATTATCAAGCAGGCCGGGGGTTGGCACTAGCTTTAAGTGTTATTTCCCTTTGCCTGCCATGCCTGGTGTCGCGGAAACAAGGCCGGCAGCCGAGGTAGCTCCTTCTATAAAGGGCCATGGCAACATCTTGCTGGTGGATGACGAGCAGGCGCTGCTTAGCATTTGTTCTTCACTGCTGAAGTCGATGGGCTTTTCTGCCATGACCGCATCTAACGGCCGCGAAGCCCTTGCTGCTTACCGTGAGTGTGGAGGCGGGATTGATCTGGTCCTGATGGATCTGGTCATGCCGGAAATGGGGGGGATAGAAGCATACCGGGAACTGCGAAAAGTTGCTCCGACTCTGCCGATAGTCATCAGCAGCGGTTACAGCGTCGGAGACATTACAGAATTCATGGATGACGAATATGCCGAAGTTATCCAAAAACCGTACCGGCCAGGTCAAGTACAGGAGGTTTTGATGAAATTACTGTGTGCAGCGGGGTAGTCATTTATCTATGCAGCCGTCGGACTACCGCATACTGCTTGTCGATGACGAAGAAGGAATCCGCTTCACCCTGGGATGCATCCTGCAGAAGGAGGGCTTCCAGGTTGAAGTTGCTGCGGGTTACGCCGAAGCTGTCAACCTGCTTGGTGTTGGATCATTTGATCTGGCTTTTGTCGATATCATGTTGGTCGGCGAAAACGGCGTCAATCTGTTGAGGGTTATAAAAAAAATGTGTCCGGCCACACAGGTGGTCATGTTTACCGGCTATCCCGATGTCGAATCAGCTGCTGAGGCGGTCCGTCTGGGGGCCTTTGACTATATCACCAAGCCGGTGCGTTACGAGACGCTCATGCTGATTACCCGTCATGCCCTGAATGCAAAAATTATGAACGAAGAGCGGGAGCGCAACAGAGCCAACCTGGACGCAATTTTCCGCAGTGTTTCCGATTCAATCATCATGGTGAACAAAGAGGGGCGACTGGCCCACTACAATCCGCAGGCAAGAAACCTGTGCGGATACAGTAAAGATCTGATCGGCAGTAACGCGGAGGCAATCAGCCTGGGGTGCGCCGGAGCGTGCCGCATGGCCTTGATGGAAGCACTACGGTCCAACATCATTAAGGAGATCCGCCGTTTTGAATGTCATACACCGGATGGCAAGGCTCGTATTGTCAACGTTATCGCAACGCCGGTGATTGAAGCGGATGGCAGCGTAAATGGCGCGGTGGCTGTCATTAGGGACGAGACGCGCTTGGTTGGCCTGGAGCGAACACTGCAACAGCGGGGCCAATTCCATGCGATCATTGGCGCATCCGCTCCAATGCAGCGAATATACTCGCTGATCGAGGCACTGGCGGATGTGCCTACCACGGTTCTTGTCAACGGAGAGAGCGGCACCGGCAAGGAACTGGTTGCGGCAGCGCTGCATGCTGCCGGTTGCCGGGCAAGGATGCCGTTTGTCAAGGTCAATTGCTCGGCACTTTCTGAAGCGCTATTGGAGAGTGAACTTTTCGGTCATGTGCGCGGAGCGTTTACCGGTGCGATAGCCGACAAAGTCGGGCGTTTTCAGAGGGCACACGGCGGTACGCTGTTTCTGGACGAGATCGGCGACATTTCGCCCGCGGTACAGATGCGGCTGTTGAGGGTTCTACAGGAAAGCGAGTTTGAGCGGGTTGGTGAATCGGTTCCGATCAAGGTTGATGTGCGCATCATTGCCGCCACCAATCAGAACCTGGCTGAAATGGTCAGTCAGGGTAAATTTCGGCAGGATCTGTACTACCGTCTGAATGTTGTATGTATGATTCTGCCATCACTTAAAGAACGTGCAGACGATCTTGAACAATTGATTGCCCACTTCATAGCGAAGTTCAATGATAAATTCGGCAAAGATATCTGTGATGTTTCGGATGATGTCATGGAACTGTTGCGCTCCCATACCTGGCCGGGCAATGTGCGCGAATTGGAACATGCCCTCGAACATGCAGCCATTCTCTGTAAAGCAGATATAATCACTCTGCAAAACCTGCCACAGGGATTGATTAATTCAGTTCAAGGCCTTTTGAAAACAGGTTCAGTCAATAGCAATCCCTCGCAAACTACGCAGAAAAACCTCACTCTGGAAGAAGCCCTTGCCGTTGCCGGAGGCAACAAGTCCCGTGCAGCAGAATTACTGGGCATCAGCCGTCGAACATTGTATCGGCATCTTGGATAACTGTGTCAGGTTACATCTTAAGTGTGTCATGATACACTCAAAACTGTAACATCACCTGCCTGCATACTCACCTCCCCAACTTTTAAACTCTAACTGCCTGCTTTAATCACGCCTTGCCTCTTCTTCTTTTCAAAGATTATTGTTTTCAGTTGTGGCACGCAAATTGTAAACAATTAATAAAAATCATTTTATGCCACGCACGAGAGGTGCGCCACTATGGCCGAAGTGCTAGAAGCGACCCAGTATCTCACCTTCAAACTCGATGAGGAGGTCTTTGCCCTGGATGTGGCCAAGGTCCGCGAGATTCTGGAGGAGAGCAGCATCACCAAGGTGCCGCAGACACCTGATTTCATGCGAGGGGTCATCAACCTGCGCGGCAGTGTGGTGCCGGTCATTGACATGCGCCGAGCTTTCTAAGTGAAGGGAATGTGGAGAAAATGCGGGGATACTTCAACGTGACAAGGATATGTACATGAACAATACATTGCGGTTCGATAAAGTTCTGATCAAGTTGGTTGTATTTTTCGCACTTACCACCGGTCTGTGGTTTTATGCGGCAGATCTGCTGGAGATGTATGTAATCAATGATTTGAATCTGATCAAACAGCTTTCGTTTTATAAGGTGCTGTTGTTCGTGATAATATCATCTAGCCAACTTTATTTTCTACTTTGTCGATATACTTCTCGAATTCAGCAGGGAACGGCAAAGTTGCGTGAAAGTGAACAGCGTTACGCGACACTTATGGAAAATGCCCGCGATGGTATTTTTATTCAAACCAATGGCCGGTTTGCGTATCTGAATAGCTCCGCCTGCAGGATATTCGGAGTCCAGTCAGCTGAAGAGTTGATCGGTACCAAGGTGGTTGAACGGTATCATCCCGCATGCCGTCATACTGTTTTAGAACGGATCCGGACCATTAACGAAGAACACCAGCCAGTCTCAAGCACAGATGATAAATGCCTGCGTATGGATGGAACACCTTTTGATGTCGATGTCCAGGCATTGCCTTTCGAACACAACGGTGAAATGGGCGCTTTGGTCTTTTTCAGTGACATAAGCCGGCACAGGCAAGCGCTGACAGAGTTGGAACAAGGTCGCGAATTTCTTGCAACCATACTCGATTCTATCGAGGATGGTGTTGTGGTCTGTAACCAGAATGGCGAAACGACGCTCTTCAACCGAGCTGCCCGCTGGATTCATGGGATTCCGGAAGTGTCATTGCCGCCAGAGAGGTGGGTGGAATATTACGATATCTGTGAATCGGATGGAGGAACTCGGATAAAGCTGGATGACAGCCCTCTTTGCAAGGCTCTTCATGGGATCGACGTTAATAACCAGGAAATTGTCATCAAGCCGAAAGATGCACTGCCGGTGATCCTTCTCGCGACCGGGCGCCAGCTGGTTGACAGCTGCGGCAACAAGCTTGGGGCTGTTGTAACGCTGCATGACATAACCATCATCAAAAACTTCGAAGAACATCTGCGCCATTCTCAGAAAATGGATTCAATCGGCACTTTGGCTGGTGGAGTCGCCCACGATTTTAATAATATTATCACCGTTATCATGGGCGCCTGTACGTTGCTGATGATGAAGATGAAATCTGATCCGGGTATTGAACCATTCGTGAAGCAGATCCTCGATTCATCAGAACGTGCCGCAAAACTTACCCACAGCCTGCTGGCCTTCAGCCGTAAACAGAACATAAGGCTGCACTCTGAGGATATGAACAGTATTGTGATGACGATTCATGAGTTGCTTGACCGGATCATTGGTGAGGATATCAAGCTTGAAACAGACATAAGTCCAATCCCGTTGCCGGTGTCCGTTGATCGGGGCCAGATCGAACAGGTGCTGATGAATCTTGCTGCAAACGCCCGGGACGCTATGCTGCATGGCGGACTTTTGCGCATAGAGACCTCTTTGGTTGACAGCACCAGGATTCACACCGTTTTCGAAGGCTGCAAGAGTGGCATGTATGCACAGATTGTGGTTTCTGATAACGGGACGGGGATGGATAAGGCAACCCAGTCCAGGGTGTTCGACCCATTTTTTACCACAAAGGACGCCGGACGTGGAACCGGACTGGGCTTGTCAATGGCCTATGGGATTATAAGGCAGCATGATGGCGGCATCAGTGTAAGCAGTGCGCCTGGAATAGGGACGATTGTTTTTATTCATCTACCGATCAGGCACTCCTGTCCGGATAAGATTGTGCTGGATAAGGAACTGAGTTTCGCGATGGGTAATGAGACTATTCTGCTGGTGGAGGATGACAAGGAGGTTCGGGAGATCAATGGAAATATTCTGGCGAAGGTTGGATATACCGTTCTTACAGCTTCCAATGGATATGAAGCGCTGCAATTATTTGAAAAACACCTGGATACAATATCGCTTGTCGTTCTCGATGTTATTATGCCGGGAATGAATGGTAAAGAGTTGCATGACAACATAAAAAATATCCGACCAGATGCGAAGGTGTTGTTTGCCAGTGGCTATTCAGCTGAGCACCTTCACAAGAAAGGGTTGATTAAGGAAGAAGTAAATCTCCTGCCGAAGCCATTTTCACCCCAAGTTTTACTGGGTAGGGTCAGGGATGTTATTGATCATTCTTTAGCATAAATTACTGGTTCTTTTGCGTGACAATGCCGCAACGAGTGATGTAATATGCTGAAAAATGAATATTGAAAGGTGTGAATGCATGAAGAATTTTTGTGTCTGGTTGGTCGTAGCAGTTCTCGTGTCAGTTTCCTCCCCTGTCGGGGCGTCGTCTGTTCCAGTTCTTCCCAAAAAATATACTTCCTGGAAGAAAAGTATCCGCAAGGTTGTAACTGATAAAAGCTCCCTCTTTTACGGTATCCACTATATCTATGCCGACAAGAAGGCCATGCAGGGTTATCAGGCCGGCAACCGCTTTCCCGAGGGAAGCACGATCATTGTCGATTATTTCAATATCAAAAATGGTGGTAATGCCGCGAAAGACGGCCCTAAAAACATGATTGTGCTGATGCGCAAGGATAAGCGGGCCAGGGAGAGCGGGGGATGGCTGTTCGCAGGCTATGGCGCCGATGGTAAGCCGAGCGGCCTCGACCCGGTCAAGACCTGCTTCGACTGTCATCAGAAGGATGCTGCCCAGCAGGATTACGTTATTTCAACCATAAAGGATTTTAAACGCTAATGTTCAGTCAGGTCAACATACAGGAACAGAGGGTCGCCGAGACGTGTGACATGTCGCAGCACGACTGCGCTGGTGAAGCACATATACTTATAATTGATGATGAGCAAAACATTCTCCGGATGTTAACCCGTTGTCTTGAACAGTCAGGCTATAAGGTGACTACTGTCCCATGTGCAGAAGAAGCGTATGGTTTGCTTGGTACCATTGAATTTGATGTTATTATGACCGATGTAATGATGCCTGGCGAAGATGGCATCTCGTTTCTTTCCAAGATCCATCAAATCCTGCCGGATGTGCCGGTAATTATCATGACCGGTTTTGCACAACTGCAGATGGCTGTCAATGCGATCAAGAATGGTGCCTTTGATTTTATTCATAAGCCATTCGATTTTGCCTATCTGCGCCGTGTGCTTCGTAAAGCGGTCACCTATACCAGTCTTCGCCGCATGGAAAAAAATTATCGCATCAAATTGGAGGATGCAGTGGCACGTCGTACCGACGAACTCAAGCATGCTCTTGGCCAACTTGAAACAACTCGTGCGTCCCTGCTGAAGGCTGCCAGAGATAAAACAGAATTTTTGAGCACAATGACCCATGAGATGCGGACCCCTATGAATGGAGTTATCGGCGCGCTTGATCTGTTGGCGGACGCAGGTCTACCCGATCCGCAGCGGGAATATCTCTGTCTGGCCCGCCAGTCTGCCGATAATATGGTAGAGCTGGTTGATCGGGTGCTCTCTTTCTCGGATGGTCTTGGTCGGGGACCTGCTGTATTTCAAGAAATGCTTGACCTGCCGCGTGCCATTGAAACGCTGGCCGCTGCCCATCGTCCCAAGTTCGCTGCAAGGGGGCTTTTGTTTGATGTCCAGGTAGCACCTTCGGTACCACGGTGCATCATGGGTGATAGTGAACAGTTGACCAGGATGCTGGATATTCTTGTGGGAAATGCCCTCAAGTTCACCGACAAGGGAGGGGCAAGCCTGGACGTGTCTCTGGAACGGATTGAGGGACAGCAAGCGCTGATCAAGGTATGCGTTAGTGACAGCGGAATTGGTATTCCCCCTGAAATGCTGGAACACGTCTTTGATCCGTTTATTCAGGGAGATGGCTCCCTCAATCGCAGATTTGGCGGGACCGGACTTGGCTTGAGTATTGCCCGCCAGATCGCCGTGCTATTTAGTGGCGATATCCGGGCAGAAAGCACCCCCGGCGAGGGAAGCCGTTTTTATTGTACATTATGTTTTGAGTTGCCCTGACCCCTGATAAACATAGATAAGTGCGTCAACTGGACTGTTCTGCAAAACTCGTCGGAAATAATTTAACTTACTAATATGGAGTGGCATAGTGAAATGTCTTATCGTGGAAGACGATTTAATATCCCGCCGTATCCTCAAGGAACAGCTGTCTTCGTTGTGTGACTGTGATATCGCCATCAATGGTGAAGAGGCCATTGTCTCATTCCGGATGGCACACGAGGGCAAGCGCCCCTATGACCTGATCTGCATGGATATCATGATGCCCGGGATTGATGGCCAGGAAGCGCTGCTGCGCATCAGGGAAATGGAAAAGGCGATGGGCATCTCTCCCTGTCTGGAGGTCAAGGTAATCATGACCACTGCCCTGGATGATCCCCACACTGTTGTCCAGGCTTTTTACAAGGGTGGTGCTACCTCGTATATCGTCAAACCTATCAGCAAACAGAAGCTGATAAACGAAATACGCCAGTTCGGCCTGATCAACTGACATCAATTAATAAGTCGGGGCAGTCGAAAAATGATTTCCAGTTTGTCAGGCTAGTGAGATAAGGACGTTTCATGTTTGCAGTTTCTAAGCATAATCTGAAAAGTTTACCGCACGATCCGGATATCGGCGCTGTTCTTGCTGACTTAAGTTGCTGTTGCAGGAGAAAAATGAGTGACCAGGGGATTGTCAGGAGCACAGAATAATGAACCATAGTATGTGGTTGGGAGGAGTCAGTTAATGGCAAAGATTATCATGACGGCAGACGATTCTGCCAGCATACGACAGATGGTAAGTTTTACCCTCAAACAGAGCGGTTATGAGGTAATTGAGGCGGTTGATGGCAGAGATGCCCTGACAAAGCTTGCCAGCCAGAAGGTTGACATGCTTGTTACTGACCTCAATATGCCTAATCTGGACGGGCTTGGATTGATCAGGGGGGTGCGTGCCGGATCGCTCAATAAATTTATCCCGATCATCATGCTGACCACTGAGTCGCAGGATTCCAAAAAAGGTGAAGGCAAGGCAGCCGGGGCCACCGGCTGGATCGTTAAACCGTTCAAGCCGGAACAGCTTATTGCTGTGGTTAAGAAGGTACTCGGGTGAAATGAGTTGGCCACCACGCGCGCGGGAATAATTCCGTACTCAAGCTTTGCGTGAACAGTTCGGTATCAGCAGAGGCGCTGGAACTGCAATAATGTAATTAACTATCTTATTCTGTTTAACAAAGTTGGATTGATTCGATGAAACAACGCTATGATCCTTCACAACCACACAGTATCCCCCCTGTTCTTAAGGACCGGGAATTCAATCGATTCAGCAGTTTTATCTATGACGAGGTCGGCATTAAAATGCCGCCAGCCAAGAAAACCATGCTGGAGGCTCGACTGCAGAAACGCCTCAAGGCTCTTGGACTCCATACATTTGAGGAATATGCAGATTTTGTATTCAGTGCTGCTGGTAAAGGTGACGAGCTAATTCACCTGATCGACGTTGTTACGACCAATAAGACAGATTTCTTTCGCGAACCGGCCCATTTCGAGTATCTGGTCAAATCGGCCATTCCGTCATTGATTGACACCCGTGATGCCGGCATCAGAAATCCACTCAAGATATGGAGCGCAGGCTGTTCAACAGGTGAGGAACCCTATACCCTGGCCATGGTCCTGTCAGAGTTCACAACGTCGAACCCCGGTTTTCGCACCTCGATCCTTGCCTCGGATATCTCAACGTCAGTGCTTTCCAAGGCACGCAACGCCATCTACACCGAAGACCGGGTGGATACCATCCCGCTGCACCTGAAGAAGAAGTATCTGTTGCGAAGCAGGGACGCCAGTAAATCGTTGGTACGCATTACACCACAACTGCGTACAATGGTGAATTTCAGACGATTGAACTTTATGGAAGACTTCGGACTTCAGGAACAGATGGATATTATTTTCTGCCGCAACGTGATCATTTATTTTGATAAACCGACCCAGGAGCGGCTTCTGCAAAGGTTCCACCAGCAACTCGTTCGAGGCGGTTTTCTGTTTCTTGGGCATTCAGAAACCCTGAACGGGCTCAACGTGCCTTTACATCCCGTAGCGTCGACTGTTTACCGTAAAGCATGAAGAACCTTGTGGATGCACAACTGAATAATGTCTTTCTCAAACCGGGAGATGTTTATATTTCGCGGTCTCCGGCGCTTGTTTCGACGGTTCTGGGCTCATGTATCTCGGTCACCCTGTACTCATCCGAAACCAGGGTAGGCGCTATGTGCCATGCTCTGCTTCCCTCCGGTAGCCTTGAAGAAGGGTTTCGTTATGTGGACAGCACTGTGGCTTATCTGTATGCCAAGCTGTGTGTAATCACTGGTCGGTCGGGAGGATTCGAGGCCAAACTGTTCGGTGGAGCAGATGTTCTCAATCCGGGAGGACGTTTGAATAGAGCCCCTTCAGTGGGTCGCCAGAACATTACTGCAGCTATGCACGTTATTGAAAAACTGGGATTGTCTTTGTCTGCCTCGGACACAAGCGGCGATAGAGGTAGAAAGATTTTCTTCTATTCCAATACCGGCGAAGTTTTTCTGCGCCAAGTCAAGAAAACCGTGAGATAAAGGTAGCGGGTTAGCCCGGACTCGTCATCATCAGGAGCTGTTCATGTCTAACAGAATCAAAGTCTTGATTGTCGATGATTCGGCGCTGGTCAGGCAGGCTCTGACGGAGATCCTTTCTTCCGACCCCCAGATCGAGGTTATGGGAACGGCTGCCGATCCTTTCGTGGCTGCTGAATGCATGAAGAAAAGCGTGCCGGATGTTATCACCCTGGATGTGGAGATGCCCCGCATGGACGGGCTGACCTTTCTACAGAAGATAATGTCCCAACATCCGATACCGGTAGTAATGTGCTCCTCGCTGACCGGATCCGGCAGCGAAACTGCCATGAAGGCCCTTGAATACGGTGCGGTTGATATTATTGTCAAACCCAAAATGGGAACAAAGCAGTTCATCGAAGAGTCCCGGGTCAGTATCTGTGATACGATTAAGGCTGCGGCCATGAGCAGAGGCAAGTTGCTTCCGGTTACAAGAAGTCGTGAGGTTGCTCCCAAATATACTGCTGATGTCATCATTGAGAAGGCGACCAGCAAAGCCATGATCCAGACCACGGAGAAGGTGGTCGTGGTCGGGGCTTCAACCGGAGGAACCGAGGCGCTCAAGGTGTTTCTGGAGATGCTGCCTGAAGATTCCCCCGGCATTGTTATTGTCCAGCATATGCCGGAACATTTTACGGCCGCCTTTGCAAAACGTCTGGATTCTACCTGCCGTATAACTGTAAAAGAGGCTGCGGATAATGATACCGTTGTACGCGGCAGGGCACTTATCGCGCCCGGCAATCATCATACATTGCTCAAACGCAGCGGAGCCCGTTATTATGTTGAGATCAAGGATGGCCCATTGGTGTCGCGGCACCGTCCATCCGCGGATGTGCTTTTCCGCTCTGCTGCGCGTTATGGCGGCAAGAATGTGGTCGGTGTGATCATGACCGGGATGGGTGATGATGGAGCCCGCGGCATGAAGGAGATGTTCGATGCCGGCGCCTTGACGGTTTCTCAGGATGAGGCGACCTGTGTGGTCTACGGTATGCCCCATGAAGCGGTCAAGCTGGGCGGTGTCCATAAAACCTTGCCGCTTCAGCTTATCGCTGCTGAAGTTATGCGACTGTGCAGCTAGGAGTTGATTATGACAAGCATGAGCGAAAAATTTTATCTGGGGAGGCAACCGATACTTGACCGTGGCCAGGAGATTGTTGGCTACGAACTCCTGTTCAGATCGGCAGGTCGCGATTTTGCAGAATTTGACAGTTATTCCCAGGCAAGTGCCAGTGTAATCACCAATGCACTATCCGCCTTCGGCATCCAGGAGGTGCTGGGTGGTAAATTCGGATTCATTAATGTCCATCTTGGTCTGTTGCTTTCGGAGATGCTGGAACTGTTGCCCGTTGAACAGTCGGTTCTCGAATTGCTGGAAATTATCCAGATTGATGGTCAGGTTGTTGAGCGCTGCCGTGAACTCAAAGAACTTGGTTTCCAGTTGGCGCTGGATGATCATGAATATAGCCCGGATTATGCCGATATCTATGATGTCATTGATATCGTCAAGATTGACATTCTCAGTATCGAACCAGCCATTCTGACTGGAATAATTGAACAACTGCGTCGCTGGCCAGTGAGGATACTTGCTGAAAAGGTTGAAACGGTTGAGCAGTTCGATGCATGTTACAGCATGGGGTTTGACCTGTTTCAAGGCTATTTCTTTGAACGGCCGGTGGTGCTCAACAAAAAAAAGATCGACACCTCCGGTCTGGCCATGCTCAAGCTCCTGCAGCAGCTTACCATGGATGCCACCATCGATGAGATCGAGCAGACCTTTAAGGCCAATCCCAGCTTGTCCTACAATCTGTTGCGCCTGGTTAATTCAGTTGGTCTCGGCTCACGTGAAAAGATCAAGACCCTGCGGCATGCCATTACCATGCTGGGAACCTGTCACATTCGCCGCTGGATTCAGCTCTCGCTCTTTGCTGGCAATGATGCCCGTGGTATCAATAATCCATTGTTGGAAATGGCCGCGGTGCGGGGGCGCCTGATGGAGATCCTGGTCATGCAGAAGGAACGGGAGCGTCCTTTAGCTGAACAAGCGGAAGAAGCCTTTATGATTGGTATCCTTTCGTTGCTGGATGTACTTTTTGAAACCCCCATGACCGAGATCATTGACAGTCTTAACCTTACTGATGAGGTCAGTGGTGCGCTGCTCTCGCGTGAGGGGCTGCTGGGGAGACTGCTTTGCCTGGCGGAACGGTTGGAGGTGACGGATTTTGATGCTGTCAGGCCACTGCTGGGTGAGTGCGATATTACGCTCGATCAGTTGCTGAGTGCCCAGTTGGAGGCGTTTAACTGGCGCGCCAAAGTGATGTCTAATTGACCGTCAGAGAACGCTTGCGCCTTGCTATATCATAAGCCCTTGACCCTGCTTGCACTTGTTTACCTCCTTGACACCCCAATGCTTTTGATGTAGCTTGACACGTCCTACCACAGGACGATCCACGATGTACGCGAAACAACACTACCTACTTCACAGGTTACAACCCAGATGAACATTACTGCAGTTATTCCAGCTCGTTACGCATCTACGCGTTTTCCGGGCAAGGCGCTGGCCGAGATCGGCGGCAAGCCGATGATCCAGCATGTTTACGAACGGACCGTTCGAGCCAGCCTGGTCAACAACGTTATCGTTGCTACGGATGATGAACGCATCTGTCAAGTGGTAACCGCCTTTGGAGGCGTTTGCCGCATGACCCGGCCTGACCATGAAACCGGTACCGACCGCCTGGCAGAGGTTGCTGAAGGCCTGAATGCTGATATCATTGTCAATGTCCAGGGGGATGAACCCCTGATCATGCCCGAGATGATCGATCAGGCCATCCAGCCTTTTTTGGACGACCCAACACTGAAAATGGGGACCCTTAAGACGCGCATCAGGTGCCTGCATGACTTCCTCAGCCCCAACGTGGTCAAGGTGGTCACTGATAAAGCGGATAATGCCCTTTATTTCTCACGTTCACCCTTGCCGTTTTTTCGGGATAAGTGGCAGGATCTGAAGGATGACTCCTTCTCCAGTGGCAAGCTGCGCTGCTACAAACATGTGGGGCTGTATGTGTACCGTCGTGATTTTCTAATTGCGTTTGCCGGCATGGCCCCCACCTTTCTGGAGATATCAGAAAAGTTGGAACAGTTGCGTGTGCTGGAGAACGGTGTTGCAATCCGCGTGGTGGGAACCGAGTTCGAATCCATCGGTGTCGATACACCCGACGACCTGGTCAAGGCCAGAGAGCTCTTCAAAAACCAACAGATCTAAATTTTTCTTCCCATAGGAGCAGTCAGCATGAAAACCAAATTCATCTTTATTACCGGTGGGGTTGTCTCCTCAATTGGCAAAGGTCTTGCCGCCGCTTCGCTGGGTGCGTTGCTGGAGGCGAGGGGACTGCGGGTAACCATGCAGAAACTGGACCCCTACATCAACGTTGATCCCGGCACCATGTCACCATTTCAGCACGGCGAGGTTTTTGTTACTGATGACGGTGCTGAAACTGATCTGGATCTCGGACATTACGAGCGCTACACCTGCGCCACCCTCTCCAAAAAGAGCAATTTCACCACCGGGCAGGTCTATTTCTCCGTGATCGAGAAGGAACGGCGCGGAGATTATCTGGGCGGGACAGTACAGGTAATCCCCCACATCACCGACGAGATCAAGGCCAAGATCATAGCCAATGCCAAGGGCGCCGATGTGGCTATCATCGAGGTCGGCGGTACAGTGGGCGATATCGAGTCGCTTCCTTTTCTGGAGGCGATCCGCCAGTTCCGCTTTGACCGGGGACATGAAAACGCCCTCTACATCCATGTTACCCTGGTGCCTTACATCCGTACCGCTGGAGAACTGAAGACCAAACCTACCCAGCACTCTGTCATGGAACTGCGAAAGATCGGCATCCAGCCTGATATCCTGCTGTGCCGCTGTGACCGGGATCTGCCGTTGGATATGAAAAAGAAAATCAGCCTGTTTTGCAACGTTGGTGAAAAGGATGTCATCCAGGTTGTCGACTCAGAGCATATCTATGCCGTGCCGATGGCCCTCAACAAAGAGCGTCTGGACGAGCAGGTGGTTGAAAAACTTAATATCTGGACCAAGGCCCCTGATCTGACCCACTGGCAGGAGGTTGTGGAAAGGCTGTGCCATCCCAGCCACGGCGAGGTACATATTGCCATTGTCGGCAAATACGTCAACCTGACCGAATCGTACAAATCACTGGCCGAGGCCTTGACGCACGGCGGTATAGCCAACGATTGCAGGGTCTACCTCAAGTATCTTGATTCGGAAATGATCGAACGTGAAGGAATCGAAGGGCACCTGGATGGAGTTGACGGTATCCTGGTTCCGGGAGGATTCGGGGAGCGGGGCACAGAAGGCAAAATCCAGGCCATACAGCACGCACGTAATAACAAGATTCCTTTCTTCGGTATCTGTCTCGGTATGCAGATGGCGGTGGTGGAATATGCCCGTAACGTTTGCGGGCTGACAGATGCCTGCTCCAGTGAGTTCAAGCCTGAATGTGGCGACCCGGTCATCCATCTGATGGAGGAGCAGAAAACGGTCAGCAAGAAGGGAGGAACCATGCGCCTGGGGGCCTATCCCTGCACTCTCACCAAGGGAACTCTGGCCCATACTGCCTATAACAACATCGACATCTCCGAGCGGCATCGTCACCGTTACGAATTCAATAACAAATACCGGGATGTTGTCGCGCAGAAAGGCATGGTTTTGTCGGGTGTCTACAAGGACAAGGATCTGGTTGAGGTTGTGGAGATTCCCGATCACCCCTGGTTCCTTGCCTGCCAGTTTCATCCCGAATTCAAGTCCAAACCGCTGATTCCGCATCCGCTTTTCCGGGCTTTCGTTGGTGCCGCACTGGCCAACCGCAAAGGCAGCAAGCCATGACCAGGGAAGTTACAGTCGGAAACTTAAAGATCGGCGGCAATCGTCCGCTGGTACTGATTGCCGGTCCGTGTGTCATCGAATCGGAGGAGGCTACCTTGCGGGCAGCCGAACGGCTGATGGCGATCTGTAACGGTATGTCAACGCCGCTGATCTTCAAGGCGTCCTACGACAAGGCCAACCGTACCTCCATCGGCGCTTTTCGCGGTCCAGGCATGAAAGAGGGTCTCAGGATCCTGGCAAAGGTAAAGTCGTCGCTCGGATTGCCGGTGATCTCGGATATCCATTCCATTGAACAGATAACGCCTGCGGCGGAGGTGCTGGATGTGCTGCAAATTCCGGCCTTTCTTTGCCGCCAGACCGATCTGCTAATAGCGGCTGCCAAGAGCGGGCGGGTGATCAACGTCAAGAAGGGCCAGTTTCTGGCCCCCTGGGATATGAAGAATGTAGCCGGGAAACTGGCTGCCTCCGGCAATGAGGACATCATCCTGACCGAACGCGGAGTTTCGTTCGGCTACAACAACCTTGTGGTGGATATGCGCAGTTTTCCGGTCATGCGAGCCAGCGGGTATCCGGTAGTATTCGATGCCACCCACAGCGTACAACTTCCGGGTGGCCAAGGTGAAAGCTCCGGCGGCCAACGCGAGTTTGTGGAGTACCTGGCCCGCGCAGCTGTTGCCACCGGCATTGACGGCATATTCATGGAGGTTCATGAGGACCCGGACAAAGCCCTCTGCGATGGGCCCAACTCGATTCCGCACAACGAATTGCCGGCACTGCTCAAGACCCTCAAGGCGCTCGATGCAGTTGTAAAGTGAGGCTGGTAATAAATAGTAGTCGCTTGTATCATTTACAAAAACAAATGGACGGCACATGGTGCCGTCCATTTGTTTTTTATAGTTTACAAACAGATTTTCCTCACCCGAAGCGATAAACCAGTCTCCCATCCTGGTAAAGTTCAATGGGGCCGTCCTGGGAGACCTTGATAACCTTACCGAAGAACGATGCGGCGCTGGCAGCCGTCGTCCGTCCTCCGCCGGTGACTACCTCCCGAGCGTGGGATGTATCGAAGATGAAACCTGTCTCCATCAGTCTGCCCCCCTGGTTGAAGACTGTCATGCCGTCGGACGAGAGGATGCGCAGCAGTATGCCGGCCTTCTTCAGATCGCTGATGGTTCGCCTCTTGACGCGACCGATCAGCAGTCTGCCGACCGGATCGTCACCTCCCACCGAACCCTTCTTCAAAATGCCCAGCTTACGTGCCCCCTGATTGTAGATCAGGATTACTGTGCCATGTCGCTCCTTGGAAAGTGCGTAGACCGTCCAGAGCAGTTCATCGATGGCCTCCGTGTCAATGCTTCCAGCCAGAAATGTCCGGAAAATATCCGGGTCAAAGATGGCCCAAATTCCCTTGCGCCGCACCAGCAGCCGGGCCGGGCTGATCAGGACCTCAATCTCCGAGGCTTCGTTGATTGTCACTGCAAATGCTCCGCGGCCGGCGCGCCGGACCAGAGAAAAGATCTCCCGCTGGGTCAGCCGCTCTATGTCGGTGTGCATCACCGCCGGTGAGGTGCGGATGACACCGGTCACCTGCATCTGGATATTGGAGACGAAGAAGAGATTGGTGCCGTCGACTATGCGGTAGGGGAGGGGGTTGTCGAAAAAAGCAGGGGTTATATCCTCATGGGGCTTCAAGGGTATCAGGGTGTGGCGCCGCTCCCGCACCAGCTTGCGTAGCAGGGGGAGCGTAGTGCGGTGTACGATAAAGCCGGTTGTAGCCGGTTTTCCCTCGTAGCGCTGGTAAGAGAGGTTCTTCAACAGTTGGATCAGTTGCTGAATCGGCCAGAAACCCTTGCGGTGGTCACCCCGTAGCGAGCGGGCCACAGTGATGTCCATGATCGAGGCCAGGAGTGCCGTGCGGAACTGGGCAGCGTACCCTTCCTGCTGAAAACCGCTGTACAGGCCTGAGAATGCGGTTAACAGCTCCCGGCAGAAGGCAGCCTCGCTACGGGTGAAGCTGAGCGCTTCCCGCCGAGCCATGAAGCGGTAGTAGTGCCCATCAATGGAGATAAGCTCGTTGAGGAGCTCATCACCCGGTAAAAAATCGGCATTGCCGGGGAGCAGGTCAACTTCAGCCCCGCCTAAAAACGAGCTGATATTTCCCCTTATGGCATCGAATACGGCAATCGGCATGGTTGCCCTCTGTTTTGTAACCTTGGCAAAGTGAGCTGTCTAGGTGGTCAGCCGGTCCCGGTCAAACTCTCTACGGGATCTGAAGATGTCTGAAAAGGCCGTTTCTACAGATTTATCTAGATTTTTAAAACTGACTCCGATTCCAGGTGTTTGCCGTAGCCCCCACGGCTTGATCCAGTTAATGGTTGCACTTAGATCAAACCCGAGCTCAGGAATTGACATGATTACCTCGGTATCAGTTGAAAACTTCTCGGTAAATACATCCACTGCAAAAGCACCACCCCATGAAAGATCCTGGGTAAAGCTGCGAAATTCCTCTCCTTGATATTTCAGGATGGTTGACAGGCAAACCTGGTGACGCCGGAAAGCACGCAGTTTGCGCGGATAAAATAGCGTACAGGTCTTGGTGAGAAAATCATTCAGGCTCTTGTCCTGTTTTGCACTTCCCGGCATGGACATGGGTATCAGCACCGAGCCGATTGCCCTGACACGCAAGGTGGGAAAACAGTTCGCCAGGGTATAAGCGACGATCTTTTCTTCACCTTTAGACTTGATGATAGTTGGCAGGTC
>Ga0209212_1002891_pt1 | contig 23570 bp, 18 predicted proteins | sample RifGroC2_FD_183996 | JGI IMG/M metagenome (GOLD analysis project Ga0209212, IMG submission 183996) | Groundwater microbial communities from Rifle, Colorado, USA - Groundwater C2 (SPAdes) (version 2) | ecosystem: Environmental > Aquatic > Deep subsurface > Groundwater | place: Rifle, Colorado... | reverse complement strand
GCAGGCCTCTTTCAAGGCCAAGGAGAAGGAATTCAACGAGCGGCTGGCGCTGCTCGAGGGCAACGTGCGCAGTTCCGAGGAGCGGGTGGAGACCCGCCGCCGCGAGCTGGAGGCCGAGTACCTCTCCAAGAAGCGCGAGACCGAGGAGAATTACCGCAAGCTGCGCTCCATGCTGGAGAACGGCCTGGAGGAGAAGATCCGCGCCGCCGATTCCGACCACGCCGCCCAGGTCTCCTCGCTGGAGGCCTCCTGGCAGGCCGAGCGCTCGCGCCTGGTGGAAGAGCAGCGCGTGCGAGAGGAGCAGTTCATCGCCGCCCAGGACCGCATTAAGGAGATAGAGAACAATCTGGCCGCCCAGCAGGAGAAGCATCACTCCGAGCTGCTGAAGATCATTTCCGAAAAAGAGGGCGCGTTCCGGGCCCAGCTCGCCGAGCTGGAGAAGGAGAAGGCCGCCAAGGAGAACAGCGTGCGCGAACTGAGCGCCGCGCTGGAGAAGCGGGCCGCCGGCTGGGAGTCCGAAAAAGCAGCCCTCAGAAATTCTTACGAAGCCCGCCTGGATTCGGCGCTGGCGGGGGCTTCGGATAAGATAAAAGAACTTGAAAATAAAATATCTTCCATTAGCGAAGAACACCGCGGGGAGATCATGGCGCGCGTGAGCGCCGCCGAGGCCTCCTTCCGGGAGAAGCTGGCCGCCTTCGAGACCGAGCGGCGGGCTTATAACGATTCGATAAAGAAGATGGAAGAGGAGCTGCGCGCCAGGGACGCGGCCGGCGCCGCCGACAGGCAGCGCCTGGACGCCGAGGCCGCCGCGAGGGCGTCGGTGTACGAGGGCGAACTGACCGCCATGGCCGCCCGCCTGGAAGCCGCCGCCCGGGAGGCCTCCGCCGAGCGCGAAAAGCACGGCGTTGAGCTGGCCCGTGTTTCCTCGGAAGCCGCCGCGAAATTCGAGGAGCGCTCCGCCGAACTGAAGGCCGGCTACGAAGCGATGGCGGCCAGGATCAAGGCCGACGCAGAGGCGTCGATAGAAGCTTTCAAGGCGTCCTTTACCGCGTCGGCGGAAGCCGACGGCAAGAACCGCGGCGCCGAGCGGGCGCGGCTGGAGGCTACGCTGGAGCAGCTCTCCGGCCAGTTCCGCGACGCCCAGGTGGAGATCGTGGAGCTCAACACCCGGCTGCGCAAGGCGGCCGAGGACGCGGGCGCCAGGGAAGCCGCCCTGACCGGCGAGGTCATAGCGGCCAAAGCCTCTTTCGATCGCGAACTTTCCGCCAGGGTCAAGGAGGCCGTGCTCGCCCAGACGGCGGCCCTGGTAGAAGCCATGGAAGCCATGAAGGCCGAGAAGGCCGGGCTGGCCGATTCGCTGCAGGCCAAGCACGAGGAACTGCAGCGCCTCAAAGAAGATTCGCAGCGCTCGCGCAGCGACCTGGAAGCCAGGATACTGGCCGATTTCACGCGCGCCGAGGAAGACAGGCGCGTGGAACTGGAAGGTTCCTACGCCGCCCGCCAGGCCGCGCTGGAGGACGATTTCCGCGCCCGCCGCGCCGCGCTCGAGGCCGAGATAGGGCTGCAGCGCGACCGCCTTACCGAGGAGAACGCCGCGCTGAAGAGCGCCCTCGAGAAGATCAGCGCCGCCGCCGCCGCCGCCAACGCCAGGTCGGCCGAACTGGCCGAGAAACTGCTGGCCGCCGAGAAGAATTACCACGCCGAGAAGCTCGGCATGCAGACGGAGCACGTGCGCGAGGCCGAGGCCTCCATCAGCGAGGCCGTGGCCGCCGCGGTGGAGGTGACGGAGCAGCGCCTGCGGCACGCGCAGGACGAGCTGGCCAAGGCCCGCAAGGAAGCCCTCGAGGAGGCTGGCTCCATGGAAGCCGGGTTCGCCGCCGAGAAGGACCGCCTGCTGGAGGAAATGGACCGCCGCGACCGCTACATAGAGAGCGCCGAGGCCAAGCTGCAGGAACTCGAGCGCGAGATGCTGCGCTACCGCCAGGATTCCTCGAGCGAGCTGATGCGCAACATCTCCGAGCAGGACAAGCGGTTCCGCGACGCGGCCGCCGAAGAGAAGGCCCGCACCGAGGCGCGCGTGAAGCAGCTGGAAGACCTGCTGGAGGCCAAGGAGAAGCTGCTGGCCGACAGCGACAGGTTCTGCCGCCAGAAGCAGCTGGAGCTGGACAAGACGCACGCCGAGCTGAACCAGCGCCTGAGCAGGTTCAACGACGAGCTCTACGCGCAGAAGCAGGCGCTGAGCGAAAAGGAACAGTCCCTCAGCGACTACAGGCTGAAGCTGGAAAAGGAATACTCCATAAAGGCCGGCGAGCTGGAGCAGATGAAGGCGGAACTGACCCGCGCCATCATGGACTATAAGGGCAGGAAATGATCATGGAAAAAGAACGCGCCATACAATGCGTGCCGGTGGAGCTGATGGAGCGCCTCAAGGACCTGGCCGCCAGGCTCTGGGAGAGCAAGAGCCCCGCCTCGGTGCACCTGACCGCCATCCTGGAGGAGTTCGAGCCCGACGTGAAGTCGCTCGGGCAGCTCGTAAAGGAATACGACGAGGACTACGCCGAGCGCCTGCAGGCGGGCCACGACAAATACGAGCAGAAAGAGGGCCGGCTGAAGAAAGAGATAGAGGACCTGAAAGCCCGCCTGGCCAAATCCGAGACCGCCCGCGCCGAGGCGCTCAAACGCCTGGAGGAGTTCCGGGCCGTCCTGTCGGACCGCGAGACGCTCCTGGCCGAGCTGAAGATGCGCACCGCCGAGCAGGAGGGCGAGCTGAATTCCAAGTACGTGACCCGCATGCAGGAACTCTACGAGAAGGTCAGCAAAAAAGAGCTGGACCTGCTGCTGCGCTGGGAGGACAAGAACCGGGCGCTGGAGGCCCGGAGCCAGGAGTTCGAAGGCGAGCGCGCCGCCCGCGAGCGGCAGCTGAAACTGCGCGAGAAAGCCCTGGAAGAAGAATTTAACTCCCGGAAGAGCGAGCTGATAAGGACTTTCGACCGCATCCGCGAGGGGCTGGAAGCCAGGGAAAAGGCGCTGGCCGCGCGCGAGTCGCAGCAGCCGGCCAAAGGCGGCGGCATATGAGCGGCACCAAAGATCTGAAGGACTTGCTGGAGCGTCTGAAAGGAGAGGTGGAACCGCTGCCCGGGGACAGCCTGTCCGGGGACCGGTTCTCCGGGCCGGGCCAGGCAGAGCCATCCGGGCGGCCGCCGGCTTATCGGCCCGGCCCGGGCCCAGTGCCGGCCGGAGCGCGGCGCGAAGGGATGAACAGGCCGTACAGGCTGCCCGAGACCCGGCCCGACGCGGCCGACAAACTGTCCGGCACGGCCTGGGCCGAGATAAAGGAGACCATATTGTTCGGCATGCTGGGCTCGCTGACGGCGGCGCTCGGCGGCGTGCTGGCCGGCTACGAATACCTGGTTATAGCCGGCATCGCCATCTTTTCTCTCTTTTCGCTGGTCATGGCCTTAGCCATCTTCCGGCTGGTGCTTAATTCGCAGCGGCCCCCCCAGGAGGCCAACGGCCTGATAGAGCGGGTGGATGCGCTGTCCAAGCGCGTCGAAGTGCTCAGTTCCAGGGCCGTCTCCAACGGCGCGCACCCCCAGCCCCAGCCCGGCGCCGCCGCCGACCGCGAGCTGGAGCAGAAGGTGGACGAACTGCGCATCCTGGTAAAAAGCCTGTCCAAAGCCGTGGAAGGCGGAAACAAGTAAAAAATAAGCGCAAATATATATATAATTTGACTATGAAAATCATATCCCTGACTTTGTCCGCCCTGCTGCTGCTGGGGACGGTCCCCGCCGCGGCCCTGGAAGCCGCCGCCGCGGACAAAGAATATTTCATCGAGGCCGGCGACGTTATCAGCGTCAACGTCTTCCCCGCGCAGGAATTCTCCAAGGAAGTCACGGTGCAGCCTGACGGAAATATCGAGATACCGCTGCTCGGCTCCATGCGGGCGCAGGGCATAAAGCCCGGCGAGCTGGAGAAGATGCTCACCGCCAAGTTCTCCAAGTACGTCTCCAACCCCTCCATCACGCTCAACGTGCGCAGGTTCTCGTTCAACCGCGTGGCGCTGATAGGGCAGGTTAAATCGCCCGGCTACCACGAGTACCGCGAGGGCATGCGCCTGCTGGACCTGGTGGCGCTGGCCGGCGGCACGGCCGACTATTCGCGCGATTCCAAGGTTCGCATCTACCGCAAACTCAAGGACGGGGACAAGGTCACCGAGGTGGTCATAAAGGCCAATCTGGAGGACGTTTTCGACGGCAAGATGGAGAGCAATATCCCGCTCGTCACCGGCGACATCGTGTATATCCCGCGCAAGCCCTACTCGGCCGCCGCGCGCTGGATCACCGACAACGTGGTGCCGTGGGCCACCCTGTTCGTCTTCGCTATAACCGCCGGCCTGGTGGCAAGGAATAATAACTAATGGAATCGGAACTGACCCTGTACGATTACTGGCGCATCATCAACCGCCGCAAGTGGGTGGCGCTGCTGGTCTTCGCCGTCACGATCTTCTCCACGATGTTCTACACCCGGCTGCAGCCGACGGTGTACCGCAGCCAGTCCCTGATCAAGATAAAACCGCCGGCCTCCTACGCCAAGATGCCGGGCGCCGACCTGATGGATTACGACCCCTGGAGCGCCGTGGCCACGGAACTCAAGGTGATAACCTCCTCCGAGATCTCCGAGCGCGCGGCCGCCAAGCTGGGCCTGCCCTCCGGCGCCGCCTCCATCGCCGAGGTATCCCGCTCGTACAAGGTGGAGCGCCTGCAGGAATCCAACCTGATCGCCCTTTACGCCTTCAGCAGCGACCCCGAGCGCGCCGCCAACATCGCGACCGCCGTGATAGAGGGCTACAAGGAATTCGACCTGGAACAGAAGAGCCTGCAGGCCCGCAAGACGCTGCAGGACATCTCGTCGCGCAAGGACGAGGTGGAGCAGAACCTGCGCTCGCTGGAGCGGCAGAAGCAGAACTTCGTGGAGCGCAACCCCAGGACCGGCCTGGGCTCGGCGCTGGCCAACCAGCTGGCGGACCTGGAGATACGCAAGCGCCAGATGCTGGAGAAGTACACGCCCAACCATCCCGACGTGCTGAACCTGGACCAGCGCATCGACGTGGTACAGTCCAAGCTGGAGGAGATCCCGGCGCAGGAAGTGCAGCTCGCCCGCATCAGCCGCGAGCTGCGCATGCAGGAGGACCTCTACACCACGCTGAACAAGCAGTACGAGGAAGCCAAGCTGGGCGTTTCGTCCATAGTCTCTTTCGTCAGCGTGGTCAATAAGCCGGTGCCGGACCAGGCGCCGGTGTCGCCCAACCGCGCGCTGAACATGATGGCTGGCTCCGTGCTGGGGGTGTTCCTGGCCGTGGTGCTGGTGTTCCTGCTGGAGAACCTCGACGTCTCCATCTCCACCATCGAGGACATCGAGAATTTTATCAAGCTGCCGGTGCTGGGCATCATTCCCAATATCCTCAGCGAGAAGCACCTGGACAACTGGCTGACGCAGGTGTTCAAGAAGGAGCGCTACACGGTGGACGCTTTCCGCAGCGTGCTGGTGGTCAACCGCCGCTACGCCACCGGCATCATCGAGTCTTACCACACGCTGCGCACCAACATCATGTCGCAGCTCAATACCAAGGAGAGCGTCTCTCTGGTGTTCAGTTCCGCCGGAGCCGCAGAAGGCAAGACGCTCACCGCCGTCAATTTCGCCCTGGCCAGCGCCCATTCGGGCCTGCGCACGCTGCTCATCGACGCCGACATGAGGCGCCCGGCCATCAACCAGATCTTCGGCACGCGCAAAGAACCCGGCCTCAGCGACGTGCTGACCGGCCGCAGCGACTGGCGCGACGTGATGCTGGAGAGCGCCGACTTCATCATGGGCGGCCTGGACTACGACCAGCTGATGCGCTTTCCCGGCATAGAGAATCTGAAGATCCTCAACTGCGGCACGCAGCCCGATAACGTGATAGACATTCTGGACTCCGCCAACTGGCGTGACTTGATGGGTGACCTCAAGAGCGAGTTCGACCTGATCATCTTCGACGCGCCGCCCGTGCTGCTCTTCGCGGACTCGCTGATGCTGGCCAAGCACGCTTCCGACGGCGTGGTGCTGGTCTACAAGGCCGGCAAGATAGCCCGCGGCGCGCTCAAGCGCGCCAAGGAACAGATCGGGGGGGCCAACGCCCGCATGGTGGGCGTCGTCCTCAACGGCGTGCGCGCCTCCGAGATGGGCCCGCAGTACGGCAACTACTATTACGATTACAAGAACTACGTGAGCCGCTGACGGCCCGCGGCCGGTCCCGCGACACTACATGCAGGTAATACTGGTCCTCATAGCGCTGGTGGTAGCAGCCTTCGCCGGCCACCTGGCCGGCGGCGGCGCCAACGTGGCCCCGGCGCTGGCCATGGGCGCGGCTTTCATCTCCATCCTGCTGGCTTTCCTGTCCCCCAAGACGGGCCTGACGGTGCTGGTGTTCGCCATGCTGCTCTCGCCGGAGATAAACCTGGCGGGCCTCTCGGGCACCAGCCGCAACGTAGTCATACGCTACGACGACATCATTCTGATAGTCCTGTTCCTCTCCTGGTTCGCCAAGACGGCCATACTCAAGAACAAGCCGCTGGTATTCCGCAGCCCGGTGCAGAACCCGATACTGCTGTATACGCTGGTCTGCATCCTGTCCACGGCTTTCGCCGTGCTGGCCGGCAAGGTGCGGTGGGAAGTCTCCATCTTCTACGTGCTGAAATACATCGAGTACTTCCTGCTGTATTTCATGACCTTCAATATCATCGAGGACAAGGAGGACGTCAAACGCTACTTGAAATACGGCGCTATAGTGGCGGCTATTGTCACAGTTTACGCGGTCTGGTACTACCTGAGCGCCGGCGCCGGGGCCCGCGCTACCACGCCTTTCGAGGTGCCGCTGGGCAAGCCCGAGGAATCCGAGCCGGCCTCCCTGGGCGGCTACTACATACTGGTCTTCGGCCTGCTCTTCGGCGTGATCTCGGAAATGCCCGTGCGCAGCTTCGCCTGGTCTTTCGCGGCTATGGTGGCCATGATGCCGGCCTTCGTCTTTACCCTTTCCCGCTCATCCTATATCGGCCTCGCCTTTTCCGCTTTCGCCGCCGTATTGCTGTCCAAGAAAAGAAAACTCTTCCTGATCGGCGCCCTCCTGGTCGGCGTAGGCGCGCTGGTGCTGACCCCATCCTTGTCTGAAAAGGCCAGGGAGCGGGTAGAGATCACCTATACCGGCGCTTACGCCACCAACACCTTCCAGACCCCTTTCGGCGAGATACGCCTGGAGGAATCCGCGGCCATGCGCGTGCGGGCCTGGCAGCGCAGCGTATTCTACTGGCTGCCTAAAAATATCCTCATCGGCAACGGCGTTACCGGCACGGGCCTGGTGGACGCGCAGTTGCCGCTGGTTATAGGCGAGACCGGGGTGATAGGTTTCCTGCTTTGGATCTGGATGATCTATGTCTGCTTTAAAGTAGCCTGGCGGCTCTACCGCGGCAGCCAGGACCCGTTCGTCAGGGCGGTTTCGGTCGGGTACATTATAGGACTCATCGGGCTCATGTTCCAGTCCTCCGGGGTTAATACTTTTATCATCGTCCGTATCATGGAGCCCTTCTGGTTCCTGACCGCCGTAGTCATGAAGATGTCCCAGGTGGAGGAGCCGGTTGCCGAAAGCTCTTGAGGAAGCCCGCGAGGACGCGCTGCTGGTAGCCGGGGCCGTACTTTGCGCCGCCGCGTTGCGAGTCGCTTTTTATAGCGGCCTTACCGGTTATGACGAGTTCGCTTACGCCAGAATAGCCGCGGATATTTCGGAGGGTGTTTTCAGGTTCGCTGACCTTACCGGCTATTACGGGTTCCGTTACTTCGTTACGTTCCCGGCGGCCTTTTTCCACTTCCTGCTCGGCCAGGGCCCCTATGCAGCGGCCGCCTGGCCTTTTCTCTGCTCTCTGTGCAACACGGTACTCGCTTATTACATGGGGCGGGAACTTTTTGGCCGGCGCGCCGGCATAATCGCGGCCTTTCTGCAGGCTTTCCTGCCGTTGAGCGTGGTGCACGGGACAATGCTCTATCCCGAGGAGATACTGACCTTGTGGACAGGGCTTTCAGCTCTGCTTTTTCTCAAGGGTTCCAAAGGCGAGGGTAGATGGGGCGGTGCCGGCCTTCTGTTCCTATGCGGGCTGATGACCGGTTTCGGCTGGCATACCAGGCTTAACTCGGCGGTTATGCTGCTGGTCTTCGCGGCCTGGTTGGTAAAGCTTCGACCGCGCCCGGCCCACCTGGCCGTGGCGGCGGGCTTTGCCGCCGCGCTTGTGCCGGACTGGATCGCCGGAGCCGCGCTGGCGGGGGATCCGCTGTTCAGCCTGCGAGCGCAGTTAACCAAACTGTCCGTTGATAGCGCCGTTTATGCTTCCGGCCACCTGGTCTACCTGCGCGGCCTGCTGGGGCTGGACCTGTACGGGCTCGCCTTGTTCGGAGTCAGTTTTTATCTGTTCGCAGCAGCGGTAGCTGGCTTCGCGGTTAAAAAACGACTGGCATATATCTGGCTGCCGCTGGTCTGGTTTGCCGTTGTTTTCGCCTACCTGGAATTCGGTCCGGCCTCACTGGCCCCGTATAAACCAGTGCACAAACAATTGCGTTTCCTCTCCATGGCCATGTTCCCGGTACTGATCGTGGCTGGCGCCTATCTTTCGGAATTGCGCCGCGGCATAGCCTGGCCAGTATTGACGCTCGCCCTGGGCGCTTCCTTTATCGGCGCGCGCGAGATGAGCGCCTACCAGGCGCGGAGCGCCGCGCCGCTGCGGTTGGCGGGAGATTACCTGGAAAAGCGCGCGCCGGCGGCCGTTTACGCCGACGGGGCCTGGGGGGAGTATCTTGCCTGCCGGTTCCGGGATAAGCATAGGGAACCGTATCCCCCAACGGTGAAGCCTGTATATGTGAAATCCCTGATCGAACTGGAAGGGAATTTTAAGCGTTCGGGAACTTGCGCGGTTGTGCCGGAAGGGTTGAAATTTCCGGCGGCTGGAGCCGAATTGATTCCAATCGGCGGAGAGACTGTAATATACTGTTTTAAGTGAGGCGCCGGGAAACACAATGAGTTCAAAGATCAGTATCCTTATCTACAGCTATAACAGGGCGGAGGAGTTCCGTTCCAATCTGGAACTGGTCCTCGCGCAGAAGTATCCCTCCGAATTGTTCGAAGTCGTCGCTATGGACGATGCCAGCACGGACGGGACCTGGGAAATGCTTTCGGGGTTGGCCTCCGGCGGGAAGCATAAAAATCTCCGCATATTGCGCAACACTGTGAACCTGGACATAGCCGGCTGCCGGCAGGAACTTTTCAGGAATATTTCCCCGGAATCCGAACTGGTGCTGCTGATGGACGACGATGTGGCGCTGCCGGAAAAGTTCCTTGCGGATATAGCCGGGTTCATGGAGAACGATCCGGACGCGGGCGCGATGGGCCCCAGGGTTGTCTACGCAAAGGACCCGGCCAAAACCGCGCATTTCCCTAATTTCGTCAACTCTGTGACCGGATTCTATACCTCGCGGGAGGTCAGCGCCGCTACCGACTGCGATTGGCTGATCGCCTGTTGCGTCTGCTTCCGGCGCCAGGCTTTGGAAAAAGCCGGCGGGTTCGACGTCTCCTTCGTGAGTTCGCACCAGGAAGTTGACCTGTGCCTTAAGATAAAGGCTGCAGGCTGCCGCATCGTTTATAACCCGGGTCTGGTGGTGACTCACGATATAGCGGAGAAGAAAAGGAAGCCCGGGCGGTTATATTATCTGTACCGGAATAAATTCCTGGTCATCAGGAAGAATTTTAATTTTCCCTGGAACGTCACGGCTACGCTGGCCGCGCTATTCCTCGGTTTCCCGAAGTATGTGCTGGATTCCCTGGCATGCAACCGAGGGGTAAATATTGTTGAGCTGCGGCTTATTGTCCGCGCCGTAGCGGATGGCCTGCGCGGCCGGGACGGACGGATGTAAGGCGGCCAGCCGCTTAATGACGATGCGCATAGTCCCAACGGCGGCCGTCTCGGAATAGTGCTCCTGAGCCACGGTGACGTATGGGGCAGCGCCGTACCGGGGACGGTCACGATCCGGAAACCTCCCGGATAAAGTCCGGGCTTGGAGATTCCTTCCGGCACAATAACCGTCAGTTCCGCCCCTAGCCCGGTAAGTAATCCCGCCAAAGACTCAGCGCGGGTTTTAACCCCGCCCCACCCCTTCGCCGGGTACCGGAGAGAACTGGCTGACCAGCCACAGTTTCATCGCTGTCATTTAAGCTCTTTGGCGGCTTTCTGAATATAGTACGAGAAATATATCACCAGCCTCAGCAGGTAATAGGCGCACAGGAAATAGATGAACCAGACCGGCCCCTGCGGCTGAAAGAGGAAGGCCAGGATCAGCAGCATGATCTGTACGTTGAAGGCGTTCAGGTTTATGAAAACAAGGTATAAAGGATTCCCGCTGAACCTTGAAACGCCGAACTTCGCGTTAACATCCACCGGGGGCACGCCATCTTTCTTGAGCTTCAGGTGATCGTAGGCCGTCTCGATGGTGCCGCAATAGAGCATAGCGCACAGGGCTGTAAAACCGGCAGCGACTATAAGCCAGGAAACCTGCGCGGAAGAACCTGTGACTGCCCCCAGCAGCGCGCGAGGCCCGCCGCCCTGCGCCTGCAGGTAGAGTCCGCAGGCCAAGGCCGGGATATATATCCCCTCGGCTATTTTCCCCATTACGCCGTCGATCATTCTGCCGTAGAGGGTGACCCTTTTGGTGGCCCTGGCCATGTTCCCGTCCACCGCGTCCAACAGAGCGAAGAGGGCCAGGCCGGCAATGCCGGGCCAGGGACCGAAGCTGCCGACTTTGAGAAGCAGCCAGGCGGCCGCAAGCCCTACCGGCAGGCCGAGCCAGACTATCGTTTCCGGAGAGTTGGTAAAGCGCGACATGAACGAGGCTAAATAGAAAGAGACGGGGCGGTAGATGAAGCGCGTTACCGGGAACTGCCGTTCCCAAGTGCTCTTCTGTGAAAGGGATTCCTTCATTTCCGCGACGGAATAATATCTCATTTCTTGATCCTCGCTAGTTCCATGGACAACTCCAGGTAACGATTAATGTTCTCTTCGCTGAATTCAGTTTCCGCGCGCGCCCGCGCCGCGGCCCCCATGGCGGCCGCCAGTTCCGGGTTGGTTAATAGCCGCACTGTCTTGTCTGCCAGGGCCTCCACTTTGCCCGGGGGCACAAAATAGCCGCTTATCCCGTCCTCTATCGTGGAAGCCGTGCCCCCGATCCTGGAAACCACCGACGGCAAGCCGCAAGCCATGGCTTCAATGGTTACAAGGCCCAGGCCTTCCAACCGCAGGGTGGGGTTCAGGTAAATGTCGGCGGCATTGTAGAAAAAGGGCATATCCTGGTTGGGCCTTGCCCCGGCAAAAACCACTTTTTCCGATACCCCGAAAGCGGCCGCTTTGGCTTTAAGATCCGCCAGTTCCGGCCCGTCCCCTACGATCAGCAGGCGGGCTTCCCGGTGGTCGGCGCTAAGCTTGGCGAAAGCGCGCAACCCGACAAGGGCGCCTTTTTGTTTGTGCAGAACTCCGGCCATCATCAGAACGCGGTGTTCTTTTTTAAAACCAAGTTCCGCTCTCGTCCTGGCTCTACGCGCGGGGTCGGGCTTAAAGAGAGCTGTATTGACCGGGTTAAAGATAACCTTGAACTTCCCCGAGCTCCCGGGAAATTCCCGGGTAAGGGCGGCTACCGTCTCCCTGCTTACGCCTACTAACAGCTCCGAGTCTCTGACCATGGCGCGGAAACGGGGGATGTAGTAAAAAACAGTCTGCGCGGCGTAGCGCGTAAGAAAGTACGCCAGCTCGCGCAAAGAAGAGACCCTGTTGAAATTGCTTTCGATCTCTCCCAGTATGGCCAGGCCGTTGACAACCGTGATGACCGGTCTTCGCTCCGCCCCTGGCAGGGCGGCGTAAGAGAGGCCGGCGAAATTCTCAGCCCAGACCACGTCTATCTTTTCCGTTTCGCAAAGCCGGGCTAATTTGGCGGCGCTGGCGGTCCACCACGCAGGCGCGTCCTTGCGGGACATGCGGTAGTCTGTTCCCTTGAGGTAATAGGTCCGGATCCCAGGCTTTTCTTCGGTCTCGATGCCCTGCGGATGAGCGGTAGTGACCCAGAACACGCTGTGGCCGCGCGCGGCAGCCAGTCTCGCCAGGGATTCGGCCTGCAGCTCGGTGCCGCCCTGCCGGTGCAGCGGGGTCGAAGTTGAAACCAGGGCTATGCGCATTTTTCCCGTACTTCGAAGACCGCGCTGTCGGCGAACAGGTTGGGCCAGACGCCGTGAAGGAAAAGAAAGCCCGAATGCGTTCTGACGGAGATGATTTCAAAACCGCACGCGTCCAGCGTCTCTCTGAAATCGGTAAGGGACCAAAAGCGCAAGTGCTCTCCGGGATGCCAGACCCACTGCACCGGGAAGCGCCCGAAGAGGAGCCTGAGGCGGTGCAGGTAGTAAGCGGAGTTGGGGATGGAGATCAGCAGCGAGACTTTGAACTTGCCCTTCACCTTGGCCAGCAGGTGCTCGGGGTTGGGGATATGTTCCAGGACTTCGGAGATTATTATGTGGTCATAGACCGCGTCCACCTCGAACTCCGCCGCGGAGGCGTCGGCGCGCTCCGCGTCGACCCCCTTTTCCCTGGCCATAGCGACGGCCTGCGCAGAAATATCCAAGCCGCGTCCGCGCGCCCCGTTCTTTTCCCGCAAGTATTTGAGCGTCACGCCTTCCCCGCAGCCGATGTCCAGGACGGACGCGCCGGCAGTTATGAGGGAGGACAGTACGGGGCACCTCCCGGTGGAGTTCATTTCTCCTTTTGCCTTCCAGTAGGCGTCATAGTCCATTGCGCTCAGTCCGGCCGGCTTGGCCGAGAATATTTCCCGGGCGAGCGCCGGGATGCGGGCGGCATAATATGACAATCCGCTGTGATTCTTTTTTTGATCGACCATGAATTTGCAGTATCCCCCGCAGCAGGCCATGGGTGTATGGGGCTGTGCAGAACAATTATATTAAATGTGCGAAGGTTTGTTCCCGGCTGGTTGTTGAATGATATCTAAATTTATATTATAGCCTAACATGACTGTTAGGCGGGTCTGGCCCTTAAAATGTTCAAACTGAAATATAACGCGCTTTCACTGGCGCAGATATTTTTTGGTTTCCTGAATTCCATCCTGCTCCTGAAAGTTTTCGGCGTCTCCGTACAAACCGACGCTTATTTCATCGGAGACGTTATAATGGGCGGAGCCTTAATGGTGCAGGTTATGGCTATAGAGCAGTTCATGTATTTTTACAATGACCTGAAAGCCCGTGACAGGGCGGGCGCGAGCGCGCTGTACGCCTATGCCCTCTCTCTGACTTTGGTCATCGGTTTATCCGCTTTTGCGGCGTTGAACCTTTTTAGCGGACCCATAATAGCGCTGTTCGCTTATAAACTGGACCCCGAAAGGCTGGAAACACTTAGGAGGCTCTTCCCCGTATTCTCCCTGCTTGCGGTTTTCAATCCGCTGCATACGCTTAACGCCAGGCTCCTTAACGGGGAGGCAAGGTTTGCTTATCCGTACGCGTTGGGTATCATTCCGAGTCTTTTCTCCGCCGGCGCCATGATTTTTATCTATTTTACCGGACGCAGCGATATCATCTGGCTGCTTGCTGCCTCAGTTTCAGGAATGGGCATGGCCGCCATTCTTGGCTTGGCCGCGGTCAGATCGTGCGGGGTCCCTCTGCGGCTCTCGCTCTCCCATCCCGCGGGCGCCGAGTTCGTTGTCAACAGCTTCAAGGTTAAATTAGGCCACAACGTAAACAATATTCTGGCCCCGCTGATAACCAATAATCTCCTCGCCTCTTTTTCTCCCGGCGCGGTTTCTTATTTCGGTTACGCTTGGAAGATAGTGACCGTGACAGGGAATCTGACTACCGGGCCTTCGGCGAGGATGCTGGCATCGTCCATATCGGCCGCCTGGCCGCTGGCGGATGCAGCGAGAATCAGGGGGTTGGGTAGTAAGTTCACGCGCCTGATTATCCCGGTATTTTCCGTTTCCTCCGCGGCCGCTTACGCAGTCCTGCCTTTCGCTCTCGGACTTGTGTCTTCCGCCAGGCTGGATCGGGGAGACATTGCCTCGGTAAGGAGCATGTTTCTGGCTCTCTCCGTATGGTACCTGGTGGGCTTGGTCGAATCGGTTTATATGCAGGTTTGCATCGCGAGCAGGAGAAGCCGTATCTTTCTTGTTAACAATTCGATATTCATCGTGATTTATCTGGTGATCGCGGTTTCCGTGAAAGACCGGCTCGGGATATACGCGATTCCGTGCGGGTTGATCCTTGCCCAGCTCGTGAGTTTAGCGCTTTACATGCGAAGCTCAGAAACCGTTCTCGGCGGATTGCGCCCGATCCGCTGAGGGAGTCACCTGCGGTGTTCGGTCTAACCGCCACCATGGTAAATATGTAGTATTGGATTAAACGATGTTTTATGGCAAGCGATAAATGAAAAAGGGAATCATAAGGGACATTGTGCGCAAGGCACTTGGAGCCGACCAGGAGGGGCGGCGCGTTCATGAGGCCGTTCTGCGGCTGCTGCGCCGCATAGGCCGGGCCGAATCCCTGCTGGATGTGGGCTGCGCCGAGGGGGGGAAGGCCCCGCTTTACGCCGAGGCCCTTTCTGTCCCACTTGGACGCGTGGTAGGGGTGGAGGGGAATAGGGCTTATTGCCAATTGGCCGCGCCTAAGTTCAGGGTGGAATGCCTGGATTTCGAGCGGGAAAAGCTGCCTTTCGCTGATGAAAGTTTCGAGGTAGTGGTCTGCAACCAGGTGCTGGAGCACTTGAAGAATATATTCCTGCCGCTGGCGGAAATGGACCGCGTGGTTAAAACCGGCGGCTGGTTGTTGATAGGCATACCGAACCTGGCGGCGCTCCATAACAGGGCGCTGCTGCTGGCTGGTCGGCAGCCCTTATGCAACAACATTACCGGGCCGCACATCCGCTGCTTCACGCATTCCGCTTTTACTAAATTTCTGCGCGCCAATCCTAACTTTGAACTTGCGGCGACAGAGTCTTCGACGTTATACCCTTTCCCGTATCCGTTTGTGGATTTTTTGGGACGAAAGCTGCCTGGCCTCGCGGCTTCCACCTTTTACCTGCTTAAAAAGAAAAAACACGTTCCGGCCGCCTGCGGCTGGAACCTGTCCGTGATAGGGGATACGCTGCTTGAATGAGCGGCTCGATTTTAACTGTCGAAGTGAGCAATATGCCTGTCCGCTCTTGGGCGCGTTTGCACTAAAGTTACCGGGGGAATTCCCATGAAGCGTAGAATAAAACTGCTTTTTGTCATAGAGAACTCGTGCTACGGCGGCGGTGAGAAGACCTTCTCGCTGCTGCTGCGCAGCCTCCCGAAAGAGAAGTTCGGCCTTTACTGCGCCGCCTTGCCCGAGGGGCGTTTCTACGAGGAGGTTAAAGAGCATTGCCGCTTCCTGCCGTTGGACCTGTCCTGCCGTCTTAATCTGCTGAATGTCGGGCGGCTAAAGACGATGATGACGGAAAATGGCATAGACGTGGCGCACAGCCAGGGCGCGAGGGCCGATTTTTTCTGCGCCCTTGCAGCGGCCAGGGCCGGCGTGCGCGCGGTGTCCACCGTGGCGATGCCCGTGGACGGCTTCGACGTGGGTTTCCTGCGAAAAAAGCTCTATCTGGCGCTGAATGCGGCGGCCGAGAAGCGTACACACTCTTTTATCACGGTGGCGAATTATATCAAGCAGCTGCTAGTGGAACGGCACGGCATAGTCGCCGGCAAGGTGGACGTTATCCCCAATCCCGCGGTGCTGGACGGCGGGCAGGGCTTCGACGCGTCCCGCGTCATAGCCGAGCTGGGCCTGCGCGGGCATATAGTCCTGGCGGCCCTGGGCCGGCTGGAGAACCAGAAGGGCTTCGACATACTGTTGGAGGCGCTGCCGCTGCTGGCCAAATCCCGCCCCGACCTGTTCGAAAAAATAAAATGTGTGATAGCCGGCTCCGGTTCGCTGGAAACGGATCTGCGCCGCCTGGCCGCGCCGCTGGGGGACAAAGTTGTTTTCGCCGGCTTTCGCAACGACGTGCGCGATTTCCTGGCCGCGGCGGACGTCTTTATTTTGCCGTCGCGCGCCGAAGGACAGCCGCTTGTGCTGCTTGAGGCCATGGCCATAGGCAAGCCGGTACTGGCGGCCGACCTGCCGGGAGTAACGGAGATAGTGACGGACGGGGCCAACGGCGCCCTGTTCAAGTCCGAGGACCCGGCCGCGCTGGCTGAGCGGCTGGCCGCGCTGCTCTCCGACCCCGCCGGCGCCTGCCGTATAGGAGCCTCCGCTGTAGTTACTGCCTCACGCTTCACACTTGATAGTTTCTTGATCGGGCATGAGGAATTCTATGTGAAGGTGGGGAGGCAATGAGCGGCCTTTTAAGCGTGTTGCGGGTAATCCGGCCCAGGCATCTATTAAAAGTTCTGCTGCACCCCATAGAAGAGCTTGAGGCTTTCAAGTACCATTACCGGAGAGTCCCGTGTGAGGCTTTCGTGCGTTTCCTTGCTCCTGAAGTTCAATACACCGCCATAGCGGACGTGAGCCGTGACTTCGCGGCCCATACGGTTTTTAAGGCCAGGCTTGCCGAGGAACTTAAGATTCACGGCGATGGTTACGGGGGGCAAATGACCAGAGAGGCCCCGGCCATATACAGTCTGGTACGGCTGTTGAAACCCCGCGTGGTCGTGGAAACTGGCGTGGCAGATGGTGTTACCTCCTCGTATATTCTGAGGGCGTTGGAGGACAATGGCGAGGGAAAGCTATACTCCATAGATCTGCCGAGCAGCCTGCTGCCCGAGGGCAGGCGCCCCGGCTGGATAGTGGAGGAAGGGCTGCGCAAGAGATGGGAGTTGCGCATAGGGGATGCCGCCCAACTGCTGCCGCCGCTGCTCGAGGAGCTCGGCGATATAGACATGTTCCTGCACGATAGCCTGCATACCTACGGGCATATGATGCTGGAGTTCCGCGCGGCCTGGCCGCGGCTGAAGCCGGGTGGGCTCTTCCTCTCTCATGACGTGGGACAGAACAGGTCTTTCTTCGATTTCCTGAAAGAAAAAGGGATCGGCTGGGGGCGGTGGAGGGTACTGCATGTTCTCGGAGGTTTAAGGAAAACGCAGGCATGACAACTTTTGAACTCATACTTTCTTCGGAGGCGTGCTGATGTGCGGCATCTGCGGCTTCGCCGGCGATAAGAACGAAGGCCTGCTGAGGGCTATGGCGGGCTCGCTGGAGCACCGCGGGCCGGACGAGGACGGTTTTTTTACCGACGAGGAGCGCGTGTCGCTGGGCATGCGGCGGCTGAAGGTGATAGACCTGGCCACCGGCTCGCAGCCGGTCTTCAACGAGGACCGCACCGTGGCCGTGGTGTTCAACGGCGAGATCTACAATTACAGGGAACTGCGCGCCGAGCTGCAGGCGCAGGGCCACCGCTTCTCCACCAACACCGACACCGAGGTGCTGGCGCATCTCTATGAGCGCCACGGCGACGATTTCCCCAAATATCTGCGCGGCATGTTCGCCTTCGCGCTTTGGGACGCTAAAGAGCGCAAACTACTGCTTGGCCGCGACCAGTTCGGCATCAAGCCGCTCTATTACGCGCAGGCCGGCGGCAAATTTTATTTCGCCTCCGAGCTGAAAGCGCTGCGGCTGGCGCCCGGCTTGTGCGGGGAGCTGGACCCGCTGGCCATAGACCGCTATTTCACCTATCTCTATATACCGGCGCCGCTGACCATCTACCGAGGCGTCAAGAAACTGGAGCCCGGCTGCGTTCTGGTCCTGCGCAACGGCACAGCCTCCGTGGAAAAATACTGGGAACTGACCCCGGCGGACAATGCCGGAAAGCCGGAAGAATACCTGCTGGAGAATATCAGGGATCTGTTGTCCAAGAGCGTAAAAGAGCAGCTGGTCAGCGACGTGCCGCTTGGTCTGTTGCTGTCGGGCGGCGTGGATTCCGTTTCGATACTGTCCTTCATGGCCGAGCATGCCGGCGCGGGGGTGAAAGCCTTTACGGCCGGTTTCGGCAGCGGGGACTTCGACGAGACCGGCGCGGCGGCGGTCGCGGCCAGGCGTTACGGGGCCGAGCATTTTATCATCCCGGTGAAGGCCGACATCGGCGCGGTAATAACTAAACTCGCCGGCCATTTCGACGAGCCTTTCGCCGACTCCTCGGCCCTGGCCAATTACCTGGTGACCAGGGAAGCCCGCGCGCACGTGACGGTGGCGCTGGCCGGTATCGGCGGCGACGAACTGTTCGGCGGCTATCCGCGGCATCTGGGGGCCAGGCTGCTGCCCGCCTACCTGAAAGTGCCCGGCGCCTTGCGCCGGCTGGCCGGTTCTGCCGCCTCGCTGCTGCCCGAGAGCCGCTCCTCCTTCAATTTGCCCGGCCGGGTAAAGCGCTTCCTCAATTCCGGCGCTTCCGATTTCGGGAGCGGCTATAATTCCTGGATCTCCTATCTCACCGCCGCCGAGAAAAAAGAATTTTATTCTGGCCGGCTGTCTGCCGAGACCTCCGGCGTTTCCGGCGCGCTGCCCGGTCTGCCCGGCGGCCCGGACGGCATCTTCAAGTTCGAACTGGGCGCCTACCTGCCCGACGACCTGCTCTGCCTGGCGGACCGCGCCTCGATGGCCAACTCGCTGGAAATGCGCGTACCTTTCCTGGACACGCGCCTGGTAGAGTTCATGGCCGGCATACCGCTGGCGGCCAAGACCCGCGGCTTCAGGCTCAAGCATTTGCTCAAGAAGGCCATGGCCGGGCGGCTGCCGCCGGAGATACTGGGCGGCGACAAGCGCGGCTTCCAGGTGCCGCTGGCCGGCTGGCAGGCTAATGAACTCAAGGATTTCACGGCCGCCGCCCTCAGCCCCGAGGCTGTGAAAAGGGCCGGCATCCTGTCGCCGGCCGGAGTGGCGAAAATGCTGGCCGAACACGCTTCCGGCCGCCGCAACCTCTACGACCGCGTCTACGCGGCCTCTGTTTTCCACCTGTGGCTGGAGCATGCCCGGCACAGCCCGCCGGCCGTCATCTCCGGCGCGTGGAGCGTGAGGGGCAAGCGCAAGATACTGCTGGTGAATATGGCCGGCCTGGGGGACATAGTGATGATGACCCCAGCCGTGCGCGCACTGCGCTCGGCTTACCCGGACGCGTCGCTGGAGTTGCTCACGATAGACCGCTCGAAGGAATTGGCCGAAGGGATAGCCGGCATAGACAAGATACACGCCGTGCCGATACAGTACCGCTGGGCCGGCCCGGCCGCGCTCTATAAATTTTTCAGCACCCTGCTGGCGCTGCGGGGCGAGCGCTTCGACGCGCTGGTCAATTTCAGCCTGGTCTCGTCCTTCGGCGGCCTGGTGAAGGCCGGCCTGATAAACAAGCTGGTCAAGCCGGGCCTTTCGGCCTGCCGCGCCCTGAAGGGCCTGGGCGCCGCCGGCACTTTCACTTTTTACGAAGAAGTGGTGGAGAAGAAGAGCGAGGTGGAACTGACCGCCAGGCTGCTGGGCCCGCTGGGGCTGGAGCCGCGGGACCTGACCATAACCTGGACCCCGGGCTTCGACGAGAAGCGGGCCGTGCTCAAGGACCTGGCCGCGCGCGGCCTGTCCGGCAGGCCGCTGATAGGCCTCAACCCCGGCGCTTTCCGCCCGTCGCGCCGCTGGCCGGTAAAGAAATGGAAAGCGCTGGCGGCGCTGCTGCTCGAGAAGTATCCCGGAGCGCTGCTGGTGGTGACCGGCTCGGCGGGGGAGAAGGAGCTGGCCGCCGGCCTGAAGATCTCGGAACGGGTATTCCCGGCCGCCGGGCTTTATTCCACGCGCGAGAGCGCCGCGCTTTACGCGCTGATGGACGTTTTCATCACAAACGACACCGGTCCCATGCACCTGGCCGCCGCAACGGGAACAAAAACCGTGTGCATCTTCGGCCCCGGCGACCACTGGCGCTTCTCGCCCTCCGTGCCGGCCGAGCGCCTGCGCGTGCTGCGCAAGGACGTGCCCGGCTGCGAGGTGCCCTGCTATAAATTCGATTGCGCCAATCCCGCCTGCCTGGACGCCGTGACACCGGCCGATGCCCTGGCCGCGGCCGCGGAGCTGCTGGAATGAGCGCCTGCCCGGTCTGCGGCGGCGCCGCGAAAGTTTCCGTTCTGCCCGATCTGCTGAGCTGCGCGGATTGCGGTCTGGCCTTCTCGGTCGAGAAACATAAGCCGGTATCGGCTTATGCCCCCGGCCTGGAGCGGGGAATTTATGTGTCGGCCAAGACAAAACTGTTCGCGTCCGCGCTGGGCTGGCTGGAGCGGGCGCTGCCGGGACGGGGCAGGCTGTTGGACCTGGGCTGCGCCGGCGGCGAATTGCTGCGGGCCGCGGCCGCGCGGGGCTGGCGGGGGGAGGGCGTGGAGATAGACGCCCGCCTGGCCGACCTCGCGGCAGGGAGCGGCTGCGTTGTGCACCGCCGGCCCGTGGAGGAATGCGGGCTGGACGGCGGTGCCTACGGGGCGGTTACTGTATTCGAAGTTTTCAGCCAGATGGCCGCGCCGGCCGCCGCCGCGGCGGAAATCTTCAGGCTCCTCAAACCTGGCGGCGCGGTATATATACGGGAATTCAATGCCGGCTTTCATCTGCCGCTGCTACGGCTGCAGCGGGGCGGACTATTTAAGTATCTTGGCCTGAGGCCGGCTGTACTGCACGACTTCAATTTTACGCCGCGCAGCCTGCGCGTTCTGCTGGAGCGCGCCGGGTTCCGGGAGGTGCGGATAAGCAACTCCCCGCCCACCTCCGGGGACCCGTACCGCACCGGCGGCCGGCTGGGTGGCTTTTCTACGGGGCTCCTTAAATTTCTATACTATACCCTGGCGCAGGCGCTTTGGCTCCTCAGTTCCGGGCGCGTCTACGCCGGTTCTTCGCTGATAGTTACAGCTCGCAAATGATAGCCGCCATACACCAACTTCAATACTGGCCGGGCCTCCGGTTCTTCGCCAAGATGCGGGCCGCCGACCTGTTCATCTACCTCGACGACGTGCAGTACGAGAAGCGCGAGTTCCAGAACCGCAACCGCATCCGCACGCCGCGCGGCTGGCAGTACCTGACGGTCCCGGTGATCTCCAAGGGGCGCTTTTCCCAGAAGATCAACGAAGTTGAATTGGACGCCGCAAGCGGCTGGGCCGCGGACCATCTGCAGGCTATAAAGCTCAATTACGCGCGAGCGCCTTTTTTTAGGGAGCATTTGCCCGCGCTGGAAGAAATTTATTCGCGCGATTACCGGCTGCTGTCGGACCTGGCCATGGCTACCATGGATTTCCTCAAGGACGGCCTGGGGATAAAGACGCCGGTGCGCTTCTCCTCGGAGTTCAAGGTGGACGAAGCCTCCAGCGCGCGCCTGGCGCGGCTCTGCGCAGCGGCCGGGGCGGGGGAATACCTGTCCGGCGCCGGGGCCAAGGCTTACCTGGACCCGGGAGTTTTCAGTTTTGCCGGGATAAAGCTGGCCTGGCAGGATTTCAAGCCGCGGGAATATCCGCAGGCTTTCCCCGGTTTCGAACCTGACATGAGCGCCCTGGACCTGCTGCTGAACTGCGGGCCGCGCTCCGCGGAATGGATATAAAAATATGAACCCTTACATAGCTGCCGCCGTGGCGGAAATGGATAAAGTCAGCGTCTCCCGGTTCGAACATCCGGGCTCGTGGGCCATGGACCCCACCTCCTGCCGTTTCCTGGCCGCCTTTACCCGCGCGCTGGGCGCCAAGCGGGTGCTGGAATTCGGCTCCGGCTTCTCCACGCTGATGATGGCCAGGGAAATAGCCGCCAAAGAGGGCAATTACCTGCTCTCTGTGGACGACTCCGAGAAATATACCAAGCTGGCCCGCGAGGCTTTCGAGACCTCTGAATGCCCGGCTAAAGTGGAATTCCGCACCGCCCCGCTGAAACTGAAGCTGTACGGCCCGCGGATACTGCTGGCTTATACTTTGCCCAAAGGCCTGCTGGAGGCCATGGGCCCTTTCGACCTGGTGCTGATAGACGCGCCGCACTACGACTATGGCCGGGAGTCGGTATTCTACGACGCTTTCGCTGCCGTCGCCCCCGGCGGCTATCTGGTGCTGGACGACGCCAACCGCGCCGACATGGAGAAGGAGTATGTGCGCGCCTGGCTCGACAGTTATGGCGACGCCATAGATCCCATCATGCTCGAGGGCATAGGCAATGGTCTCTGCGTGATAGAGAAGCTGGACGACTGCGAACCAAGGTATTCGCGCCGCGGCCTGCTGAAGACAACCCTAAAAACTGCCCGCAATTACAGCCGCTATCTCTCCCGCCAGGAAGAGTGACCCTGGGCCCTTTGTCCCGGGGTGTAGGCCCTTTAATTATTCTTTCAGGTCCCATTGGCCCTTTTAGTACGGCGCCGGACGCGCTAGACTATAGGCATGGTACATAAAACCCTCGTTTACGAGCTCAAGATCTTCAACGCCATCTTCATAACCATCTTCGCCATTTTCCTCGCCTGTTTCGCGGACCTCAGCTACGGCCAGCCGGCTCTCGGCCAGCTCGGCGGCTACGCCGGCTCCGACAATTTACGCGCCGCGCCCGCCGCCTCCGCCCCGGCCGCCGTGCAGCTGCCGAAAGAGGACAAAGCCCTGCTCGTGAACGCTTTCAAGGAGCGCCTGGTAAAACAGGTCACCTCCAACTGGAACCACCCTTCCCGCGTGGACGACGCCATAGTAAAAGAGCTGGGGCAGGCCTACTCTGAAGGCGTGCTGGAGCCGGTGATAGTGGCCGTGCTCAGCGACCCGCGCCTGGAGCGCTTTTTCCCTGCCGGCGCCAAGATGCCCCCCGAGGAAGCGGCCCGCATGTTCTCCATGTACGTGGGCGCGGAACTCGAGTCCAATGGCCACGTGGCCGGCATCGCCCCTATAGAGGGCTGGGACGCCCTGACCGCGCGCCACCTGGCGCTCACCAGGCCAGGCGCCCCCGTCTCCTCCGGCCAGGCTTTTCTCGCCGGCGTGGCGGCGGTGCAGCAATCCCCTTTCTCCGCGGGCAACCTCGTTAAGCCCCTCATAAACGGCGCGGCCTCCTTCGGCAAGCGCGCCGAACTGATCCGCGCTGCCAGGCGCAGCGTGTACCTGACCACCTGGGCTTTCTACGACGACGAGACCGGCCATCACACGGCCGACCTGCTGATACAGAAGAAGCGCGAGGGCCTGGACGTGCGCCTGATGATAGACAAGGACACCGCCGGCCTTTACGACAAGGGCGTGCTGGGCAAGATGGAAAAGGCCGGCATCCCCGTGCTGCGCTACCAGCCCCGCTCCAAGAATTACCACGAGTTCCATTCCAAGATCCTCATCACCGACGGCAAATACGCCATCCTGGGCGGCATGAACATCGGCAACGAGTATTCCCACATGGCCGGCGACGAGATCTGGCGCGACACCGACGTGCTGGTGCAGGGCCCCGCCCTGCGGGACGCCATGAGCTTCTTCGCGCAGGCCTGGAACGCCCA